>JGI25385J37094_10000662_pt1 | contig 9788 bp, 4 predicted proteins | sample GraSoi013_1_40cm_FD_37094 | JGI IMG/M metagenome (IMG submission 37094) | reverse complement strand
GGTCCTGGATGAAATCGCAATCGGGATAGCGCGAGCAGCCGAGGAAGAAACCGTGGCGGCTGATGCGCTCGAGCAATTCGCCCTGGCCGCACTTTTCGCACTTTTTTCCGGTAGGGATGCCAGCCTTGTACGAAAGCATTTCGTCGTCGGCTTTGTCGAGGTCAATGACGAACTTTTCCCAGAATTCCTTGACGGCTTCGCGCCATGGCAGCTTGCCTTCTTCGATTTCGTCCAGCTCTTCTTCAAGCCGCGCCGTAAACGTGACGTCGAAGATGTCTTCGAAACTCTTGACTAGCAGCACGCTGACGCGCTCTCCAAGCATAGTGGGCGAGAAACGTCCCTGGTTCTTGGTGACGTACTCGCGCTCGACAAGCGTTGAAATGATCGAAGCATACGTCGAGGGCCGCCCGATGCCGTCTTCTTCAAGTTCCTTCACCAGCGTGGCATCGTTGAACCGCGGCGGCGGCTCGGTAAAGTGCTGGTCAGGCCGAATCTTGTCCAAGCGGAGCGTTTGCCCCTCCGCAACCTGGGGAAGCGCGCGGCCTTCGCCTTCGTCGTCCTTTTCGTCGTCCTCGCGATCTGCAATCGACGCGGGCAACTGATAGACGCGAAGGTAGCCATCAAATTTCTGGACGGTGCCAGTGGCCCGAAAGGTGTAGTCGCCGGCGGAAATGTCAATGGTCGTCTGATCGAAAATCGCTGGGAGCATTTGCGAGGCCACAAAGCGCTGCCAGATGAGCTGGTAGAGCTTGAAGAGGTCTTCGTCGAGATACTTGCGAACGTCTTCCGGCGCGCGCATGGCGTCGGTGGGACGCACGGCTTCATGAGCTTCCTGCGCATCCTTCTTCGATTTGTAATAGTTAGGCTTTTCCGGAAGATAGTTTGACCCGAAACGCTCGGGGATCAACTCACGGACCTGGATCAGAGCGTCGTTGGAAACATGCACGGAATCGGTACGCATGTAGGTAATCAGCGCGACCGAGCCTTCGTCGCCCAGCTCCACGCCTTCATAGAGCTTCTGCGCGAGGGACATGGTGCGCTTGGCGGTGTAGCGCAGCCGGTTATAAGCCGCCTGCTGCAATTTAGAAGTCGTGAAGGGCGGCGGCGGATTGCGCTTCTTTTCTTTCTGCGCAACGCTTGCCACCTGCCACTTGGCCTTGCTGACCGCGCCGACGATCTTATCCGCGGCTTCCTGATTCTTTACTTCGATGTCCTCGCCTTTGTGCTTGAAGAGCTTGGCTTCGAAGAGCGGCGGCTGCCCGGCATCCAGCATCGCGTGAATCGTCCAATACTCTTGCGGAATGAACGCGCGAATTTGCTGCTCGCGCTCGACGATCAGCCTCAGGGCCACCGTCTGTACGCGCCCTGCGGAAAGCCCACGGCGAACTTTGTTCCACAGGATGGGGGAAACCTTGTAGCCCACAATGCGATCGAGCACGCGGCGCGCCTGCTGTGCATCCACCAGATTGGTATCTACCTGCCGGGGTTTATCGAAGGCCGCGCGAATGGCCTTGGGTGTAATTTCATTGAACGTCACGCGAAAAATCTTCTTGGGATCGATGGCCACAACTTCTTTCTTGGGGACCGCGTCTTCTTTGGCAGGCTCTTCGGGTTTGGCGTCCTTCTTCTTGAATCTCGAAACGCTTGGCTCCTGCTCGATGAATTTGGAAGGTTTGGAAAGCACCATGGCGAGATGCGCCGAAATCGCTTCCCCCTCGCGATCCGGGTCGCCCGCCAGATAGACAGCATCGGCGGTCAGCGCAGATTTGCGAAGATCATTGATGACTTTGCCCTTGCCCGCGATGATTTGCAGCGTAGGCTCAAAAATCTTCTCGTCATCGAGTTCAATTATTTTCCCGGCCAGATTCTCCTGAGCTTTTGTTTTCTTGCTGCCCTTCTTGGCTTTGCGCTTTTTTTTCTTCTTGCCGCCTTCTTCTTCACCGGGCAAGCGAATGCCGATCGTCTTTTTCGGCAGGTCCATGACGTGGCCGATGGACGCTTTGACGGTAAAGTTGCGTCCCAAATATTTATTAATCGTTTTCGCCTTTGCAGGCGATTCGACAATCACGAGCGAACGTGCCATCTAGCTTTTGTAACTCCGTAATGTTCTGCCGGAAGGGTCGAACGCGGCGGCGTGTGTCCTTCTCGCTACCTAACATGCATGAGTCCCGCGGCGCCGGCGCCTACCTATTGATGCAGCGATTGCCCTTGTGGATGCGTTTGGCCTATTAGATGCCGGCCCGGCGGCCGGCGATGCAAGCCCTATCTGCCTCTACAGCAAGACTTTGCTGAACTGCTTGCCCGGCAACTGCCGGATGATGCCTTTCATCTCCAGGTCAAAAAGCGTAGCCAGAACTTCGGAAGAGTTCAAGCCGGAGCGTTCCACGATGTCATCAATGGGCACTGGCTGGTCCGCGTTGAGCAATTCATAGAGTTTCTTCTGGGACCCGTTCAGAGCCGCGGCGGCTAGTAGATTCCGCTGCGCGGCTTCCGGTTGCTCGGCCTGCAGTAGAGCGGCGCGTACGGGCGTTGGCAGCTCTTCAATCACGTCCGCAGCGCAGGTGACGAGCTTGGCGCCCTGCTTGATGAGCTGGTTTGGCGCGAAACTCACGGGCTGGGTGACGTTCCCAGGCACGCCAAAGACCTCTCTGCCGAATTCCATTGCCAGGCGCGCGGTGATCAGCGAACCGCTGTATTGCGCGCCTTCCACAACCGCCACGCCGAGCGGCATGCCGGCGACGATGCGGTTGCGCACCGGGAAATTCTCCGGGGCGGGGTGCGTGCGCAGCGGAAATTCACTGATAATAGCGCCGCGCTCCAGCACTTTTTCGTACAGCTTCTTGTTTTCCTTCGGGTAGCAGACGTCAATGCCCGTGCCGAGCACTCCGATGGCGCGGCCGTTGGCATCCATGGCGCCTTGATGCCCCATGGCATCAATCCCGCGGGCCATCCCGCTCACGATGACGAGTCCGCGCGCGGCCAGTTCCCTGCCCAGGCGCTGCGCCATCTGCGTGCCGTAAAGGGTGGGCCGCCGCGTCCCAACGATGCCGATGCTGGGGAGATTCAAGACTTGTGGATCACCGCGAACGTAGAGCAAAACCGGCGGGTCGTAGATCTGTAAAAGCGTCTGCGGGTATTCGGGGTCGGTCCAGTTCAAGAGCGAGCATCCCGCAATTTTCTGTATGCCCGCTAATTCCTTCTCGGCGCGCTTGAAGGACTCTTTCTTCACGATGGCTCGAGCGACCTGAGCCGGGAGATGGCAGGATTCGAGATCGGGGAGGGTGGCGCGGAACACTCCATCCGGCGAGTCAAACCGCCGCAGCACACGAGCGGACAGACGGGAGGCCAGGCCGGGAGTGAGCCCGAGCGCAAGCCAGGAGAGGGAAGCGTCCAGCTGCATTGGAGGCGAGCCTACGCGTAGAGTAATTGAGTTGTCAAGTGGTTCGTATAGAAAGGCAGGAAGTCACTCCTGTGTATGCAACGAAGACAGTAGCTTAGCGCGACGGTTGCGCCGCGTCTTCTTGCAGAATGGCATCCAGCGTCCTCACGAAAAGGTCGGCATCGGCTTCGGAGAAAACCAGCGGCGGCCGCAGCTTGATCACATTGTGACGCGGCCCGTCGGTTCCGGCAAGAATGCCGCAATCGCGAAGGCGATTGACGACATAAGTTGCTTGCGACGGAGCAGCCTGGCGCGTTTCACGATCAAGCACAAGATCGATCCCCAGGAACAGTCCCGAGCCGCGCACATCACCGATCAGTGCATGACGGGTCTGCAAAGACTTTAAGCCCTCGATGAAATGCGCGCCGACGCGCAAAGCGTGATGTTGTAAATTCTCTTCTTCAAGAACATCCAGAACCGCGAGACCCGCCGCGCAAGAGACTGGATTGCCTCCAAAGGTGCTGAAAAATTCCATCCCGTTGTTAAAGGAATTCGCGATCTCCAGAGTGGTGATAACCGCCGCGAGCGGAAATGCATTGCCGATCGGTTTGCCAAGAACAACGATGTCCGGAACCACTCCTTGCGTTTCGAATCCCCAGAAATGCGTTCCCAGACGCCCGAACCCGACCTGCACTTCGTCGGCGATACACACTGCCCCTGCACGGCGCACGTGATGGTAAACCTCCGCCAGATAACCCGGCGGAAAAACGATCTGGCCGCCGACGCTCGGCAATGTTTCCGCAATGTACGCCGCAACACCACGGCTTTCGGCCCGTGCGCGCTCCAAGATCTCGTCCACGTGACGCGCATATTTTGTGCCAGCTTGTTTGTCTCCACGCCGATACGCGCCGCGGTAATCATCCGCGAGGGGAGCAACGTGTACCCAGGGCTTTTTGCCGCGGCCTCCCGGACCACTGAATTTGTAGGGACTGATGTCGATGAGCGTGTTGGTGTGGCCGTGGTAGGCGTGCTCCAGAACAATGATGTCTTCCCGGCCGGTATGCGCGCGCGCCAGCCGCAAAGCCAGCTCATTGGCTTCGCTGCCTGAGTTTACAAAAAAACAAACGCGCAGCGGTTCCGGGAGCAGCCGCGTCAGCCGCTCGGCGTAACGATTGACGTTGTCATGAAGGTAGCGCGTGTTGGTATTCAGCAGCGAGAGTTGCGCCTGTGCCGCCTGGACCACGCGTGGATGGCTGTGCCCCACGAGCGGCACGTTGTTGTACACATCCAGATACGCTCGCCCCGTCTCGTCATACAAATACTGCATCCACCCGCGAACGATTTTCAGCGGGCGCTGATAAGAAATGCTGAGACTTTTTCCCAGCAAGGCGCGGCGTGCGGCTAGTGTCTCGCTGAAAGCAGGCTCTTTGGATGGAAAGCGATCGCCTGGAATTCCCATTAGGAGATTTGGATCAGGCGAGAGGCTTGTCCAAATACCACGCTGTGAAGCGCGCGCGACGCCGGGAAAATCGGCGCCCAGCTCAAGCAGATCGAGAATCACCTGAAAATGGAGATGTGGCGTCCAGCCGCCGTTTTCTTGTGTCGAACCGACACGGGCGAATTGCTGGCCGCGTGCGATGCGCTGTCCAACCTTCAGGTCACCGAGCGCCTCTATGGAGAGATGCCCGTAGAGAGTGAAGAATTCCTCGCTGCGATTGGTTTCATGCCCCAGAATGACCACCGGTCCGTAGTCCAGTGGAGCGGAATTATTCGCCACGGCGTGAACCACGCCATCCAGCGGCGCGCCGATCGGAGCACCCGGCTCAACAAAAAAGTCCATGCCAAGGTGCACCGTGCGCCGTTCGTCAGTGGGATTGCCGCTCGCGCCGAACAGCGGAGAAGTGTAAAGCAGGCGCGGTTCATCGTAACGGCCGACACCAACGCACGCGCCTGCGCTTTTCACGGCGCGAAATATTTTCTCTGTGAGCTCGGGCGTTTCCGATGCGCGNGGGTCGGCGCCCAGAAAAGTACTGCCAACGCTCAAATCAAGAACGACGCTCGGTGCTGTCCGCAAATCAGTTTCCAACATAGAAGCAGCGGAGCTTGCGTTCGCTTCCAGCCACCGCTTGATCTTTTCACTTTGTGGAATGGCAGGAAGCCCGCAAGCCGCACGAAAAGTGTAGTGCGCGAAACGCGGGTGGATTTTTGCCAGCCGCGCCAGTGCTTTCCAAGCGGGCTCCTCGGTGACTGTGACGTAAGGGTCGTCCGGCTTAATGGTTTTGCGGTGCGCCGAATTGGTGACGCTCACCGCCAGACGCGCGCCGATCAGCGCATAGAGAACGGACAACTCCAGTTCATCCAGTGGAAATGTGCTGTGATATCCCGCGACGATGGCAGTTGCAGCCTCCAGCGGGTCATCGTTTCCGAGAATGCCGTAAGCGGCGGCAATCGCCGCCTCAGACGCAGTGATCCCGTGGTGCATATCGCCAAAATCAATCAAGCCCACGATCTTGCGCGGCTGCGGCCACGGATCGTTGACCAGCACGTTGTGGTCGTTCGCATCGCCGTAAATTACGCTGCGGCGCAGCTTAGGCAGGACCGGCACAACTTCCGCCTCATAGAGCGCGAGAAATCTCTCCACCAGCGCGCGCCGCTTCGAATCGGCGATGTGCTTGATATAGTCTTTGATCCAACCCGCGCGCGAAGAATCCCATTTCAGTTCGCGTTTCGCAGCCGCGTGCGTAAACGACTGCAGCGCCGCGTCCATCTCCCCCAGAAACCTGCCAAGATCGCCAAGAAGTTCCGGCGAGTGCGGGCGGACTTCCGCAAGAACTTTTCCATTCACGAAAGTGAGCAGCCAGACGAGGCGCGCCGAGCCTTCCCCTGTGGCAATCGAAGTAAACAGGTCGCCGCCGCGATTGGGCGTGAGGCGAGGCAAGGGCAATTGCGGCGCACCCTGCGCCAAATGCCGCAGCGCCTGGCACTGCAGATCGATAAAGGAATGCTCCCGCGCCGGGTGCATTACTTTGAGGACGAACGCACGTCCGTCCGCGCTCGTCAGATGGAAGTTGTCGTCGTATTCGCCCGGCAGCGTTCGGGCGGTGGCCTCTATCCCGTAGAGTTCCCGCGCCAAGCGAACCGCTTCCGCTTCGGTCACCGGTTGAGCTACGCGGGCCTCCAGCAGCATGCGCCAAATCTTATCCGCAACAGCCGCAGCGCGTCCATCTTGGATGGTTTGTGACTTTGAGGTCCAACTCTGAAACGCGAAAGCTTGGCCGCTTAGAGTTTCTCTCTCGACTCCTGCACGGAAACCGGCCCATTCACCGTGGAAAGCCGGATCGTCGCCGGCGCGCTCCCATATTCAATGCGCCGGTGTTCGTCGTCCCAGGTCCTGCGCGCATTATCGCAAATGCTCGCCTTGCAGCTTACCGGCGCGTAGTTCGTTGATTCCACCACGAAGCTGGACTGGTATCCGCTCGGCACCATCAACGTCATGGGGCCGTTTTTCGCATCGGCCGTGAGCCCCGTGCCGCTCCACGTTTTCCCTTCGAGTGTCACCGAGATTGGCCCGTTCTCGGTACGAATCCGCACGCTTCCCCTGCTTCCGTCCAGACTGATCGGGCCATTCACCGCGGTAATCTCTGCATCGCCGGAAAAGCTCTTCAAGCTGATCGGGCCATTGTGAGCGCGGGCCGTGAGTTTGCCGTCCACGTCGTACAAGGAAATCGGACCGTTCATCGTTTCCATGTCGATCGACGCGGATTTCGGCGCGCGAATGAGCAGGTAGACCGTCCACGCTTCCTCATCCCCGGGACCTTTCGTCGATACCCTGCCGTTTTCGATAGTCATGGTGATCTGCGAAAGAATCCGCTCCGCCGCCTCACCCGAGTCTGCCGCGGCTTTGCAAGCCGTCACGGAATAAGTCTCTTTGTCCCAGCCCACGACCTGTACGCCGCCATTGCTGTGCGGATGTACCTGCAGCACCGCGGCTTCGGACTTGGTCAAAGTGCGCTCCTCGNAACGCACCACGGCATCCTGGTCATCGAACCGGATGCGAAGATCGGAGCAATCCGTTGCCGGCTGCCGGTGGCCGCTGGAAATGCTGAAGGAGTGATGATGCCGGTTCGCGCGGGCGGTCGTAAAACCCAGGGCGAGCAGAGCCGAAAACGAAATCAGAAAAAACAAGCTGCGTCGAGGCATGGGGTCCTCCCTGCCCCTATAGACGACAGCAGAGGCTATTGGTCACGCGCCATCAGGCGAAAATTTCAGTCCCAGCCATCCCAATCGTCGTCCGTTCCGATGGGTGGGCCGTCCGGGGGATCGGCCGGCGGCGGGACGCTGATTTGCTTCGGATCTTTCTGAAACTGAACGATTTGTGAGGTTGCGGAGGAAAAATGGGCGCGCTGTTCCTCATCCACGGGAGAAACCACAGAACCTTCGGCCGTCGTGATCCATGCCCGCAAGTTTTCCAGTTTTAGCGAGGCGATGGCTCGGACCTGATCGGAGGCGCGCTCGTTCGCGCTCAGTGCCATCAGGTCATACAGCACAACGCGATCAATTGTTCGAGCGATCTCTGCCGTATACCCCGAGCCGTGTGGCACTTTCCAAGTCGCGCCCAGGACGGCCTCAAGGACTTCCTCCAAGCTAGGATTCTCCGCGTTGCGCGCATGGAATTCCACCAGCCGTGCCGCGCGTTCCGGATTGAACAGAAACTGCAGCGTGTGTTGTGCCGCCGCCTCCGCCGGAGCCAGTGCGTCAAAAGCCGGGCTGGTATGAATTTTAAAATGCTCGCGGCCACGTTCGTAATCCGGCGGACGCGGCGGAATCATCTTCAGCAGCGGCTCGGGCAGTGCCAGAACGTCCGGCTTCAGCGTCGCCAGCACTGCCGCGAGCGCGCGCCGCTGTTCCGCGGGCGCAACGATCTGCGTCGGCGTTTGCCCGTCACCCCGTAGCGCAAACGTGTAGTCCATCCCGCCGACGAGTTTGCTGGCTGCCTCCACCTGGTAACGATGCAGCATGTAGAGCGGCACAAGCACATCTTCCAGGGTCGCCAGCGGCGCGCCTTCCCGGATATTGTTCTCGCCAAAGCGCTTGAGCGCCGCCCCGCGAACCTGCATGAGGCGGTTCAGCTCGTCGACCGCGTTGGCCCCCGAATCCCACAGATGCGCCACACTGCTCGAAGACCCTGCCGGACGCGCGTCCTGATCCGTCAAGTAGCGCAGCCCTCGGCCGTACGCGTCCATCAGAATCTTGTTCAGCGCCGCTTGCTCGTTTGTCCCAGGCGCAAAATCCTGATAGCCAAACGCGATGGATACCTTGTCCCACTCGCCAATTCCCTTGGCATAAGCGTCCGACAAATCCGGCGTCCCATCCGCGCTCAGTTTCACGTATGGCGGCGGATAATCCATCACGGAAGAACGGTTGACGGTGCTCGCGGAATAGTTGTGCATCAGACCCAGCGTATGTCCCACTTCATGCGCCGCAAGCTGCCGCAGCCGCGCCAGGGCCATCTCCTGCGCCTTGGAAGCGCCAGGCTTGCCTTTTTCGTAAGGCGCAAGGAGTCCTTCCGCAATCAGAAAATCCTGCCGCACGCGCAGCGATCCGAGNGTCACGTGCCCCTTGATGATTTCGCCCGTCCGCGGATCGATCNCCGCCGCTCCATACGACCATCCTCGCGTCGCACGATGTACCCACTGAATCACGTTGTAGCGCAGGTCCATGNAGTCCGCGCCTTCCGGCATCAGTTCGACCCGGAAAGCGTTCTTGTAACCCGCCGCCNCAAACGCCTGGTTCCACCACCGCGCCCCTTCCAGTAGCGCGGACCGAATCGGCTCCGGCGCACCCCGGTCGAGGTAGTACACGATCGGCTGCACTGCTTCGCTCACCGCCGCCTTCGGATTTTTTTTCTCCAGCCGGTGCCGTGCAATGTAGTGCTTCGTAATCGGCTCGCTGATCGGCGTCGCGTAATCCATGTAGCCGATGCCGAAGAAGCTCCCGCGCGGATCGTAAGCGCGCGGCTTGTACCCCGGCGGCGGAAGCTGCACGAACGAATGATGCTCGCGCACCGTGATCGACTCAGGCGAAGGCGTCACGTCGCGAACCCACCGCCCTGGCTCTTCACCCGCAAAGGTGAGTGTGGCCTCCACTTCCGTATTCAGCGGAAAATTCTTCGTTTGCGGAAGGTAGATGGCGCAGCGCGCCCCATCCAGACGATAAGCGCCCTGTTTCGCGNGGCGCAGCGCCNCTGGAATCCCCGTGCGCATCGCGCAAGAAAAAATCCGTGGCGTCCACCAGTGCGTGGTCCTTCTCCTCCGCCGCCACGGTGAAGCCCCACAGCGCGGACTCCGCAAACGAATCATGCACCGCGCGCCGTTCATAGGGGTCGTCGCTCACCGCCCGGTACACGAGG
>JGI25385J37094_10000640_pt1 | contig 9901 bp, 10 predicted proteins | sample GraSoi013_1_40cm_FD_37094 | JGI IMG/M metagenome (IMG submission 37094) | reverse complement strand
GTCCGTGGCGCGCCTCCTTCGGAAGATCCGGGAGGCCCTTGACGGCTTTCTCTTTCACCTCGTACTCGAGGTAGTCGACATGGAGGAACAGGATGCGCATCTGGCCCGCGTTATCCGTCGAGGGTATAAAGCCCCTGCCCCGCTCACTCTGAAATATCCAGGGAGGGATGGCGTGTCCAATGTCCGAGCCGCTGGTTTGGCGCCACCGGACCGGTGAAATCGTCTTCGACCGGACGCGGGTCATGGGGGTCCTGAACGTCACGCCCGACTCCTTCTCCGACGGCGGTCGCTTTCTCGCCCCGGCTGCGGCGGTGCGCCGAGGTCTCGAGATGGTCGAGGAGGGGGCCGACATCATCGACATCGGTGGGGAGTCCACCCGGCCCGGATCGGACCCGGTTCCGGCGGAGGAAGAGTGGGGGCGCGTTTCGCCGGTGATCCAAGGGCTCGCGGGAAAACTCTCGGCTCCGATTTCCATTGACACCCGGAAGCCGGACGTCGCTCGAAAAGCGATCCGGGCAGGAGCGTCGATCGTGAACGACGTGACGGCGTTGGAAGATCCCGCTATGGCTTCGGTAGTCGCCAACTCTAGGGTTGGAGTCGTCCTAATGCACCTCCGGGGCGAGCCGAAGACGATGCAGGACCGCCCGGTCTACGTTGACGTCGTCGACGAGGTTCGCGGTTTCTTGACGGATCGTGTGCGAAAGGCGGTCGAAGGAGGGGTCACGACGGAAGCGATCGCGGTGGACCCCGGCATCGGTTTCGGAAAGGATTTGGACCACAACCTCGACCTGCTGCGGCATCTCGATATCCTCACTACCTTGGGACGGCCGGTTGTGGTGGGCGTGTCTCGAAAGTCGTTCCTCAAGCGACTGGGCGGGGGCAACGAAGCGAGCGAACGCCTCGCCGGGAGCCTCGCGGCTGCCGCCTTCGCGGTCGCACGCGGAGCCCACGTGATCCGGGCTCACGATGTGCTCGAGACAGCACGCGCGTTGCGCGTCATCGACGCGATCCTGGGTCCCGGGTGGACCCGCTGATTCGCGTAGCGCGGAATTCTCACCGGGGAAGACGCGTTTTGGGCGTTCCCCACAAACCTTCAAATCGAATTTCGTGGTCATGCGGTGGCCGGACTTGCGGCCGACGGGTGTTGGTGTGGATGCTGCATCTGCGGAGGACTTCTGCATTGCCTGCGGCAACCGCCTCCCGGAACGGGTGCTCATCTGTCCAAGGTGCGGCGCGTTGAATACGCGGAGGGCTCACGGCGACTCGTATACGAAGAAAATGCGATTTCCGACGAGCACCCTAATCGTCCACGGGGACGCCCCGGAGGCGTTCGTCGAGAGCGTGGGCCGTTACTTGTGGGCCGGCCAACGTCGGATCATTACTCGGGACCGCTGGATTGCATCGGGTGTGCTTGGGATTGTTGTGCTGTCGATTGTGGTTCTCTTGAGCCTGTACGGTTTCATCGTGAGCCCAAATCCGGCGTTCGCGTCTTTCGCGCTCTTGTTCGGGGTGGTCCTCGCATTCTCCGTCTATGTCTTTTGGTGGTCTCTAACGCCGCCACGGCGTACCCGGGCCCAGGGCTGGATTCCGTCTCTCCGTCCGTGAAAACCTTTAATCCCTCGAAACGATTCGTAGCGTAATGGTATCTCGGAAGACCATCGACTCGATCCTCGAAGGATACGAGGACATCGTCGTCGCGACGGTCTGTTCGCACTCGTCGCTCCAGATTTTCCACGGCGCGCGCCAAGAGGGCTTCCGCACGCTCGGAATTGCCATTGGCAAACGACCTCGCTTCTACGACGCATTCCCCCTCGCGAAGCCGGACGAGTTCCTCATCGTGGATTCCTACGCGGACATCCTCGACCAGGCGGACGACCTCGTCGCGAAGCACGTCGTCACGGTCCCGCACGGCTCCTTCGTGGAATACATGGGCGCCGATGTGTTCGCGAAGCTGCGGATCCCGACGTTCGGGAATCGCGAAGTCCTGAGGTGGGAGTCGGACCGGGACAAGCAGCGAGAATGGCTCACCTCCGCGGGCGTCCCGATGCCGGAGAAGATCGAGCAGCCGAAGGACATCAATCGTCCGGTCTTCGTCAAGTATTACGGAGCGAAAGGCGGCCGCGGATCGTTCATCGCGAAAAACTACGAGGACTTCAAGGAGTCGATCCAACCCGGAATGAAATACACGATCCAGGAGTACGTCGTCGGGACGCGGTACTACATTCACTACTTCTACTCGCCCCTCGCGACGTCAGGGTTCATGCTCTCGAAGGGCGCGCTCGAGATGCTCGGCGTGGACCGCCGGGACGAGGCGAACATCGACGAGATGTACAAGCTCGGGGCGCAGGAAGCGTTGCGCAAGATGGGGCTCCTCCCCACGTTCGTCGTGACGGGCAACATGCCGGTCGTCTTGCGGGAATCCCTCCTGCCGAAGGCGTTCGAGATGGGGGAACGTGCCGTCGAACGGTCGATCGAATTATTCGGCGGCATGATCGGTCCGTTCTGCCTCGAGACGATCGTTTCCGACAAGCTTGAATTCAAGGTCTTCGAGATCTCCACCCGAATCGTCGCGGGGACGAACCTCTTCGTCGCCGGGTCTCCGTACTCCGACCTTCGGGAGCCTGGGATGTCGACGGGCCGCCGGATTGCGAAAGAGATCCGGCTCGCGCAGAAGCAAGGTCGCCTCGCCGACGTCCTCAGCTGAACTTTCGCCCCCGGGCGGATGAAACGAAATCACCCTGGAAAAAGGCGGGGAAACGCTTTTATGGCCTCCCTCGGCATGGGCCGCCGGCCATGGCGGACGACGTCACGGTCGCGGTCATCCTCGTGTTGGTCGCGATCGGTGCCGCAACCTTTCTCGAGACTCGGTTCCTTCGACGGAAAATGAAGAACCGGCGGGTTCGGACGGCGAAGCGCGATGAGGAGGTTCAGGACGAATCCCACAACGCCATCGTGACGACGAAAGCCATCATGACGAGCCTCGAACGGCAAGGGATTCGGAGCGAGGAAGCGACGGGTTGGCTCCGCGAGGCCGAGATGGCGAAGGGGCGACGCAACTACCGCGTTGCCATCGAGCTGACGGGGAAGGCCAAGGCGCGTCTCCTCTCGCTGAAGTCCGCGCAAGCGGCGAAAGGAGACCTCGCGAAGCTCGATTCGATGTCCTCAACGGGGTCGACGACGGAGATGACGACGAAGGAGGTGCTGACGAAGGACGTCCCGCCAAATCTCCTGCAGTCGAAGTTCTCGATCGGCGTCGCCGAGACGGCTCTGGAACAGGGTCGTGTCGCCGGCCGGGATACGACGCAAGCGACGCAGCTCTTGGAGGCCGCAAAGGCGCGGTTCGACGCGAAAGACTACGCCGGGGCGCTCTCGATTGCCCGCCTCTCGAAACGGGCCTCAAACGGCGAGGTCGTCGATGCATCCATCCCGCCACCGGTTGCCGCGCCACCGCCCACAACGAGTGTCGGCCCGACGTGTTCATCGTGCGGTGCCGCCCTTGAACCCGATGACGTGTTCTGTCGCAAATGCGGCACACGCGTCGTGTCAACTGCGTGCGTGTCATGCGGGGCAAGCCTCCGGGCCGACGACGCGTTCTGCCGGAAATGCGGCACGCCGGTCTCCGGATGATTCCCATCGGATAAACCTTAATTACAGGGCGCCGCCATCCCTCGCGCCATGGCCATCGGAAGCGACATGGAACAGGCCCTCACCGCCCTGTACGGCGAGGACCAGGTCGCGGCCGTCATCACGCTCAAAGTGGACACGAAGGAGGCGGACCGAATCGCCACGGAAATCTCCAAGTTTGATGTGATCAAGGATGTCTTCCTCGTCACCGGGGACACGGACATCATCGCGAAGGCGAGGTTCCGGAACTACAAAGGGCTGAAGGACTTCGTCATCACGAGCCTGGGCCCGATTCCGGGGATCAAGGACACGAAAACCTTGATGGTGGTCACCACCTACAAGGAAGGCGGACAGCCGAGGGCGCAAAGTTGAGGGCGAAGGGCAACCCTGGGAGCTGGTCAGATGGACACCGAAGCGAAGCTGAAGCAAATCATGGACGTCCTCGACCAGATCGCAGAGGACACCTCGGTCCCTAGGAACATCCGTCGCGGCGCATCGGAAGCGAAAGCTCGCCTTGCGAAGAAGAGCGAGGCGCTTGACCTGCGCGTGACGAGCGCGATCATGATCATGGACGACCTCGCGAACGATCCGAACATCCCTCTCCATGGGCGCACGCTGATCTGGAACGTGATTTCGCAGCTGGAAACGGTCAAGTGAAGTCGTTGCGGACACGCGCATGGTCTCCCTGCTGACTTCGGCTCTGCTTCTGTTCGTCCCAGCGGGCGCATGGGCGCTCGCATCGACGGCCGTCCTTACCGAATACGCGGAACGGCGGGCACGGATCGATGTGCGGGCGATGCGGCCAACGAGGGGAANAGTCGCGCCATACTTCGCGGTGACACTCACACCGATCGCGTTCGGTGTGTTACTCTGGTATCTCCTGGTCGGCATCGAGAACGATTTCGGACCGCTCTCCGGCGTGGCCGAGCGGCTCGTGAGTTCGCTCGCCATCGGCTTCGCGGTGACCGCGTGCATCACGCTTGCCGCCCAGGCTTCGATTGCGCGGGCCCGTCTCGGAGAGATGGTGGGGCCCGCATTCCCTCGGGTCCTGCCTTTGATTGTCGTGCCTGCGACAGGTCCGGTCTTCGCCCTCGTGCTCGCGTTCCTGCTGGTCGGGAACATCACGCCAATCGTCAACGGATCTCTCTCGTCACGACCCGAGGTTGTTGACGCTGTCGCCGTCGCGTTCCTGATTTTCGGGGCATCGAACCTTGGATACTTGGGCGGTGCGCTCGCTTCGAATCGAGTCTCGAACCTGCTCAGCCCCCGAGGTTTCGGCCAAGCGCTGATCCGTCTGGTGGTCGGAGAGGTCGCGGTTGTGGTCGGACTCCTCTACGCCTTCCTCCAAATTTCCGCGATGTCGGGTTGAAGGCGAATCGAGAAATACGCCGGATTCGCTGCCGGCCGCGCGCGGGGCTAGTCTAGTGGTAGGACAGAAGCTTCCCATGGCCGCTGCCTACATCGGCCGGAACGAGCTTCTAACGCGGGTTCGATTCCCGCGCCCCGCAGTCGTGGCGCCCTAGTCCGCCAGTGCCGACGGGACGGGCGCTGTGCTCGAGGCACCAGCCTGCGGTTACTTCGGATGGATGTCGAGACCGATGACCCAGGCGGTCCGGCAACCGGGGCAGTTAACCTCCCGTTTCATCGCGTCGCCCTCGTCGGCCAACTTGAACGTGAAGAACAGCGGATTGTTGCATCGTGGACAGCTGAAATTCAGGCCGCCGACCGTCATCCAGATGTCTCGATACCTCGAGCGGTCTTAAGGTTGCGCTCGTGTCCCGGCAAGTTTATGAAAGTCTCTCGCTTGCCCGCTCATTCATGCTCGTCGAGAAGGTCGTCTCGCCCCCGCTCGACAACAACGCGTACCTCCTCGTCGATGAGACGAGCAAGCAAGCTGCGGTTGTAGATCCCGCGCTCGCGGGGACGGAGCTCCGGGCGCGAGCGGAGAAGCTCGGCGCGAAGATTGTGTACGTCCTCAATACCCACGGCCACCCGGATTCGACCGTGGACGATGGGTCCCTGCGGTCCGCGGTGGGCGCCAAGGTCGCAATCTTCGAGGTCGATGCGCCTCGGTTGGAGCGAAACGCCCGCGAGTCCCGATGGTTCCTCGCAGCCCCTCCCGCTCCCGTGAAAGCGGACATCCTGTTGAAGGAAGGTTCCGACGTCAAGATTGGGGACACCGTGGCGCGGACGCTTCACACGCCCGGCCATACGGAGGGCAGCGCATGCTTCTACGTCGAGGCCGCCGGCATCCTGTTCACGGGCGACACGCTCTACGCCGGATCGTGCGGCCGCACCGACGTCTTCGGCGGCAGCCCCGCGAAGATGATGTTCTCGCTCCGGCGGCTGAAGGAACTACCCGCGGACACGCATGTCTATCCGGGTCATGGGCCTGAGACGACAATCGGCGACGAGACCTGGATCAGCGACCTCACATACCCGGTCGTCTGATCATCGGCGGATTCCGCTCGCGGCCCGCCAACTTCGGGCGGCCGGCATGCGCCGGACGAGGCGGATCTTGGCCGTCCGCTGCGTCAGGCCCAAGCCCAACCGTCGATAGACGATCTTCATGCTGAAGACGACCACGAGGAAGTATCCGTAGAGGATCACGAGCGTCGAGGGCCAGTAGTACTGCCAGAGGATTGCAACGAGGCCCACGACCGCGAGCGCGCCCACGACGATTCGGAGGACGAACGTCTCGATCGCGGATCGGCTGAAGGGGCCGCGGTCCACTCCATAGTTCGTGTGGCGGACCGGTTCCCGGAAGGCGTGCCGAGTCGATGCCCAAACCCCGAACACGAGGATCGGGGTGAGGAGGGACATCACGAGATGGGCCAGTCCGGTCGTGACGGTCAGGTCGATGATCCATGCGGCGTAGAAGATGATCGAGGCCTGGAAGAGGCGCTTGCGCCGATAGATGGGCAGGAAGTTCGGCATGATGACGGTCTTCAACGTCCGTTTCACGAGCTCCGCGCCGAAGGTGATGGACTTCGGCAACCGGCTCGCGAAGAATTCGGCGATGCGGTTTGACCGCGTCATCAGGATCGGCGCGAGCGAACTCATCACGATGCAGAGGATTCCGGCGAACGGCGTGAGGTACGTCCCGGCGTAGTCGCCTGACAGTTGCGGGTTCGCTCGGATCGCGCGCGCACCGACGGTCGCGTACAGGATGGCCTCCTCGTTGCGGGCCACCATGCTCGTGCCGATGGCCGTCGCCGCCCGCGGCGAGAAGCCGATGAAATAGGCGAGCGTCGCCGTCAGGAACAGATCATTCAGGAGGATGAGCGGTACCGCAATGATGAGGATCGGGAGGACGGACCCCAGCGCGGCCGGGTCGATGAGCATCCCGAAGGTAAGGAAGAAGATGGCCACGAAGGCGTCGCGAAGGGACTCCATCTTGACTTTCAGCCGGGTCGCGATGCGGGTGTCCGCGAAGACCATCCCCATGAAGAACGCACCGACGATTGCGGGGATGCGCAGGGCCTCCGCGAGTGCGGCGGCAAGAAAAACCATTCCGAGGGCGAAGAGGACGAACATCTCCTCGCTCTTGATCCGTTCGAAAAGGGCGGCGGTGTGGGGGACCACAACTGCCGCGAGGACGGCGAAGAAGCCGATGAAGAGGCCGACCCCACCGAACAGGATCCCGACATCCACGGGCGCTTGGGCGGGGATGATCATGCCATTCACGAGGGTCAGGAGGAACATGGCGAGGAACGATTCGAGGATCACCATCCCCAGGAGGAATTCGGTCTCCGCGTTCCCGAGCCGCTTCAGGTCGATGAGGGACTTCGCGGCAATCGCGGAACTCGACATGCTGATGACGCCCGCCAAGAAGATCGTGTCGATGAGGGGCCACCCGAGCCATGCCCCGATCACGAATCCCGCGAACATGCCGACCGCAAGGTTTGTCACCGCGAGGATCGCGGCGGCTTCCTTCGTCTTCATCAATTTCGTGATGCTGAACTCGAGCCCGACAAAAAACAGGAGGAGNACGAGCCCGAGCTGCGAGATGCTCTGCAGGAANACGCTGTCCCCGAGGACGCCATCGTACGACCATCCGAGGATTCGCGCGTGGATGTTCGGGCCAATCAGCATGCCCGCGACGATGTAGCCGATGATGATCGGCACCCGGACCCGGGAGGCGACGGCGGCCCCCAGGAAGCCGACCGTCGCAATGACGCCCACGTCGAACATGATCGACGTCGTGTCAACCACGGGGATGCACATCCCGGACGTGACGCACTTCGAGTGCGGGCGCTGACGCTCTCCACGAGAGAACCAAGGGTCCCATCCCACGCGTGCATCGCGGGTCGTGCTACAAATAAATCTTGTCAACGCGGAACGAGTCGCGGGTCCAGTTCCAACGGATGTCCGTGATGAGCTTTATTACGAGTCCGATNGTTCGGCGCTCGATGGCGGACGACTGGCACGCGCTCCGGCCAGAAGCCGTCCTCCAGAGGNTGGAGAGTTCGCCGNTCGGCCTCACGACCCGTGAGTCGGCCGCGCGGCTCGCCCGGGTCGGCCCAAACGAGCTCGTTCAGACGACGCGGATCAGCCCGCTCCGAATCCTCCTGAGTCAGTTCACCGACGTTCTCGTGATCGTCCTCATTATCGCGGCGATCATCTCCGCCGCCCTAGGACTCGCACAGAACGAGACCTCGGACCTCTACGATGCGATCCTCATCATCGCGATCGTGATCATGAATGCCGTCCTCGGATTCTTGCAGGAGTACCGGGCCGAACGCTCCTTGGAAGCGCTGAAGACCCTCGCGGCGCCGAGGGCTCACGTCGTCCGGGAAGGAGCCGTCGTGGCCATCCCCTCGCGGGAGCTCGTGCCCGGAGAGGTGATCGTCCTTGCGGCGGGCGACCGCGTTCCGGCGGATGCGCGCCTCCTGGAGGCCGCGAGCCTCCGGGTGAACGAGGCCTCCCTTACCGGCGAGTCGCTCCCCGTGAGCAAGGCGACCGAGGCATTGCCCCGCGAGACGTTCCTGGGGGATCGAAAGAACCTCGTGTTCATGGGGACCACGGTCGACGGAGGACGCGGAAAGGCCGTCGTCGTCGAGACCGCCATGGCGACGGAACTCGGAAAGATCGCGGGTCTCGTCCAACAGGAGACGAAAGAGGAGACGCCGCTCCAGAAACAGTTGGACCGCCTCGGGAGGCAGATCGGGATCGCGGTCCTCCTCGCCGCGGGTCTGATCTTCGTTATCGGAGTCCTGCGGGAGCTCCCCGGCTTGGACGCGAGCCACGTCGAGCTCCTCTTCCTGACGGCCGTCGGCCTCTCGGTCGCGGCGATCCCGGAAGGCCTCCCCGCAATTGTGACGATCAGCCTCGCCCTCGGGCTCCAGCGCATGATTCGCCGGCACGCCTTGATCCGGAAGCTGCCCGCGGTGGAGGCGCTCGGAGCCGCGTCGGTCATCTGCTCTGACAAGACCGGCACCCTGACGAAAGGAGAGATGAACGTCCGCGCCATCGTGGCCAGCGACCGCGAGTATGAGGTGCGAGGGGAGGGCTTCGATCCCACGGGAGATGTGCGGATCGGGGGGCAGAAGGCGGATCTCGCGGCCCACCCTGACCTCCGTCAGTTGCTGGANTGCGCGGTCCTGTGTAACGATGCTGCNCTCAAGAACGAAAGCGGTCGATGGGTCGTCGAGGGGGACCCGACCGAGGGGGCGCTCNTGGTGGCCGCGATCCGGGCGGGCCTCGATCCGGATTCGATCCGGGCCGACATGCCTCGCGTCGCGGAGGTCGCCTTCACCTCGGAGCGGAAGAAGATGTCGACCCTGCACGCGGAATTGTCGGAACCGGATCTGCGAGCGATCCTCTCCGTCCCCGAAGGAGAGCGGCACACCCGCCTCGAGGGCGCGGGCGCATACTTGTTTGTGAAGGGGGCCCCTGAACGGGTTCTCGCTACATGCGCATATCACGTTGTCGAAGGCGTGAGAAAGCCGCTGACCGAGTACGACCGCAAACAGTACCTGTTCCGGAATCAGGAGATGGCGACGCGGGCCTTGCGCGTCCTCGGCTTCGCGGTCCGGGAGTTCCCTCGCGAGGTCCCGCCGCTNCGGGAAGACGCGCTCGAGACGGACCTCACGTTCCTCGGCCTGGCGGGGATGATGGATGCCCCGCGGGCGGACGCAATTGCGGCGATTGAACGGTGCAAGAGAGCCGGCATTCACGTCGTCATGATCACGGGGGACCACAAGCTCACTGCCATGGCCGTGGCGCGGGAGATGGGGATCCTCGGCGAAGGCGAGCGGGCCCTGACCGGCGAGGA
>JGI25385J37094_10000627_pt1 | contig 9976 bp, 8 predicted proteins | sample GraSoi013_1_40cm_FD_37094 | JGI IMG/M metagenome (IMG submission 37094) | reverse complement strand
TGGCAGCTCCCCGTACGGCGTCAGCTCCGAGGTGAGATCCAGGTAGATGCGGCCGCCATTCTTCTCGGGACGATCCACCGCCGCGATCATATGATCGAACTGCTGGACGGTCGGCAGCGTCGAGTCGGCGCTGCCGCTGGCGCTCAGCAGCACCGGATAGGCCTTGAGGCCGAGCCGCCGCACCAGCGCGATGAACAGCGTCGCCTTGTCCTTGCAGTCACCATAGCGCGTTTCCAGCACCTGAGCCGGCATCCGCGGCAGGTACCCGCCAATGCCGAGGGACAGCGACACGTAGCGGAAATCCTGCGACACCCACCGATGCACCGCGCGCAATGAATCTTCCAGCGTGTGCGCGTCCTTCACGTGCTCGGCGAGCTGCGTCTCGAGCGCGGGATTCAGCGCGTAGCGGCCCGTCGAAAGGCCGGCGTACCACTTGGCGAGATCGGCCCAGCTGATCGGCGCGGCCACGTCGATGTGCACCGAGAGGGTGTTGGGCGAGGCCGCAAATGGCTCGCCTTGAATCTTCTGTACGTCCTTGGTCGCCCAGGTGTACACGCGGCGACCGTGGGATTCCACATCCAGCCGCTTGAAGTGAACGTTGCGCTCCTGAATGCGGGGCGTGACCGATGACGGCACGTCGACAATCAGGCGCGAGCGCCGGGTGAGCAGCCCCGTGGTCACGCGCCAGCCGCTGTAATAGTCACCCGGCACGAGCGGCTTCACCCGCTCGACGGTATAGCTCCAATCGACAAGTGTTCCCGGCGCGACGCCGCTCAACGTCACGCGCCGGACCTTCTCATCCGAATAGACCGGAGCATCGAAGGCCACCGGCGCGAGCGATTCCTGCTCGTGCGCCGGCTGTGCGCTGATCACGTCGCCGTTCGGCTTGAGGACGCGGATCCAATTGACCGTGAGCCGCTCCGAGCCGCTCGAGTAGGAGAAGCTCTGCTCGCCCCACGCTTCCGCGCCGTCCTGATTCAGAATCTGGACGACTTGCCGATAGGTGCGGCTGCCGCGGCCGTCAGGCTCGAACCGCAACACCCCGTCGTCCAACAGATAGACATAATCGTCGTCCGCGTAGTCGGCAGGATTGACGGCCAGCTTATAGATCGTGTCGTTCCGGACAGACGGATCGCCCGCGGGTGTGATGTGCGGGGCCTGGGACATCGCGGGTCGCGCGATGAGGAAAAACAGCCCTGCAAAAACGAAGCGGCGCATCAACACCCTCCCACCGGTAAGGACAAGAGTGGGAAGCTAATCAACCGCAAGGCGTAGCCCAAGGAATAGCACCCGGCCCATGACGCGAAACCCGGGCAGCTCCTGCCGCTGGTCATTGAACACGTTGGCGGCGCTCCCGGTCAGGACCACCCGTCCGAGTCCGTACTCCGCGGCGACGTTGACGCGCGTGTAGGGTTGCACCACGACGCGCCGTTGCCCAACGGGACGGCGGAAGTCGAGGTCGTCGCGCCTCCCCACCCACAGCGCGCCGATCGTCACCCGGGCGCGATNGCTCCAGGCTGCGACGATTTGTGGTGCCAGCGTGTGTGCGGGACGGCGGATGAGCGACTTGCCAGGCACGAACAAGCCATCCGGATCGCCCGGCGCGCCCGACTCCACGACGCGCGTGTGGAGATAGGTATAGCGCAACGATCCGCTGACGGCCCGCGAAAACGCCCCCGCCCCCTCGATCTCGATGCCGTCGGCTACGGCGCCGTCCACGTTGAAGTAGTTGGGCTGGCCCGCCGGGGGCGCCGGGTTGTACTCGATGAGATCCCGGAAGCGCTGGTTGAAGTACGCCACCGCGATGCCGCCCCGCTCGATTCCCGCCTCCCAGCTGCGGGACCGCTCCGGATCGAGACTGGGATTTCCGGTCACGAATCCGCGCGCGAAGTTCTCGTAGAACGTCGGCTCCTTGAATCCCGTCCCGACCGAGGCGCGCAGCCGGACCCCGGCGGCCAGCCGGTAGACCAGTCCTCCGCGATAGGTGGCATGCGTGCCGAATTGGGAGTTGTCGTCCAACCGTCCGCCGAGTGTCAGCGCGGCGCGGCCAGCCGCGATCACCGCCTGCGTGAAGTAGCCGGTGGTGTTTCGTTGCACCCTGACGGAATCGGGGAACGTCCCATAAGACGCGCTGAACAGGCTCGTGCCGCGCTGGCGCTCGTCTTCGTACTCGATGCCCCACGCGAGTGACGTGCCGGTTCCGGAATTCCAATTGACCAAAGCGCTCGTCGTCGCACGTCGTACCCAGTCGCGGCTCCAAAACGTCACGTCGCCGGCGGAGTCCGGCGGGTTGTCGTACAACAAGCGCGCCTCCTTGAGGCCCGCGCTGATTCGNGCATCGAGGTGTGCCGCGAAAACGCGGCGGGCACTGACGCTGAACAANGGCCCGCGTTCGGCGGCGTGCTGATTCGAGTCCACAGGCGTCCCCGTGCCGTCGGTCGGAAAGNGATAGACATCGTCGCCGTAGCGATACGCGAGACTCATGTCGGTGCGTGGATCTGGNCGNAGCTGCACCCGCGCGTTCACCACGCTATTGCGGTATTGATTGTTGTACGCATACAGGCCGTCCGACGAAAAGCGCGAAACGCGCGCCGCGTAACCGACGCGAGGCGTTCCACCGAGGAGCTCGATTGCGCCATCCGTCGACCCGTACGTCCCCGCGCGCAGCTCCGCGCCCATCCGCGGCGCACCGGTGCCCCCTGCGCCTACGCGTGTGAAGATCTGGACGACGCCGGTCATCGCGTCGGAGCCGTACAGCACGCTCGCGGGTCCCCGCACAATCTCGATGCGGTCCACGTTGTCGGTGGTGAGATTCGCGAGATCGATCCCGCCGCCGGCCTGGTTCAACGGCACCCCATCCAGCAGGACCTTCACGTAGTTGCTCTGGCCGCCGCGCATGAAGAGGGACGTTTGGCCACCTACGCTCCCGGTCGCGGCGATGTGCACGCCCGGAACCGTCTCCAACGCGTCCGCCACCGTGCGCACACCCTGCGCGACGAGGTCCGCGCCGCGAAGCACCGTCACCGCCGATGCGACGAGCTCGGCCGCGACCGGTACCCGCGTCGCGGTGACGACCACCGGCTTGAGGACGACGGTGTCCTGAGGTTGCTGCACGGCGAGCGCGAAGACGAGCAACGTCACGTTCATGCCTGGGACTCCTTCGGTTTGCGGAGCGGGATCATCTGCGGGCGGCCTTCGATCGTCTGCATCGCGACGGGCCAGGAAAACACGGTCTCGACTGTCTGTTGTGTCAGCACCTCAGCCGGCGCGCCTGAGGCGATGGGACGACCACCTTCCAACAGCAGCAACGAATCGGCGAAGCGNGCGGCGAGGTTCAAGTCGTGCGTGATCATCAGGACGCCAAGTCCCTGCCGCTCGACGAGGCNGCGNACCAGCTCGAACAATTCCATCTCGTGCTTGAGATCAAGCGATATGCCCGGCTCNTCGAGGACCAGCAGCTTGGGCTCCTGGGCGAGNGCACGGGCTACGCGCACGCGCTGATACTCGCCACCGGACAGCGTCCAGACCCAGCGGTCCGCGAGATGACGAGCGTCGCAGGCGGCGAGCGCGCGATCCACCGCGGCGTGGTCCTCCGGGCGCTCACGACCCCACAGCGAGAGATGCGGGTAGCGGCCGAGGAGCACTGTTTCGCGGACGCGCTGCGGAAAGAGGTTATCCTCACGCTGCGGGACGACGCCCACGAGCTTGGCCAGATCCTGTCGCGGCCACATGGATGCAGGACGACGATCGATGTCGGCAGATCCCACGAGGGGCGGCAACGCACCCAAGGCAATTCTCACGAGAGTGGTTTTGCCGCTCCCATTGGGGCCAAGCACCGCGTGGAATTCGCCCAAGCCGACCGACAGCGACACGTCGGTCAGCGCGTCTCGCGATGCGCCAGGATAGCGATAACTCACCCCGTCGAGCCGGAGCATCAGGCGCCCCCACGCACGACGCACCACGCACGACGCACGGTTTTCACGCGATCGTCCAGCGCCGCAGCAGGAACGCGAACACCGGCACGCCGATCAGTGCCGTCACGACGCCCACGGGCAGCTCGCGGGGCGCGACGACGGTTCGCGCGAGCGTGTCCGCAAACGCCAGCAGCGCGCCGCCCCCGAGAAAGGCGGCGGGGAGCAAAGCCCGGTGGCGGTGGCCCCAGGTGAGCCGCGCGATGTGCGGCACAACCAGCCCCACGAATCCGATGACCCCCGAGACGGCGACGGCCGCCGCGGTCAGGAGCGACGCCGCCAGATAGACGCGCCGTTTCACCGCTTCGACATCGGCGCCGAGATAGCGGGCCGGCTCCTCCCCCAAGGCGAGCAGGTCGAGGGGACGGGCGGCGGCGAGCAGCACGGCCAGCGGAATCGGGGCGTACAGCGCGACGAGCAACACGGCATCCCACGAAGCACCGGAGAGGCCGCCCCAGAGCCACAAGAACGTGTTGCGCAGCTCGGCGGCGTTCGCGAGCGAGACAATCGCCGTCGTGATCGCCGCGGCGAACGCGCCGATCGCCACGCCGCCCAAGAGCAGGATGCGAGGATCGAGGGCCGCGCCGCCGATCAGTCCCAGGCGATAGACCAGCCCGAGTGCGGCCAACGCACCGGCAAACGCCGCGATCGGCAGGGCCCACGGGCCCGACACGTGCAGCGCGATCGCCAGAACAGCCCCGAGCCCAGCGCCGCCGGACAGGCCGAGCAGAAACGGATCGGCGAGTGGGTTGCGGACGAGCGCCTGCAGCGCCGCGCCGGCCACGCCCAGCGATCCACCGACAAGGAAGGCGAGCACTGCGCGCGGGGCGCGCAGATTCCAGACGATATCCGAATGCGCCAGCTGAGCGAGGGGAACGGCCGCGGGACCCAGCATTACGCTCGCGAGCAGCGCGACGAAGGCCAGCAAACCGAGCACCGTCCATTTCATCGCGCGAGCAGTGCCCTGAACTGCCGGATTGCTTCATCAGAGCGGGGTCCGGGACGACCGAACAGGGACCCCTTGAGGAACAAGAAATGTCCTTCGCGCACTGCCCGCACCGCGCGCCACTCCCGCCGCTTCGCGAAGCCAGGCGGCGCCGCCGAGTCGGACAGCACGGCAATCCACTGCGGATCGCGTGCGACGATAGTCTCGAGCGCGACCTGCGCGGATGGCGCCGTGATGTCGCCGAAGACGTTGCGGGCGCCGGCCTGAGCNGCGAGCTGATCGAGATAACTGCCGTGCCCGATGATGATGGGCGGGTTATCCCACACGACAAAGGCGAGCGACGTCGTGGCAGACGGTGGCGGTCGCGCCGCAAGACCATCCATAGCGGTGGCGAGCGACTCCGCCTGCTGCTCGCGCCCCGTCAGTTTGCCAAGCGTGCGCGCCGCCGGACCAAGGTCTTCCAGGCGATTCAAGTCGATCAGCACGGTGCGGATGCCGAGGCGCTCGAGCTGTTTGGCCGCCGTCGCGTTGGGGCCGGCATTGTACAGCACCACCAGGTCCGGCCGCCGTGCTGCCACGGCCTCGATATTGGGAGGCAGCCCTTCCCCGACACTTGGCACGGCGAGGGCGGCGGGCGGGTAGTCGCACCATTGCGTGCGCCCGACGACGCGATCGCCGGCGCCGATGTCGAACAGGATCTCGGTGAAGGATGGGAGAAGTGAAACGATTCGCTGCGACGGCCCCGCGGCCGAACGGCCGGACGGCGTGCAGCTAGAAACTACGAGAACGACAAACAGGAGCCTTCGCAGCACCATCCCTCCCGCGAGGGAACCGACTGGTGGCGCGAATGAAGACGTCTCCTGGCTCCGGGCGAACCGGCTCGCCTTCCCGGGTTACCCCAGTGGCATTGAGCCGCTCACAAACTGCCCGTTACAGTGGCGGGGCCGCGCCGGACTCACACCGGCTTCCGTATCCCCATTCGCGAAATGACGACTAGGTCAGTCTAGGTGCTGGTGGTCTCCGGCGCAATGCCCAGACGAGCGCGACCAGCATACCGGCACCGACCACGCCGATGACATAGGGCAGCAACACCTGCGCCCGGAATTTCGCCGACGGCAGCCGGATCTCGACGCGGTCACCCGCCGCCAGCGGACCCGTGCGATACGCGGCGAAGCGCCGGCCTTCGATCTCCTTCAGGCCGAACGACTCGAGCTTGGGCGCGATCACCGTCGCGGCGGTGTCCTCGACGAGCAGGTTCACTTCGACGGTCGGTTGGTCGATGGGCATCACGAACGCGGGCGCGCCCGCCGCGAGCGAGTAATCGTAGCTGACCTGCTTGGCGAGGCCCGGCGGGATGGGAGCGTAGATGAGGACGCTGTCATGTCGGAAGCGCATCGCTTCGGGCGAGACATCGCCCTGCCCCGCCCGATACTGCCCCGTGCGCTCCGGCAGGCGACCCGCCCAGGTCGGGACGAGCGTGTCGTTCGTGACCCGCGTCGCCTGTCCGGGATTGTCTAGCTCGAGAATCTCCAGCACCTCGCGCGTGCCGTCGTTGGTCGCGGCGCTGATCGTTGCCAGCCGCCGCGCCAGGCGCAGGGGCGGCCCGGTGGGGCTCGACGGAAACGCTACGACGTCCTCCACATGGACCGCGGGGCGGCCGGCGATGTTCAAGGGCAGCGAGAAGTACGCGATGCTGTCGTACCACACGCTGACGACGTACGCGCTCGTGCTGTCGGGTTTCCGCAGGGCCAGGCGATAGCGGCCGCGGGCGTCGCTGCGCACCGAATCGATCGGCCCGGCAGTCGTGCTCGACATGCGGTGCAGCACGACGACGACATTCGCCAGGGGCACGGTGTCGCGGCCCCCCCCGCCCCGGAGCACGCGCCCGCTCACGCTCACCGATTGCCCGGCGAGCGGGGCACCACCGCAGAGCACCCCCAGCAGCAGGGCGGCGCTACGGCGTGAACTTGCCGAAATCTTCAGGATCGAGGTTCTGGAGGTAGGACTTCAGCGTGTCGGCATCGAGCGGGCTGCTGCCGGTGCCCGGCTGGATCGCGCCTTCACTCGTATCGATGGAGGTCAACTCGAGCAGCGTCTCGCTCGTCAGGATCGGCGCCTTGAGCCGGAGCGCGAGCGCGATCGAGTCCGAGGGACGGGCGTCGATTTGAATGACGGTGTCGCCGCGGTAGATGTGCAGCTCGGCGAAATAGGTGTTGTCCTTCACCTGCGTGATGATCACCTTGCGCAGCTCGGCGCCCAGTCCGACGATGACCTGCTTGAGCAGGTCGTGCGTCAGCGGGCGCGAGAATTTGACGCCCGCCAACTCCATCGCGATGGCGCTGGCTTCCGCCGGCCCGATCCAGATCGGCAACACGCGCTGGCCCTCGTTTTCCTGCAGGATGACCACCGGCGTGTTGGTCGTACGATCCAGCCCGAGGTGAGCTACCCGAACCTGCAGCATGGCTCCCCCCGGGCCGGCCATCAGGTCCCCATATCCCAGGAGGCGAGATACTTGCGCTGTGCAGGGGTGAGCGTGTCGATCGCCACGCCCATCGCCTGCAACTTGAGGCGCGCGATCTCCTGATCGAGGTCGGCCGGGATGCGGTGGACATCCTTCCCCAGCTTCTTGGCGTTATTGACGACGTACTCGGCCGCGAGCGCTTGATTCGCAAACGACATGTCCATGACGCTCGCGGGATGGCCTTCGGCAGCCGCGAGGTTGATCAGCCGGCCTTCGCCGAGCACGAAGAGCTTCTTGCCATCGATCTGGAACTCGGCGACAAACTCGCGCACCGCCACCGGCCCCTTCGCGATCTTTTTCAAGCCTTCCAGGTCAATTTCCACGTTGAAGTGTCCCGAGTTCGCGACTACGGCGCCGTCCTTCATCGCNCGCATGTGCTCCACTCGGATGACCTCCACGTTCCCGGTCAGCGTCACGAACAAATCGCCCAGCGGCGCCGCTTGTTCCATCGGTACGACCCGGTAGCCATCCATCTGCGCTTCGAGCGCCTTCATGGGATCGATTTCGGTCACCAGCACATTGGCGCCGGCGCCGCGCGCGCGCAGCGCAAAGCCACGGCCGCACCAGCCATACCCCGCCACCACAACCGTGCTCCCGGCGATCAGCAGGTTGGTCGCGCGGATAATCCCATCGAGCGTGGACTGGCCCGTGCCGTAGCGATTGTCGAACAGGTGCTTCGTCTGCGAGTCGTTCACCGCAATGACGGGAAACTGCAGCACGCCATCCTTGGCCATCGCCTTGAGACGAATCACACCGGTCGTTGTCTCCTCGGTAGACCCGATGACGCCGGACACGAGTGCCTTGCGATCGGCGGCGGACAGGGTCTCGATCCATTTGCGAACCGGAGGCGCCAGGTCGTCCAGGCGATTCAGCGCGATCATGTGCAGCGCACCCACCAGATCGGCGCCGTCGTCCATCGTGATGTCGGCGTGGTGCGCGAGCGCGGCGCGAATGTGCTCGTAGTACGTCGCGTGATCTTCGCCCTTGATGGCGAACACCTTGATGCCGTGATCTCTGACGAGATGTGCCGCGACGTCGTCCTGCGTCGACAAGGGATTCGAGGCACACAGTGCGACGTCAGCGCCACCGGCCTGCAGCGTGACCGCGAGGTTCGCGGTCTCGGTCGTGACGTGAAGGCATGCCGCCAGACGCTTCCCCGCCAGCGGCCGCTCCCGCGTAAACCGCACACGGAGCTGTCGCAGCACGGGCATCGAACGCTCGGCCCATTCGGTCCGCCGCCGGCCTTCGTCGGCGAGCCGGATGTCCTTGATGTCGTTGGTCGCTTTGGTCCTGGTCGCCGTCTCAGACATTGGCCTTCCGGGATGTGCGGGACGCCCGCTCCGCGGCGACTTTCAGCTCTTCGGCGCGATCGACGTGCTCCCAGGTGAACAGCTCCACCTCCCGCTCGCCGACCTTGCGGCGCTCGGGGGCCCGGCCGAAATGGCCGTAGGCGGCGGTGGGACGATAGATAGGATTGCGCAGGTTGAGCGCCTGGATGATCCCGGCCGGCGTGAGATCGAAGACTTCCCGGACCGCCGTTTCCAGGGCGTCCTGCGGGACGGTGCCGGTCCCGAACGTGTCGACCATGATGGACACGGGTTCCGCGACGCCGATCGCATACGCGACCTGGGCTTCGCACCGCTTCGCCAGGCCCGCGGCGACGATGTTCTTCGCGACCCACCGCATGGCGTACGTGGCGGACCGGTCGACTTTCGACGGATCCTTGCCGCTGAACGCGCCGCCGCCGTGGCGTGCCATGCCGCCGTAGCTGTCGACGATGATCTTCCGCCCGGTGAGGCCGGCGTCACCCTGCGGACCGCCGACCACGAACCGCCCCGTGGGATTCACCAGCACACTCTTGTCGCTCACGTCGAAACCCGCTTCGCGCACGACCGGCCTGATGACGTGGGCCAGGATACCGGCGCGCAGCTCGTTGTTGTCGATCATGTCCGAGTGTTGCGCCGATACAACAACCGTGTCGATACCGACCGGCTTGGACCCCTCGTAGATGACGCTCACTTGCGTCTTCCCGTCCGGGCGCAGCCACGGCAGCTCACCGGTCTTGCGCACCTTTGCCAGCCGCTCCGCCAGTCGATGGGCGATCACGATCGGGAGCGGCATCAGCGACGGTGTCTCGTCGGTCGCGTAGCCGAACATCATCCCCTGGTCGCCGGCGCCGCCTTTGTCCACCCCCAGCGCGATGTCGGTAGACTGCCGGTCGATCGTCGTCAGGATCGCGCATGTTTGGGCGTCGAAGCCGAAGTTCGCGTCCGTGTAGCCAATCGAGGTGATCGTGCCGCGCACGATGTCGGGAACATGGACGTAGGTCGACGTGGTGATCTCGCCAGCGATGACCGCCATCCCGGTCGTGACCAGGGTTTCGCAGGCGACCCGCGCCTTGGGGTCTTCGAGCAGAATCGCGTCGAGCACCGCGTCCGAGATCTGATCCGCGATCTTGTCGGGATGTCCTTCCGTGACCGACTCGGAAGTGAAGACGTGACGATGAGTTGGCATGTTTTAGGTCCTTAGAGTTTCAAA
>JGI25385J37094_10000624_pt1 | contig 9989 bp, 7 predicted proteins | sample GraSoi013_1_40cm_FD_37094 | JGI IMG/M metagenome (IMG submission 37094) | reverse complement strand
TACGTCGTCGTGGCGGGGATTGTCGTGTTCGATCCGGATGAAGTGAGGGAGTACCCGGCCGACACGGCCGTGCTCGTTCGGCGGCCGAAGACGATCCATTGCGTCCGCCGCTGCCTTCATCCCGCGAAACGCTAGGTGCCTTCCGCAGGCGAATCGACGACGCGTACCATAGACGGGTACGAAGTCACGATCTCGAATCCCGACAAGGTCCTATTTCCCAAGCCGAAGTACACCAAGCTCGATCTCGCGAACTATTACCTGGCCGTGTCCGACGGGGCGCTGCGCGGGGCCGGCGGCCGGCCGAACATGCTCGTCCGCTTTCCGAACGGGATCACCGTCCCCTCCTTCTACCAGAAGCGAGCACCCGAATCTCGGCCGCCCTGGATCGAGGTCGTCACACTGCGCTTTCCGTCGGGCCGCACGGCCGACGAGGTCGTGCCTCGCACGCCGGCCTCGTTGGTGTGGCTCGCGAACCTGGCCTGTCTCGAGCTCCATCCCCATCCAGTGCGGGCCGAGGACCTCGATCATCCTGACGAGCTGCGGGTGGACCTCGATCCGGTCCCCGGCATCAAGTGGCCGCAGGTGCGCCAGGTCGCGCAGCTCGCGCGCGTGGTCCTCGCCGATTTTGGGCTGGTTGGTTGGCCCAAAACCTCGGGCTCGCGCGGCATGCATCTCTTCGTCCGCATCGAGCGCCGCTGGGGCTTCGACGAGGTCCGGCGGTCGGCGCTGGCCCTGGCGCGCGAGGTCGAACGTCGCGGCAACGGGCTCGCGACCAGCAAGTGGTGGAAGGAGGAGCGCCAGGGCGTCTTTGTGGATTACAACCAGAACGCGAAGGACCGGACCGTGGCATCGGCCTACTCCGTGCGGCCCGTGCCCGACGCCCGGGTGTCCGCGCCGCTCTCCTGGGATGAGGTGGACGACGCCGACCCGGAGGACTTCACACTCGGCACGATGCCGCAGCGGTTCGCCAAGATCGGCGACCGGCACGCCGGCATGGATGAAAGTGCCGGATCGCTCGAGGGTCTGCTGGACCTATCCGCGCGCCAGGAGAAGGAAGGGCAGGGGGATGCGCCGTGGCCACCCCACTACCGCAAGCAGCCTGGTGAGCCGCCGCGCGTGCAGCCGTCCAAGTCGCGAGCGCGGGCGGAGAAGTATCCTCTGATCGAAGTCAGCACAGGCAAGGATAAGAAGGAAGCGCTGGCCGGCTTGGCGAGATGGAAGAAGCGGCACGCGCGTATCGCGAAACACCTCGAGCCGGCCGATGTGCTCGTGGATCAGATGCGCGGCCGCTCCTCNGCCTGGTATCGTATTCGCATCAACCTNCAGCATGTGCCCGAGAAAATCAGGCCCCGAACACCTTCGCCAGCTCGTAAGCCGGAGTGACTTCGAGCTGGTCGTAACGACAGTCCTTAGGTTTCTTGTCGGGGCGCCAGCGCAAAAACACCGGCGGATGGCGGAAACGGTCGCCCTCCATGTGGTCGTACTTTACTTCGCACACCCGCTCGACGCGCAGCGGCTCCCACGAGAGATCCTTGCCGGCGCTCCAGCGGCTCTGCCCGCCGGGCATCCGACTCGACTCGGCCTCGACGCCGGCCCACGCGCGCCAGGGATGACGCTGAAGTGCGTCCTTGCGCAGCGGCGCCAGCTCTTTCACGAGCTGCTTGCGCATCGCCATGGGAAACGCGGACGTCACACCGACGTGCTGCAGTGTACCTTCGTCGTCGTAGAGACCGAGGAGCAGCGATCCCAGGGTGTCTTTGCCGCTCTTGTGCCAGCGAAACCCGGCCACGACACAATCAGCGGTGCGCACATGCTTGATCTTGAACATCGCGCGCTTCCCGGGCTGGTACGCGGCCGTCGCGGGTTTGGCAATCACGCCGTCGAGCCCGGCGCCCTCGAAGCGCTTCAGCCAATCGACGGCGAGATCGCGGTCACGCGTCATGGGCGTGAGGTACAGCGGGCGCCGGATCTTCTTGAAGAGCTTTTCGAGCTGTGCTCGGCGGTCTCGCTGCGGCTCGTCAATCAGGCTCTTGCCATCGACCGCGAGAAGATCGAAGGCCACGAACGCGGCCGGNGTGGCCTTGGCGAGTTTCGCGACGCGTGACGCCGCGGGATGCAGCCGCATCTGGAGCCCACCGAAGTCGAGCCCGTGCTTGGTGGGCATGACGATCTCGCCGTCCACGACGACGCCGCCCGGCAGCCGCTCCAGCAAGACCTCGTGGAGCTCNGGGAAGTAGCGATCGAGCGGTCGCAGGTCGCGACTCTGGATGAACACGTCGTCCTTGCTTCGGAACACGATCGCGCGAAATCCATCCCACTTGGGCTCGAACAGAAAATCGCCATCGTGCGGCACCTCGTCGGCGATTTTNGCGAGCATGGGTTCGATGGGAGGTGAAACGGTCATGCTGTAAAGTAGCGGGGCTCACGTTTCATTTCTCAACCCGAGGCCGGGTGCTCGTCAGTCCCGGTATTCGGGGTAGCTTTACGCGGATATGACGATACGAACCGCCCTTGTCCTGGCGCTTGCTGCTCCAGCAGGCGGGGTGCTCACCGCGCAGACTCCGAAGAACTACACCCCGGCAGACGTGCATTTCGTGGCCGGGATGATCGGCCACCACGCCCAGGCGATTCAAATGGCAAAGTGGGCGCCGTCGCACGGCGCGAGTCCGGCCGTGCGGGTGTTGTGCGAGCGGATCGTCGTTGCGCAGACCGACGAGATCGCGTTTGCCCAACGCTGGTTGCGNGAGCACGGTGAGTACGTCCCACCNGCCGACCCGCGCGGCCATATCATGCAGGGGATGGACCAACCGATGCTGATGCCGGGCATGTTGACGCCGGAGCAGATGGCGCAGCTCGATGCCGGGCGCGGTCCGGAGTTCGACCGGCTGTTCCTCACGTTCATGATCCAGCACCATCAGGGGGCCATCACGATGGTGCAGCAACTGCTCGCGGTGCCCGGGGCGGCGCAGGACGGCCCGATTTTCCGGTTCGCTTCTGATGTCAACGCCGACCAGACCACCGAAATCAACCGTATGACCCTCATGCTGGACGACCTGAAACGGAGCTCTCAGTGAAATCACGGTTTTCGTGCGTCATTTCCGCCGTCGCGCTGGTGTCCGCTGGTTCTGCGACCTTACAGGCGCAGGCAGGCTATAAGGCGTCGTCGACAACGACACCTGCGACAGCGTCGCCCGGGAAACCGGACCCACGCATCGGGCTTCGGGCCGGCTGGTTCGACGCCGCCCAGGCCGCCTGGAATCTGAACCTGGTGTCGACGACGCCGCCCTCGGACTCGTTCCTCAACAAGACGAACCCGGGCGACTTCAACTTCATCAACTCCGATCTCTCAATCCGGGGCAACTACGTCATTCAGGGGAATTTCTCCGGGATCCAGGTGTGGGATATCTCGGACCCCAAGCATCCGACCCTGAAGCGGGCCTTCGTCTGCCCCGGCTCGCAGAGCGACGTCTCCGTCTTCCGCAACCTGCTGTTCGTGTCCGGTGAGGCNCTGAACGGGCGCACCGACTGCGGCAAGCAGGGCGTGACCGATACCGTCAGTCATGAGCGGCTGCGCGGCATCCGCATCTTCGACGCGACGGACATCGCCAACCCCCGCCACCTCACCGATGTGCAGACGTGCCGGGGCTCGCATACCCATACCGTCGTGACCCAGCCGAACGACACGGACAATGTCTATATCTACGTTTCCGGCTCCGCACCGGTCCGCTCTTCGAATGAATTGGCCGGTTGCGCGGTCGGATCAGTGGACAGCACGCCGAGCACGGCGCTGTTCCGTATCGAAGTGATTCAGGTTCCGCTCGCGCATCCCGAGCAGGCTCATATCGTCAGCTCGCCCCGCATCTTTCAGGATCTGGTCGCGCCGCCGCGTCATGGTGAGGCACCCGAGGACATCGCCGAGCTAAAGCGCGAGATCGATTCCACCCGCGCCGCGGGCGGTTACGTGGTGACGTTCGAAGGTCGTGACATCATCCTCGGCCCCCAGTTCGTCAAGTCAGCGCTCGACAGCATCGTCAAGGCCCGCGGGGGTACCGGGGTACCGACAGCCGCCGACACCGCCACGCTGCGGGCCAACGCCCAGGACCTCGTGACGAAACGCATCGAGGCGAATCGTCGGCGTCAGGGCTTCAATCCCAATGCCGGGCCAACCCAGTGCCACGATATCACCGTCTACCCCGCGATCGGGCTGGCCGGCGGGGCCTGCGGCGGCTACGGCCTGCTGCTCGATATCCGCGACGCCGGCAATCCCAAGCGCATCGGCGCGGTATCTGATTCGAACTTCTCGTTCTGGCACTCCGCCACGTTCAACAACGACGGCAGCAAGATCCTGTTCACGGACGAATGGGGCGGCGGCCTNCAGCCTCGCTGCCGCGTGACCGACAAGCCAGAGTGGGGCGCGGACGCGATCTTCACGCTTTCGGGAAGCGCGATGGCGTTCAAGAACTACTACAAGCTTCCGGTCGCCCAGACCTCGAACGAGAACTGCGTGGCTCACAACGGCACCCTGATTCCGGTNCCNGGTCGCGATATCATGGCCCAGGGGTGGTATCAGGGCGGCATCTCGGTGTTCGATTGGACCGATCCGTCGCATCCCAAAGAGATCGCGTTCTTCGACCGCGGGCCGATGGACTCGACGAAGCTGGTCGGCGCGGGCTCGTGGTCCGCGTACTGGTACAATGGCTACATCATCAGCTCTGAGATCGCGCGCGGCCTCGACATTCTCGAGCTGAAGCCGAGCGCGCTGCTGTCGCAAAACGAGATCGACGCCGCGAAGCTCATCCATTTCGATTACCTGAATGCGCAGGATCAGCAAAAGCTGGTCTGGCCCGCGAGTTTCGTCGTGGCCCAGGCGTACGTTGATCAGCTGGAGCGGTCCAATGGGCTGGCGGCGGCCAGGCTCAAGGCTACCCGGGATGCGCTGAAGCGTGCGGAGAAAGCGTCGGGCCAGAAGCGCCGGGCCGCGTTGAGTCAGTTGACGACGCAGCTGAACGCCGCCGCCCAGGGGTCGAGCGATCAGGCGAAGGTGCACCTGCTGATCGGCGTGGTGAGCGATCTCGCCAAGTAACGGGCAGTTGACTACGGTCCAGAGCGGGGTTCACGTTGTCTCGTGAGCCCCGCTCGTTCTTCCCGCAAGCGCTACCAGGAGTTCGTCGAGGACTATAAGCACGGGCGGCTGGACGCCGCCGACGAAGACGGGCGCGCGCCGCCTTCGCAGGCCCCAAAACAGGCACGTCGGGCCTTCCTCCGCGAGTATCTGCACTGGTTGCGGCCGCACCGCCTCGCAGTCGGTGCCGTCTTCCTGGTGGCCCTCGCCGTCGCCGGTCTGCAGATGATCGAGCCGCTGTTCATGCGGTTCATCGTCGATCACGTCATTCTCAATCGCAACCTGGATGTCGGCGCTCGGCTCACCCGGCTCAACATGACCGGGATCGTATTCCTCGGCGTGATCATCCTCTCGCATGTGGGCGGCGGCTACAAGGACTACCGCCAGCGCATTCTCAACGTGCGCGTGATGCTGTCGCTGCGGCGCTCGCTCTACGAACGGCTGCTGCACTTGCCGCTGCCGCGGCTCTGGGACATGAAGACGGGCGGCATCCTGTCGCGCCTCACCGGCGATGTGGAAACGACGACCGGGCTGCTGCAGCTGGCGATCGTGTCGCCGGCCATTTCGGTGATTCGTCTCATCATTGCCATCGGAATCCTGCTGGCGCTCAACTGGCAGCTGGCGGTAACGGCGCTGGCGATCATCCCGGGAGTGATGGTCCTGAGCCTCATCTTCACGCGCCGCATCCGGCCGATCTACCGGTCCGTCCGCAAGGACGTGGAGATCGTCGATGGTCGCGTGGGCGAGACGTTTTCGGGAATCCGCGTCGTCCGGGCGTTCCGGCAGGAGATCCAGGAGTTGATCAGTTTCATGCTCGGCCGGCATGCCGTGCTCCGAAAAGAGCTCTTCGCGCACCGGCGCGAGCTGCTGCTCTGGACGTCATGGGGGCTGCTCGAGGCGGGGATCAGCGTCGTGATCGTCTGGTTCGGCGGCTACCTGAACATCGTTGGCCGCGCGTCGGTCGGCGATATCATGGCGTTTCAGTGGTACATGTTCCTGCTGCTCAATCCGGTGTGGAACATCGTCAACTCGTTCTCCGAGATGCAGCGCTCCCTCGCCGCGATGGAGCGGGTGTTCGAGGTGCTGGGCATGGAGCAGGACAAGCCGGATCGCGCGGACGCGCGGGATGCGCCGGCTGAAGTGCGCGAGCTCAAGTTCGAGGACGTCGCGTTCGAATACCGGCCCGGGCAACCGGTGGTGCGCGCGTTCGATGTGATCGTGCCCGGGGGCTCGGTGGTGGCGTTGGTCGGCCGGAGCGGGGCGGGGAAGACAACCGTGACCGACCTGGTCGCGCGCTTCCACGATCCCACCCACGGCCGCATCCTGCTGAACGGCGTGGATATTCGTGATTTCCGGCTGCGGAGCTATCGCGACCTGCTGGCCATCGTGCAGCAGGACGTGTTTCTCTTCGACGGCTCCGTACGAGACAACATCGCGTACGGCCGCCATGATGCGACCGACCGGGAGATCGAGGACGCCGCCCGGCGCGCGAATGCGCACGAATTCATCGTCCGGCTGCAGCAGGGTTTTGAGACGACCATCGGCGAGCGCGGCGTCAAGCTCTCGGGCGGCCAACAGCAGCGCCTGGCGATCGCGCGGGCGATTCTCGCGTCACCCCAGATCCTGATCCTCGACGAGGCGACCAGCAATCTCGACACGGAAAGCGAGCAGCTGATTCAGGCCGCGATGGCCGACCTGCTGGCCGACCGGACGACCTTCGTCATCGCACATCGGCTGTCCACGATCCGTCGCGCCGATCTGATCCTCCTGATGGAAGAGGGTCGCGTGATCGAGCGCGGCGCCCACGAAGACCTCATGCGCGCGCGCGGCACCTACTACGAGATGGTGAAACGGCAGATGGAGTCGCACGCGCGCGACGGCGACGAGGTATTCCGGTGACCGACGTGCGTGCCGCCTTCATCAAAGCGGCCACCTGGCATGGGACGCTCGACGAAGCCGAAGCGTTGCTGGCGAAGCACCCCGAGCTGCGCGCGAGCGACATTCACACGGCCGCCATTCTTGGCGACGACCAGGCGGTCACGCGGCTTCTCGCCGAGGATCCGAGCCGTGCGACCGCCAAGAGCCCGCCCTACGGCGGCGACGCATTGACGTATCTGAGCATGTCGAACTACCTGCGTCTGGATCCGACTCGCACACCGGGACTGCTCCGGGCCGCCAAGGCGTTGCTCGACGCGGGAGCGGACCCCAATGCCGGGTTCTGGGAGACCGGTCAACATGCATCGCACGAGACACCGCTGTACGGTGCGGCAGGTGTGGCCCACAACGTCGAGCTGACCAGGCTATTGCTCGCNCGGGGCGCGGATCCCAACGACAACGAGTCGGTCTATCACTCGCCGGAAACGTACGACAANGCNGCGATGAAGCTGCTCGTCGAGACCGGGAAGCTGACACCCGAGAACCTCGCCTTGATGTTGGTTCGCAAGCACGACTGGCACGACCTCGAAGGCGTGAAGTACCTGCTGGAGCGGGGTGCCGATCCGAATTACTATCGCGAGCGCGGCTGGATGCCTTTGCATCACGCCNTCGCGCGGAACAATTCGTTGGCCATCCTCACATTGCTCCTGGATCACGGCGCCAACCCGCGAACGCGCATCGGGGGAGTCACGGCGATCGAGCGGGCGGCGCGCAAGGGACGGGGCGATCTGCTGCAGCTGTTCGTGCGGCGCGGCTTCCCGATCGAACTCCAGGGTGTGGATCGCCTGATCGCCGCCTGTGCCGTGGACGACGGGCGCACCGTGCGCGAGATCCGAGACCGGGAGCCGCACCTCGTGCGTGAGCTCCTCGCGCAGGGGCCCACGCTGCTGGCCGAGTTCGCGGGGACCTGGAATACCGCCGGGGTNCGCCAGCTGCTCGACCTCGGCGTACCGGTCGACGCGCGCTACACGGGCGATGGGTACTTCGATATCGCGAACGACAGCACCGCGCTGCACGTGGCCGCCTGGCAGAGCCGTCCCGATCTCGTCCTGCTCTTGATCGAGCGCGGCGCCGATGTGAATGCNACGGACGNAAAGGGACGGACGCCGCTGGTNCTCGCTCACAAAGCGCGGGTGGATTCGTACTGGCGNGCNCGGGCGACGCCCGAACCGGAGCGTCTGTTGCGCGCCGCGGGAGCCCGCTGAGCCGTTGCTCGACACGCGGATGCGAGCTACGATTGACGCCCCCTGGAGTCGGGAGGCNCAATGACCGCGTTGTCCGCCCTGTGGTTGCCGATCCTGATCTCGGCAGTGGCGGTGTTCGTCGTCAGCTCGATCATCCACATGACCCCGCTGTGGCACAAGAGCGATTATCCGCGCTATCCCAACGAAGACCGCGTGTTGGATGCCCTGCGGCCCATCGGCATGCCGCCGGGTGATTACCTGATGCCGCGGCCGGCCAACCCGGCCGAGATGCGCTCGCCCGAGTTCAAGGAGAAGATGAAGCGCGGACCGGCGGTCCTGCTGACGGTCATGCCGCCCTGGAGCGGCTCGATGGTCTCCAATCTCTCGCAGTGGCTCGTGTATTGTCTCGTGGTCAGTGTGTTCGCCGCCTTTATCGCAGGCTCAGCAGTACCCCCGGGGGGCTCGCCGTTCAGCGCGATTTGCCGCTATGCCGGTACGACCGCGTTCGTCGGCTACACGCTCGCGCTGTGGCAGATGTCCATCTGGTATCGCCGGGCGTGGGCCATGACGCTCAAGGCCACGTTCGACGGCGTGATCTTCGCGCTCGTCACCTGCGCCGTATTCACGTGGATATGGCCACACTAGAAGCTAGAAGACGACGCGGACCGGGACCGCACTGAACGTGGTCGTACCATCGCCGAGCTCGCCGTAGGTGTTCACGCCCCAACAGTAGGCGGCGTGGTTCGTCGTGACTCCGCAGAAGTGTTGGAACCCGGCCGAGATGGATGTGAACGGGGCTGGCTGGGGAATGGCTNTTGGCGTTGCGCTAAAGTAGTCGCCCCAGCACCACGCGAATCCGAGCGCCGTCAGCCCGCAGGTGGATGGACCGGCGGCATAGATGCCGACGAATGGCGGCACGCCCCCGACGCCAATTGGGGTCAAGCGTTGGGTCGTGGTGCCGTCGCCGAGTTCGCCGTACCGGTTGTCGCCCCAGCAATAGGTCGTACCATCGATCGCGATGCCGCAGGTGTGAAACGCTCCGGCCGCAACCGCCAGGAATGTGTGACCGCCGGCCACCGGATTGGGGGCGAGCTTGTCTACGAGGGTACCGTCGCCCAACGCGCCGTTGTTGTTGCTGCCCCAGCAGTACGCTGCGCCGCCCGTCGCGATCCCACAGGCGTGGAAATTGCTCGCGCGCACGTTGTCAAACATCAATCCGCCCACCACCCGCCTCGGCGACAACGAGCCGTTTCGGGTCGAATCGCCGAGCTGGCCGAAGTTGTTGTCACCCCAGCAGTACGCCACGTGCGATCTGGTGACCGCGCACGAGTAGTCGAAGGCGAGATTGAATTGTGAAAACGTGAGGCCGCCGCGTACGGCCACCGGCGTCGAGTGATCATTGAAACTCGAGTCGCCCAGCTTGCCTCCGCCGTTCGAACCCCAACAATAGGCGTCGCCGACGGCGGTGAGCCCGCACGCTGAGCCATATCCGGCGAGGATCGTGTCGAACGATACGGCAGTGTGCACGCGGACGGGTCGCAGGCGGGGCAGGACCGTCGAATCGCCGACTTCACCGCCGGCGTTGCGGCCCCAACAATACGTCGCGACTCCTCGCTGCAGAGCGCACGTATGTTGGTCCCCTGCGGCGATCACATCGACGATGTCCGGTTGGACCCCCGGTCCGCCAGTATCGCTACAGGCACTCCCAAGCACCAACAAGCAGACGGCCAGACCCAGCGTGTGCCGCA
>JGI25385J37094_10000622_pt1 | contig 9997 bp, 5 predicted proteins | sample GraSoi013_1_40cm_FD_37094 | JGI IMG/M metagenome (IMG submission 37094) | reverse complement strand
GCAGGCGATGAGGACGGCGCTTCTCGAGGAATTGACCGACGCGGTCAACGAAGGCGCGTACGCGGGGCGCTGGCCGGATCCTGGGCGAGTGCGGGAGATGGCCCAAGGGATCGACCGAATATTCTGAGTCGTTGATGGAAGCACTCAAGACGACTGGCGCGGAAGACGTTCGCTGGAATCTCACCGACCTTTTCGCGTCGCCGGACGACCCGAAGATCGAGGCCACGCTCGAGCGCGAGCAGGAGCACGCGCGCGCGTTCGAAGCCAAGTACAAAGGCAANGTCGCCACGCTTGACCCGCCGGCCTTCGCCGCGATGATGCGCGAGCTCGCCGAGTACGAGGAATCCGCTTCGAAGCCTGAGGTCTACNCGTACATGCTCCACAGCCAGGACACCCAGGAGCACACCGCGGGTCGGCTGCTCGCCCGCGTGCGCGAAGCGGGAGCGGAGCGAGGCAGCCACATGGTGTTCTTCGCGCTCGAGCTCGCGCAGATCACCGACCAGCAGGCGGCCAAGCTGTACGCCGACCCAGGAGCAGCGATCTATCGCCACACTGTCGAAGAGGCGCGCAAGTTCCGGCCCCACCAGATGTCGGAGCCCGAGGAGCGTGTCCTCAACGACTTCAGCCCGGTCGGCACGGCGGCCTGGGTGCGNCTGTTCGAGGAGCTGTGCGCGCGGATCCACGTCGTCTCGGACGGAGAGCAGCTCGCGCTCGACCAGGCGCTCAACCTGCTGCGCGAACCAGACCGCGACGTGCGCCGCAAGGCGAGCGGTGCGGTGACCGAGGCTTTGCGCGGCGACATTCGCACCCGCGGCTACATCTTCAACGTCATCCTCCAGGAGAAGGCGATCGACGACCGTCTGCGCCACTTCCCCTCCTGGATCAGCTCGCGCAACCTCGCCAACGAGACATCCGACGAGGCGGTGCAGGCGCTCGTCGACGCGGTGACCGGCCGCTACGACGTGTGCGTTCGTTACTACCGCGTCAAACGCAAGCTGCTCAACGTGGGCGACCTGCACGAGTGGGACCGCTACGCGCCGGTCAGCGACGTGACGCGTGACCTGACCTGGGACGACGCGAAGGAGCTCGTGCTGGGTTCGTACAGTCGCTTTTCTAAGCGTGCCGGATCGCTGGTCGAAGAATTCTTCAAGCAGGGCTGGATCGATGCGCCCGTCTTGCCGGGCAAGCAGGGGGGCGCCTACTGCATGCCCGTGACGCCGCATCACCACCCCTACGTGTTGATGAACTTCACCGGCAAGCTGCGGGATGCCTTGACGCTGGCCCACGAGCTCGGCCACGGGCTGCACGACCGGCTCGCGTCAAAGCAGCACGTCTTTGACTACCACCCGCCGCTGACGCTGGCCGAGACCGCCTCCGTGTTTGGCGAGGCGCTCACGTTCGACCGGATCATGGCCGAGGAAAAAGATCCCAAGATCCGTCTCGCGATGCTCTGCAACCAGTGCGAAGACGCCTTTTCGACCGTCTTCCGGCAGGTCGCCTTCAACCGCTACGAGGACGTTAGCCACACGCTCCGCCGGAAAGAGGGAGAGCTCTCGGTCGAGCAGCTCGGCGACCTCTTCCAGGAGAAGCTGCAGGCGATGTTCGGCGACGCGCTGACGCTGACTGAAGAGCACAAGGTGTGGTGGAGCTACGTGGGCCACTTCCTCCACACACCGGGCTATGTCTATGCCTATGCGTTCGGCAACCTGCTCGCGCTATCCGTCTATCACCGGTTTCTCGAGCGTGGCCCGGACTTCGTGGACGACTACCTCGAGTTCCTCGCGGCGGGGGGTTCGACCCGCCCTGACGAGCTCGTCAAGCGGATCGGCATGGACATCACAGACCCTGGTTTTTGGGACGCCGGGTTGAAGATCCTCGACGGCATGGTGACCGAAGTCGAGCGTCTGGCGGCGACCTAGGAGTTAAAACTCCTCCCCATTCGTGGGGAGGTGGCCCGAAGGGCCGGAGGGGCCCCATCCCGGGGCTTCGCCAAGGACGTCCCACAAGCGGGAACGAGTTCTCTCACCAGCGGTCGATAAACTTTTAAGCAAGTCCACGCAAAACCCCCCCGGCGACGGGACCTTCGCACGTCACGTGCCAAGGAGTGACATGGCGGTCACCGAGCAGATTGCGACCACAGATCTCGAGTTCGCGCGCCAGCTCGGTCAGCAGCTCCGGGTCGATTCCATTCGCTGCAGCACGGCGGCGGGGTCGGGNCACCCAACCTCCTCCATGTCNGCCGCGGACCTCATCGCGGTGCTCCTCAGCCGCTACCTCCAGTACGACTGGAGCAAGCCGAAGGANCCNAACAACGACCACCTGATCTACTCCAAGGGCCACGCGTCCCCGCTGTGCTACGCGATGTTCAAGGCNGCGGGGGCGATCACCGACGCCGAGCTGATGACCTTCCGGAAGTTCGGCTCCCGCCTGCAGGGCCATCCCACGCCGGCGATCCCGTGGGTCGACGTGGCGACGGGATCGCTCGGCCAGGGGCTGCCGATCGGGGTCGGCGTGGCCCTCGCCGGCCAGTACCTCGACAAGCTGCCCTTCCACGTCTGGGTGCTGTGCGGTGACTCAGAGCTCGCCGAAGGCTCGATCTGGGAAGCCATCGACAAGGCAGGCCACTACAAGCTGGCGAACCTGACCGCGATCTGGGACATCAACCGCCTCGGGCAGCGGGGCGAGACGGAGTTCGGCTGGCACCTGGACACCTATCGCCGCCGGGTCGAGGCGTTTGGCTGCTACCCCATCGTGATCGACGGGCACGATCTTGCCGCTGTCGACAGGGCATTTGGCGAGGCGCTCTCGAACACGGACAAGCCCACCGTCATCATCGCCAAGACGGTCAAGGGCAAGGGGTTCTCCGAGATCGAGAACAAGGACGGTTGGCACGGCAAGGCGCTGCCGCCGGACATGGCTGAGCGGGCGATCAAGGAGCTCGGTGGGATCAAGAACCTCAAGGTCAAGACGCAGAAGCCGGAGCGGGGCGCGACCGCGGGAAGGCGGCCGGCGGCGGAGGAACCCGTTCTGCCCACCTACAAGAAGGACGAGAAGGTGGCGACCCGCAAGGCGTATGGCGACGCGCTGCTGGCGCTGGCCGCCATGCCCGAGGTGGTGGCCATGGACGGCGAGGTGTCCAACTCGACCCACGCCGACGAGTTCGCGAAGGCGCATCCAGACCGCTTCTTCGAGATGTGGATCGCGGAGCAGCAGCTGGTGGCGACGGCCGTGGGCATGAGCGTCCGCGGCTACAAGCCGTTCGCGTCGACATTTGCTGCATTCTTCAGCCGGGCTTACGACTTCCTTCGCATGGCCGCAATCTCCCAAGCCAACATCAAGTTGGCCGGCTCGCATGCAGGGGTCGAGATCGGCCAGGACGGGCCGTCGCAGATGGCGCTCGAGGACCTCGCCTCGATGCGCGCCATCCACGGCTCGACGGTGCTCTATCCCTCCGACCCGAACCAGGCCGCCAAGCTCACGCGGATCATGGCCGACACCCCCGGGATCGTCTTCATGCGCACGACGCGCGGCGCGTACACGACGCTCTATGGCCCCAACGAGACCTTCAAGGTCGGCGGTTCGAAGGTGGTGCGGCAAAGCCCGAAGGACAAGGTGGCCCTCATCGGCGCCGGCGTGACGCTGCACAACTGCATCGCCGCGGCGGAAGCGCTCGCCGCGAAGAAGATCCCCGCTCGGGTGATCGACCTGTATTCCGTGAAACCCGTCGATGTGAAGACGCTGCGCGAGGCGGCGCGGGTGACCAAAGGTCGGTTCGTGATCGTCGAAGACCACTACCCGCAGGGAGGGCTTGCCTCTGCAGTGCTCGAGGCCTTCGCCGCTGAGGGGGCGCCGCGGGTGGCTCACCTCGCGGTCAGGGACCTGCCCGAGTCGGGCAAGCCGGAGGAGCTGATGAACGCCGCCGGCATATCGAGCCGGCACATCGTGGCCGCCGCCACCAAGCTGCTGCAGGCTTCTCCAGGGGGATTCAAGTGATGGCCACCGCAACCAGGGCACGCAAACCGACCGCGATCAAGGAACTTCACGACGTCGGCCAGTCGCTGTGGCTGGACAACATTCGCCGCCAGCTGATCAGCTCGGGCGAGCTCGCCCGTCTGCGCGACGAGGGGCTGACCGGCGTGACCTCCAACCCCACGATCTTCGAAAAGGCGGTCAGTGGTTCGACCGACTACGACGAGGCGATGGTCCAGCTCGTCAGAGAGAAGAAAAAGCCGGCCGACATGCTGTGGGAGCTGATGGTCGAAGACGTGCAGGCGGCGGCGGACGTGTTCCGTCCCGTCTACGACCGGACCAAGGGCAAGGATGGCTTCGTGAGCATCGAGGTCGGACCCGCGATCGCCAACAGCACGCGGCAGACGATCAAGTTCGCCGAGTACCTCCACGATCGGTGCGCACGGCCGAACGTCATGGTGAAGATCCCGGCCACGAAAGAAGGACTGCCCGCCATCGAGGACCAGATCTCCAAGGGCAACAACATCAACATCACGCTGATCTTTGCGGTCGACCGGTACGACGAGGTCGTCGAGGCCTACCTGTCAGGTCTGGAGAAGCTGCACAAGGATGGCGGTGACGTGAGCAAGGTGGCGAGCGTGGCGAGCTTTTTCGTCAGCCGCGTCGATACCAAAGTCGACAAGCTGCTGTCTGAAAACGTCAACACTGCATCGGATCCGAAGCAGAAGCAAACGTTGGAGCGGCTCTACGGCAAAGCTGCGATCGCCAACTCGAAGATGGCGTACGAGCACTACAAGGAGCTCTTCTCCGGGCCGCGCTGGGACAGGTTGCGCAAGGCCGGCGCCCGGACGCAGCGGTGCCTGTGGGCCAGCACNTCGACCAAGGACCCGCGCTATCCCGACACGTACTACGTCGAGGAGCTCATTGGCCCGGACACCGTGGACACGATCCCTCCGGCCACNCTGGCNGCNTTCCGCGAGCACGGCGAGGTCCGCCGCAGCCTGGACGAAAACGTGGACTTGGCGCGCCGCCAGCTGAAGCAGCTCGCGGAGGTCGGCGTGGATCTCGACGAGGTGACGCACCAGCTCGAGGTCGAAGGCGTCGAGTCGTTCACGAAATCGTTCGACAGCCTGCTGGCCGCCCTCGAGAAGAACGCGAAGGACATCAAGGCGGGCAAGGGCCCGCGTCAGTGGTACAGCCTCGGCCGGCTGCAGCCCGCCGTCGACGCCCAGCTGTCGAAACTCCAGAAGGACGACGCGCCCCGCCGTCTTTGGGCGAAGGACTCCACCCTGTGGAGCGCCGATCCAAACAAGCGACAGGAGATCCACGACCGACTTGGCTGGCTCGACGTGGCCGACAAGATGCTCGAGAAGGCGAGCGAGTTCGGCGAGCTCGACCTCCTCGGCCGCAGCCTTTCGGACGTCGTCCTTCTCGGCATGGGCGGCTCGAGCCTTTGTCCTGATGTTCTGCGCAACACCTTCGGCGCGGTCAAGGGGCATCCGCGCCTTCATGTGCTCGACACGACCGATCCCGCCACCATCCTGGGCGTCCGCTCGAAGATCCGAATCGCCGACTCAATGTTCATCGTGGCGTCGAAGTCAGGCGAGACCACGGAGACGCTGTCGCACTTCGCCTATTTCTGGGACCAAGTTCACCATGGCTCCTCCCCACGACGTGGGGAGGGCAAGGGAGGGGCGCAGTTCGCGGCGATCACGGATCCTGGGACGTCGCTCGAGAAGCTGGCCAAGGAGCATGGGTTTCGCTGGATCTTCCCGAACCCGCCCGACATAGGCGGGCGATACTCGGCCCTCTCGTACTTCGGAATGGTGCCTGGCGCGCTGACGGGGGTCGATGTGCCGGAGATGCTCGAGCGCGCGGTGGAGATGGAGCACTCATGCGCGGACTCGGTCCACGTCGAAAGCAACCCAGGCGTNTGGCTGGGCGGTGTGATGGGCCTGCTCGCGACGCAAGGTCGCAACAAAGTGACACTGATTGCGTCGCCGAAGGTGTCCACGTTCGGCTACTGGGTCGAGCAGCTGATCGCCGAGAGCACGGGCAAGGAAGGCAAAGGAATCGTGCCGATCGAGGGCGAGCCGGTGGGCAAACCGTCCGTCTATGGGGACGACCGGCTGTTCGTGTACATCAGGATGGACGCCGATCCGCCGAACCGCGCGGTCCAGGCGCTCGAGAAGGCGGGGCATCCGGTCATCACCCTGACCATGCGCGACAAGCTGGACCTCGGAGGAGAGTTTTTCCGCTGGGAGGTCGCGACGGCGATCGCCGGCGCCGTCCTGGGCATCGACGCCTTCGACCAGCCCAACGTGCAGGAGTCGAAAGACAACACCAAGAAGGTGCTGGCGACCTTCAAGAGCCGGGGCAAGCTGCCCTCGGCGGAGACCGTCTCGGCGGCGAAGGCCAAGGCGGGTATCGCGTCGCTCCTCAAGCAGGCGAAGCGCGGAGCCTACTTCGCCATCATGTCTTACACGGCGAGGACGGCCTCGTCCGAGGCGGCGATTGCCGCGATCCGCACCGCTGTGCGAGACAAGACGAAGATCGCGACCACCGCGGGCTACGGCCCGCGTTTCCTGCACTCGACCGGGCAGCTGCACAAAGGCGGCCCGAANACCGGCCTGTTCCTCCAGGTCGTGCAGGACGATGTTCGCGACGTCCCGATCCCGGGCCAGCCTTACAGCTTCTCAGTGCTCAAGCAGGCGCAATCGCTGGGCGACATGCANTCCCTGACGTCNCGCCGGCTGCCTGTGCTCCGCGTNACGCTTGGCCGCGAACCGGCAGCAGGGTGGCGGGCCTTGGCGGCCGCCGTCAAGCAAGCGGTCAAGTAGCCATGGAGATCGGGTTCGTCGGACTCGGCCGGATGGGCGGCAACATGACCTTGCGGCTGCTGAAGCGCGGCCATCGCGTGATCGCCTTCGACCTGTCGCAGGCTGCAGTCCAGGCTCACGCCGCGCAGGGGGCGGTGGGGGCGGCCGGCTGGGAGGACTTCGTCAAGAAGTTCGAAAGCAAGCCGCGCGTGATGTGGATCATGGTCCCGGCCGGCGACCCGACCACCCAGACGATCAACAAGCTGATCGAGCTGGGCGAATCGGGCGACATCATCGTCGACGGCGGCAACACCAACTGGAAGGTCGCGCTCGACGATTGCGCCCGCATCAAAGCCAAAGGCATGCACTACATGGACGCGGGCACNTCCGGCGGCATCTGGGGTCAGGACTACGGCTACTGCCTGATGGTGGGCGCCGAGCAAGAGATCTTCGACCACTGCCTGCCGGTGCTGAAGGACCTCGCGCCGGATGACGGCGGCCTCGTGCGAACGGGTGCCGAAGGATCGGGGCACTTCGTGAAGATGGTCCACAACGGCATCGAGTACGGNCTCATGCAGGCGTACGCGGAGGGCTTCCAGGTCATGAAGATGTCCAAGTCCTTCCCGGGCATGGACATGCGTGCGATCGCTGAAGCGTGGCGGACGGGCAGCGTTGTGCGGTCGTGGCTGCTCGACCTCGTGGCGCTCGGGCTGGCGCAGGACCCGGAGCTGGCGAGCATCAAGGGATGGGTCGAGGACACGGGCGAAGGGCGCTGGACGGTGGAAGCNGCGATCGAAGAGTCGGTGCCGACCCCGGTCATCGCGGAATCGCTGTTCGCGCGCTTCCGTAGCCGGATGGAGAACACGTTCGGCGACCGGATGCTCGCGATGATGAGGGCGCAGTTCGGCGGCCACGCCGTGGTCAAGGATGCTTCGGCCGAGAAGTGAAGGTTGAGGAGGCCCCTAACCCGCTAGCCGAGGGTCTGCACGATTACCGGGTCGCCGACACCGCGGTCATGGTCATCTTCGGCGCCACCGGGGACCTCAGCGGCCGCAAGCTCCTGCCCGCGCTTTACAACCTGGCCAANCAGCGTTCGTTGCCGGCCGGCTTTGCGGTGGTCGGCGCCGCGATGAGCGACGTCACGGACGACGCGTTCCGCAAACTGGCGTCGGACAAGATCCACCAGTTCTCGCGCACCAAGCCTATCGATGATCGTGTCCTCGAAGCGTTCCTGAGCTCGCTGTCCTACGTCAAGGTCGATTTCAGCAAGCTCGATGACTTCAGAGCGCTNGCCCAAAGGCTCCAGGAGCTGGACAGCAGCAGGCACATCCCNGGCAACCGGATCTTCTANTGCGCGACGCCGCCGCCGACCTACCAGACGATCGCGCTGCAGCTCCAGGCTGCGGCGCTGAACACCGGCAGCGGGTTCCACCGCATCGTCGTGGAGAAGCCGTTCGGGTCAGACCTGAATTCGGCGCGAGAGCTGACGCAGACGCTGCAGAAGGTGTTCCCCGAAAACTCCGTTTACCGGATCGACCACTACCTCGGCAAGGAGACCGTCCAGAACATCCTGGCCTTCCGTTTCGCCAACTCGATCTTCGAGCCGGTCTGGAACGCAAACCTCATCGACTCCGTGCAGATCACNGTGGCCGAGGAGATCGGCATCGAGCAGCGCGGCGCGTACTACGACCAAGCCGGCGCCCTGCGCGACATCGTGCAGAACCATGCCCTGCAGCTNGTGGCGTTGACGGCGATGGAACCGCCCCTTGCGTTCGACGCGACCGCCGTGCGCGACGAGAAGGTCAAGGTCCTGCGAGCGGTCCGCCCGCTCCTGGGCGATGACATCGCCAAATCGACTGTGCGCGGGCAGTACACGAAGGGCTGGGTGCTCGGCGAGCAGGTGATCGGCTACTGCGACGAGAAGAACGTCGCGCCGGACTCGCAAACCGAAACCTTTGCGGCCCTTCGCCTCTCCATCGACAACTGGCGATGGGCCGGTGTACCGTTTTACGTCCGCGCCGGAAAGCGGCTGCCAAAAAGCGTCACCGAGATCCGCGTCCAGTTCAAGCGGCCTCCGCACCTGACGTTCGGGCGCGAGGCCATGCAGGAGGTCGACCCCAACGCGATCACGCTCCGCATCCAGCCTGAAGAGGGCATCTCGCTCAAGTTCGGCGCAAAGGTGCCGAGCGCGGGTTTGCGCATCCGCAGCGTGAACATGGACTTCCAGTACCTGACTTCGTTCCTGGTCGAAGCGCCGGAGGCATACGAGCGCTTGCTGCTCGACTGCATGATCGGCGACCCGACGCTGTTCACCCGCGCGGACGAGGTGGAGGCGGCGTGGCATCTGATCGATCCGATCGAAGAGTCGTGGCGCAACGGAGTGCCGCCGCTGGGCACGTATCCCGGCGGCGCGTGGGGACCGGAGGCTGCGACCATGCTGTTGCAAGCCGACGGCCGCGAGTGGCACCGGCCGTGACCCCGACCCTCAAGGACGAGCCCGAGCTGATGTGGCATGGCGACGGGGTCAAGATGGCCGAGGTCCTCGAGGCGCTTAACCGGATCCGCGGGGACTTCGCTCGCGCCGAGGCCGGCGATCACGAGCACGCCCACCCGCGCAACTGCGTGATGACCCTCGTCGCGGTGAGCGCCACGCAGGCGGAGGAGCGACGGGCGCAGCGGGCATGCCGGATCATCGGGGCGCAGCACCCCGCCCAGTCGATAGTGATCAGGGAAGAAGTCGGTGCGCACGGGCACGGGCTGAACGCGTGGATCGTGACCGACATCCAGCGGCCGTCGATGGCCTCCGCTGTGGAGTGCGAGATCGTGACCCTACACATCCACGGTGCGGCGGCGGATCACATCGGCCCGCTCGTGGATCCCCTGCTCGTGAGCGGCGTGCCGACTTATCTGTGGTGGATGGGGACGCCCCCGTTCGGCAAAGGTGAGCTGCATGAAGCACTGCGAATCTGCGATGCGTTGGTCTTCGACTCCTCGCGCTTCGAGGAGCCGTATCACGCATTGCGGGGACTCTCGAAGCTCATCACGATCGCGCACGAGCGACTTGGGCTGGCCGACCTTCAGTGGTCGCGCCTCAGGGCTTGGCGCGAAAGCCTCGCGCAGTTCTTCACGCCCTTCGACCGCCGGCCGTTTCTCGCCGGGATCTCGGAGCTCGGGATCGACTACGCGGGCGATGGGCGCGGCAACCGCAT
>JGI25385J37094_10000621_pt1 | contig 10001 bp, 12 predicted proteins | sample GraSoi013_1_40cm_FD_37094 | JGI IMG/M metagenome (IMG submission 37094) | reverse complement strand
CATCCAGCGCCTGGAGGTGACGGCGCGCGCGGCCACGGCCGGCGAGCTGCGCAAGCGTGACGCGGCGACCCTCCGCCTCCAGCACCTCCGCTTCGTCGCCGACGACGTCCTCATCAACCCGTATGCGCTCGAGGCCGGACGCGCAGAATTGCTGGACGTGGGACGCTTCCGGCTCGAGCAGATGGAGATCACGGCCTCCGATCTGCAGGCCTTCGTGGCCGGGCTCAAGGGTTTCCGCGGCACACGCGTCCAGCTCGTGCCGGGCGCGATCGACCTCGTGGTGAAGCAGCCCGGGCCCGACCTCGCCGCCCGCGTGCGCGTGGTGCCGGCCGCCAACCGGCCGTTCGCGATTGCCGTCGACCGGGCGCGGCTCGGCTGGGTGCCGCTGCCCCGGCTGCTCGTCGACTGGGTGGTACGCAACTACGATCCGACGCCGCAGATCGCGGACCGGCTGCCCTTCCGGGTGGAGGTCGGGCGGGTCAGCGTGAGCGAGCAGGCGATCCGGGTGGGGGAGTGACGATGGCGGCGGAAAGTCGTGCGGCGAAGCAGGCGCGGGCCAAGAAGATCCTGGATCTCCTCGCGCGCGCGTATCCCGACGCGAAGATCGCCCTCGACTTCCGGACGCCGTTCGAGCTGCTCGTCGCCACCATCCTCTCCGCGCAGTGCACGGACGAGCGCGTGAACATGGTGACGCCCGCGCTCTTCCGCAAGTACCCGACGGCGCGCGAGCTGGCGCGNGCGCGCACCCCGAGCCTCGAGAAGGAGATCCGCTCCACCGGATTCTTCCGCGCCAAGGCGCGCTCGCTGCTNGGCATGTCGAAGGCGCTCGTCGAGCATCACGGCGGCGAGGTGCCCGAGGCCCTCGAGGCGCTCGTCGAGCTGCCGGGCGTCGGGCTCAAGACCGCCAACGTCGTCATCGGCAACGCCTTTGGAGGCCAGGCCCTCGCCGTGGACACGCACGTCTTCCGCGTCTCGCAGCGGCTCGGCCTGGCGCGCTCGGACGATCCCAACGAGATCCACGACCAGCTGGTCGCGCTGCTGCCGCGCGAGTCGCTCACGCAGGCNACGCATCTGATGATCACGCACGGCCGCCGCACGTGCGTGGCCAGGAANCCGGCNTGCCCCGTCTGCCCGGTGCGCGCGCTGTGTCCGTGGCCGGACAAGACCGGCGCCCCNGCCCGCCGCGCGTGAGCCGCCCGCCGTGAGCACCCACGACGANCTGCTCGCGCTCCAGCGCGCGCTCTACGAGTCCCGCAACCCGACGCGCCGCTGGCTGCACTGCACGCGGCGCGACTGGATCGCCGAGCGNCTGACGCGCNTGGCCGCCGGCCGGCGCGGCGCCGCCCTGGAGGTCGGTCCCGGCTCCGGCGTGTACGTGCCNCTCCTCGCGCGNCTGTTCGACCGCGTCACCGTCAGCGACGTGCACGACGCGTATCTGGACGCGGCGCGCGTCATCGCCGCCGACCACCCGAACGTCGCCGTCGTGCAGGACGACATCCGCCGGCCGGCGCTGCCCGCCGCCTCGTTCGACGTCNTGCTCTGCACNGAGGTGATCGAGCACGTCGTCGAGTCGCGCGCGGCGCTGGCGGGGATGCGCCGGCTGCTGAGGCCGGGCGGCGTGCTCGTGCTCTCGACGCCCCAGCGCGGGAGCCCGCTCGAGGTCTGCTCGAAGATCGCGTTCCTTCCCGGCGTGATCGACGTCGTCCGTCTGGTCTACCGCGAGCCGATCCTGCCGACGGGGCACGTGAACGTGATGACGGCGGGCGAGATGCGCCGCCAGCTCGACGCGGCCGGCTTTGCGATCCGGGAGTCGCACAAGTCGGGACTCTACGTCCCGGTGCTCGCCGAGGCCGGCGGGGAGCCCGGCCGGCGGCTCGCGGCGTGGCTGGAGGCCCGCATCTACCCGGGGCCGCTCGATTGGCTGCTGTGGACCCAGTACCATGTGGCCGTCGCGCGGACTCGGGATTGACAGAGGCCCCCGGGGTCCGTTATCATCCGACGTTGCGATTTCTGCCGGTAGAACGCCTATTTAGCGCCGCGGATTGAACGCCGAAAGGGCCGTGATGAGCGAGATCGAGCGCAAGTGGTATGTCGTCGATGCCGAGGGACAGGTGCTGGGGCGCCTGGCCACCCAGGTGGCGACGATCCTCCGGGGCAAGCACAAGACGACCTTTGCCCCGCACCTCGACGTCGGTGATCATGTCGTGGTGCTGAACGCCTCCAAGGTGCACCTCACCGGCCGCAAGCTGAAGGACAAGCGGTATCGCTGGCACACCGGCTACATCGGCGGCCTCAGGGACGTCTCGGCCGAACAGATGCTCGACAAGCACCCCGAGCGGGTGATCGAGTGGGCCGTGCAGGGCATGCTCCCCAAAAACCGGCTCGGCCGCGCGATGGCCAAGAAGCTGAAGGTCTATCGCGGCGCCGAGCATCCGCACAGCGCTCAGCAGCCGACCGCGCTCGCGGTGAACACGTCGCGTCCATCCAAGTCGGTGGTCACGTCTGCGGAGGATCGGTAAATGGCGGCGGTGCTCGACAGGTTCTACGGCACGGGGCGACGCAAGACGTCCGTGGCCCGCGTGTGGATCAAGCCCGGCTCCGGGCACATCGTCGTCAACCGGCGCGCGTTCGAGGACTACTTCCCGCGCGAGACGCTGCGGATGATCATCGCCCAACCGCTGGCGATCACGAACACCGTCGGCCAGTTCGACGTGCTCGCCACCGTCAAGGGCGGCGGGCCCACCGGCCAGGCCGGCGCCGTCCGCCACGGGCTGGCGCGCGCGATCGCGCGCTTCGACGACAAGCTGCGGCAGCCGCTCAAGAAGGCGGGGCTGCTGACCCGCGACCCGCGCGCGCGCGAGCGGAAGAAGTACGGCCAGCCCGGCGCCCGCCAGAAGTTCCAGTACAGCAAGCGGTAGCGTGGGCGGCACAATCGCGATCCGCGTCGCCGTCGTCGGCGCCAGCGGCTACATGGGAGCCGAGCTGCTGCGGCTCCTGCTCGTGCACCCGCGCGTGACGCTCACGGGCGTCACCTCCGAGCGCCTCGCCGGCGAGCCGCTCGGCAGCGTCTATCCGCACCTGCGCGGCCTGACCGACCTGGTCTTCCACGATCTCGACGCCGAGTGGCTGGCCGGCGCGTGCGACGTCGCGTTCCTCGCGCTGCCGCACATGGAGTCGCAGAAGATGGTGCCCGTGCTGCGCAAGCGCGGCCGCAAGGTGATCGATCTCTCGGCCGACTACCGCCTGCACGACGCGGCGGACTACACGACCTGGTACAAGACAGTGCACGTCGACCCGGCCGGGCTCGCCGAGGCCGTCTACGGGCTGCCGGAGCTGCACCGCAAGGCGATCGCGGCGGCCTCGCTCGTGGCCTCGCCGGGCTGCTATGCGGCGGGCGCCATCCTCGCGACGGCGCCGCTGCTCAAGAACGGCCTCGGGCGGCTCGAGGGCATCGTGATCGACGGCAAGTCGGGCGTGAGCGGCGCCGGGGCGCAGGGCCGCAAGGTGGATCCGATGTATCTCTTCACCGAGGCCAACGAGAACGTGCAGGCCTACGCGATCGGCGCTCACCGCCACACCGCGGAGATGGAGCAGGAGCTGTCCGCGCTCGCGGGCGAGCGCGTGCGGGTGTCGTTCACGCCCCACCTGTTGCCGCTCACCCGCGGCCTGTTCACGACCGCGTCGGTGCCGCTGGCCACGCCGCTCGGCACCGCCGAGCTCCTGAACGTCTACCGCGAGTTCTACGCCGGCGAGTCGTTCGTCCGGGTCCTGGGCGAGGGCGAGCGGCCGACGACGCGCGCCGTGGTGGGCTCCAACTACTGCGACCTCACGGTCGTGGCCGACCCCCGCACCGGCCGCGCCGTGTGCGTGTCGGCGATCGACAACCTCGGGAAGGGCGGCTCGGCCAACGGCGTGCAAAACCTCAACGTCCTCTTCGGCTGGCACGAGCGGGCCGGCCTCGAGGCGCCGCCGGTGTACCCCTGAGCCACGTCACGAGCCCTCGATGACCGGCGACATGGAGTGGCTCGACGGCGGCGTCACGGCCGTCCCCGGCATCCTCGCCGGCGGCGTCGCGGCCGGCATCAAGCCCAGCGGGAAGAAGGACCTGGCCCTCATCCACTCGCCGTCGCCCGCGCGCTCGGCGGCCGTGTTCACGACCAACCAGGTGAAGGGCGCGCCGGTGCTGGTGTCCATGGAGCACGCGCGCGGCGGCGCGCTGCAGACGATCATCGTCAACAGCGGCTGCTCGAACGTCTGCAACGGCGAGCGCGGGCTGAAGGACGCGCGTGAGATGGTCAAGCAAGTCGCCGACCTCCTGCGGATCCCCGCCTCCCATGTACTCGTCGGCTCCACCGGCGTCATCGGCCACCCGCTGCCGATGGACAAGATCCGCGCGGGCATCCCGACGCTCGTGAAGGCGCTGTCGCCGCAGGGCGGCCGCGCGGCCGCCGAGGCCATTCTCACCACCGACACGCGCACGAAGGAAGCGGCGCTGCGCTGCGAGATCGGCGGCCGGACGGTGACCTTCGGCGGCATCGCCAAGGGCGTGGGCATGATCGAGCCGCACCTGGCCACGATGTTCTGCTTCGTGACGACCGACGCCGCCGTCGCGCGCGGCGCGCTCGATCCCGTCCTCAAGCGCGCGGTGGACCGCTCGTTCAACCGCATCACGGTGGACAGCGACACGTCCACGAGCGACACGGTGGCGGTGATCGCCAACGGCCTGGCCGAGAACCCACCGGTCGACCGCGGCGGCCGCGGCATCCGCGAGATCGCCGCCGCGCTGGAGGCGCTGACGGGGCGGCTGGCCCGCATGATCGTGCAGGACGGCGAGGGCGCCACCAAGCTCGTCTCGATCACCGTGCGCGGCGCCGCCAGCCGGCGCGACGCGCTGGCGGCCGCCCGGAGCGTCGCCAACTCGCCGCTGGTGAAGACGGCCATCAACGGCCAGGACCCCAACTGGGGCCGGATCATGATGGCCCTGGGCAAGTCGGCGGCGCGGGTGGAGCAGGACAAGGTGGCCATCACCTTCGGAGGTGACGAACGGCAGAGCGAGCGGCTGGTCGAGCGGGGGATGCTCCGCGAAGGCGTGCTTCTGTCGCGGGTTCGGGAGATCATGGGAGGACAGGCCTACGACATCACCATCGACCTCGGGATCGGGCGGGGCGAGGAGCGGGTCTGGACCTGCGACCTGAGCGAGGAGTACGTGCGGNTCAACGGGAAGTACACGACGTAGCAGTCATCACGCACGCCGCGCGCGATTCGGTCGGTGCCCATGGGGGCCCGTAGCGCGGCGGAGGATAACCGAAGGAGGAAGAATTTGGCCGCGTTGACGATGAAGGAGCTGCTCGAGGCCGGGGTGCACTTCGGCCATCAGACCAAGCGNTGGAACCCGAAGATGCAGAAGTACATCTTCGGCGAGCGTAACGGGATCTACATCATCGATCTCCAGAAGACCCTGAAGAAGTTCCGCGAGGCGTACGCCTTCGTGCGCGAGCTGGCCGCCGGCGGCGGCAGCCTGCTGTTCATCGGCACCAAGAAGCAGGCGCAGGACACCGTNCTGGAGGAGGCCACGCGCTGCGGCGGGTTCTACGTCAACCAGCGCTGGCTGGGCGGAACGCTGACGAACTTCGCGACGATCCGCAAGTCCATCGCTCGCCTCAAGAAGCTCGAGGAGATGAAGGAGACGGGNGAGTTCGATCGGGTGCCGAAGAAGGANGCACTCGAGCTGGATCGCGAGCGCGAGAAGCTCGAGAAAGCGCTCATCGGCATCAAGATGATGGAGTCGCTGCCCTCGGCCGTGTTCATCATCGACCCGCGCAAGGAGAAGATCGCGGTGGCCGAGGCCCAGCGACTCGGCATTCCCATCGTCGCCATCGTGGACACCAACTGCGACCCGACGGGCATCGACTACGCGATTCCCGGCAACGACGACGCCATCCGCGCCGTGCGGCTCATCACCTCGCGCATCGCCGACGCCGTCAACGAGGGCCGCGGGACTCTCGGCAAGGACGAGGGCGCGGGCGGCACGGACGAAGGCGACGACAAGGAGATGGCGGCCGCCGAGGCGGAGGTCTCCTGATGGCCGCCGACGCCAAGACGGTCATGGAGCTCCGCGAGCGCACGGGCGCCGGCGTGATGGACTGCAAGGCCGCGCTCAACGCCNCGAACGGCAACCTCGACGAGGCCGCCGAATACCTCAGAAAGAAGGGCCTCGCCGACGCCAAGAAGCGGTCTGGGCGCGAGGCCAAGGAAGGCCTCGTGCACGCNTACCTCCACCCCGACGGCAAGCTGGGCGCGNTGGTCGAGGTCAACTGCGAGACCGACTTCGTGGCCAAGACCGACGCCTTCCGCGAGCTCGTGCGCGACCTCGCGATGCAGGTGGCCGCCACCAGCCCGACCTACGTCTCGCGCGACGAGGTNCCGGCGACCGTGCTGGAGAAGGAGCGCGAGATCTACCGNGGCCAGATGGCGGACCAGAAGAAGCCGCCCCAGGTGCTCGACAAGATCGTCGAGGGCAAGCTGGAGAAGTTCTTCGCNGATCAGTGNCTGCTCGAGCAGGTGTTCATCAAGGACGCCAGCGGTAAGACGAAGGTGAAGGATCTCGTCGACCTCACGAACTCCAAGACNGGCGAGCGGGTGGTGGTCAAGCGGTTTGCCCGCTTCCGGATCGGAGGCTGAGCCGGTGACGGCGGCAGCGGCCGCCGGGCGCCCCGTGTANCGCCGCATCGTCCTGAAGCTCTCCGGAGAAGCGCTCGCGGGGAGCCAGGGCTACGGNATCGATCCGCCCGTGCTCGACCGCGTCGGGGAAGAGGTGCGCGCCGTGACCGAGCTCGGCGTGCAAGTCGCCATCGTCATCGGCGGCGGCAACATCTTCCGCGGCATCGCCGCCAGCGCCGCCGGCATGGACCGGGCCACCGCCGACTACATGGGGATGCTGGCGACGATCATCAACTCGCTGGCCCTCCAGGACGCGCTGGAGAAGGCGGGGCTGCAGACGCGCGTGCTCTCGGCGATCGAGATGCGCGCGGTGGCCGAGCCCTACATCCGCCGGCGCGCCATCCGCCATCTCGAGAAGGGCCGCGTGGTGATCTTNGCGGCGGGCACCGGCAACCCGTTCTTCACCACGGACACCGCCGGCGCCTTGCGCGCGGTGGAGATCGGCGCCGACGCCATCATCAAGGCGACCAANGTCGACGGCATCTACACGGCCGACCCCAAGCTCGACCGCAACGCGCGGCGGCTCGAGANGGTCACGTACATCGAGGTGCTGAACCAGGGCCTCGGCGTCATGGACACCACCGCCATCTCGCTCTGCATGGACAACAAGCTGCCGATCATCGTGTTCGACCTCACGCAGGCCGGCAACATCAAGCGCCTCGTGCTCGGCGAGCCCGTGGGCTCGATCGTCTCGTCGTCGGCGGGGTAAGGAGGAGACGGCATGCAGACGGTGCTGAAGGATCTCGACACGCGCATGAACGGCGCCCTCGAGGTGCTCGGGCGCGAGTTCGCCGGGGTGCGGACGGGCCGCGCCTCCGCGGGACTGCTCGAGAGCATCCGCGTNGACTACTACGGCAATCCGACGCCCATCAGTCAGATGGCCTCGGTCTCCGTGCCCGACGCGCGCACGCTCATGATCCAGCCGTGGGAGGCCGCCCAGCTCAAGGAGGTCGAGAAGGCGATCATGAAGTCCGACCTCGGCATCCAGCCGGTGAACGACGGCAAGGTCATCCGACTCACGATGCCCACGCCGACCGAGGAGCGCCGCAAGCAGCTCGTCAAGAACGTCCACAAGATGGCCGAGGACGCGCGGGTGGCCGTGCGCAACGTGCGCCGCGAGGCCAACGACAAGCTGAAGGCGCTCGCCAAGGACAAGAAGGCGCCGATCACCGAGGACGACGAGCGCCGCGGCCACGACCAGATCCAGAAGACGACCGACAAGTTCATCGCCAGGATCGACGAGCTCCTGAAGAAGAAGGAGCAGGAGATCATGTCCTTCTGATGGCCGTCACCGCCGAGTCCGCGCTGCTGGAGGCCGTCCGCGCGCACCCGGTGCCCGCCCACGTCGCCATCATCATGGACGGCAACGGGCGCTGGGCGACCCAGCGCGGCCTGCCGCGCGTGGCCGGCCATCGCGAGGGCGTGAAGGCGGCGCGCGCGATCGTCCGCGCCGCCGACGCGGCCGGGCTGCGCTTCCTCACGCTCTACGCGTTCTCCACGGAGAACTGGAACCGCCCGGAGGACGAGGTCACAATGCTGATGCGGCTGCTCGAGGAGTCGATCTATCGCGAGCTGCCGGACCTCATGGAGAACAAGGTGCGGCTGCGCGTGCTCGGGCGCACGGCCGGCGTGCCGCTGCCCGTCCGTCGCGGGCTCGAGCACGTCGCGCGCGAGACGCGCGACAACCCGGGCCTCACGCTCCTCGTCGCCTTCAACTACGGCGGGCGCGACGAGCTGCTCGACGCCTTTCGCGTCCTCGCGCGGCGCGTGCAGGCGGGCGAGCTGGCGCCGGACGCGGTGTCGGAGGCGGACATCAGCCGCGCGCTCTACACCGAGGGCCTGCCGGATCCCGACCTGCTCATCCGCACGAGCGGCGAGATGCGCGTCTCGAACTTCCTCCTGTGGCAGATCGCCTATACCGAGCTCTGGATGACGCCGACGCTCTGGCCCGACTTCGGCCCCTCGGATCTCTATCGCGCCATCGCCGACTACCAGCGCCGCGACCGGCGCTTCGGTGGGGTGTGACATGGCCATGCCGACCAGTGTCGCGTTGGGCGCGCCCCGCGGGTCGGGCATCCTGAAGCGCCTGCTCAGCGCCCTCGTGCTGCTGCCGGTGTTCCTGCTCATCGTCGTCAAGGCGCCGGGGTGGATGTTCAACACGCTCGTCGTGATCGCCAGCGCCGCCGCGCTGTGGGAGGTCGTGCGTCTCTTCGAGCAGGCCGGGCGCCCGGTGGACCGCGTCCTCGCCCTCGTGACGGGCGTGGGCGTCACCGCGTCGTTCGGCGCCTCGCGGCTGCTCGAGCCCAACGCGCTGCCCGTCTTCAGCCTGATGATGGCCGTGGTGGCCGTGCTGGCGGCGCCGGTGTGGCGCGGCACGCCGGACGTCGAGCGCTCTGCGAACACGCTGCTCGCCATCACGTACGTCGGCTGGCTGCTCGGCTTCGGCATCCTGCTGCACCACGCCTCGCCGCTCGGCGACGAGCTGGTGCTCTACGTCGTCGGCGTGACGTGGGTCGGCGAGACGGCGGCCTATGTCGTCGGCTCGACCCTGGGACGCCACAAGCTGGCGCCCGTGATCAGCCCCAAGAAGTCGGTGGAGGGCGCGCTGGCCCAGGTGGTGGCGTCCATCGCGACCGGCGCCGCGGTCGGCGCGTGGCTGCTGCCCACGTGCGGCGCGGGACTCTGGCTCGGCGCCGGCGCGCTCCTGGGCGTGGTCGGCCAGTTCGGCGACCTCGCGGAATCCGCGATCAAGCGCAGCGCGGGGGCCAAGGACACCGGGGCGTTGATCCCCGGCCACGGCGGGGTGCTCGACCGGATCGACAGCCTGCTCTTCAACCTGCCGGCCTTCTACTACTTCTCACGGCTCGCGGGGTGCGCATGAAGCGCATCACGCTGCTCGGCGCCACCGGCTCGATCGGCCTGCGCACGCTCGAGCTCGTCTCCGGCTTCCCCGAGGAGTTCGCGGTGGCCGGCATGGCCGCGCGCGGCTCCAACCCCGAGCTGATCGCCGACCTGTGCCGGAAGTACGCGCCGGCGGCGGTGGCGTTGCTGGAGCCGGCGGCGGTGGACGCGCTGGCGCGGCTGCTGCCGGCGCCGCGGCCCGAGCTGCTGTCGGGGATCGACGGGCTCGTGGCCCTCGCGCGTGACGTCGACGCCGACGTCGTGCTCTCGGCGCTCGTGGGCGGCGTCGGCCTGCTGCCGACGATGGCGGCCATCCAGGCCGGGCGCACGATGGCCCTGGCCAACAAGGAAACGCTGGTGATGGCCGGGCGCCTCATGAC
>JGI25385J37094_10000615_pt1 | contig 10033 bp, 7 predicted proteins | sample GraSoi013_1_40cm_FD_37094 | JGI IMG/M metagenome (IMG submission 37094) | reverse complement strand
AGACGCGAAGCGCTACGTCCTTCACAAACGTTCAAGTAATCCTCTCCCCTCGGCACGTGTTGAATTTCCATGTAAATACTTTCCCTCTGGAACTTGACTTCGCCAATATCAATGCGCTTATTCCGCAAACCGCGTCCACGAGCTACGGCCGAAGTGGAGTGTCCGCCGGTTTCTCTGATTCCTATCAGTTCGTCTCGGGAGCGCTGTTGAACACGCTGGTTCGGTACACCCGCTTCGACAGCAACGCCCGCGGGCAGGGTCCCGCTGACATGGAAATTTCGCCTGAAGGATGGGCTGGCAATTACTTCAACAGTTGGAATCGTAAAGCAAACCAATTGGAAGTTCTGCCCGCGTATCAGCTCTCTTCGAAGTCCTGGCACGGCAGCCACGAAGTGAGGTTCGGAGGCGATTTCCTGTATCGGAGCTATGACAGTACAAACTTATCCCATCCAATCGAGTTGCTGGCGCAGGACGATTCGGTTATCGAACAAATTGATTTTCAGGGCGCGGGCCTAGTAAGCGCATCCGATGTGGAGATCGCTGAATTCATCCAGGATCGCTGGACCTTGAACAGTCACCTTACGCTCAACTACGGGGCACGTTTGACCACTCAATCCATCGGCCGCTCCGCGGCTTTCGCGCCGCGCATCGGCGCAGCCTATTCGCTCAATGGCGGAAATACCGTAATTCGTGCCGGTGCTGCTGAGGTCTACGGNCACGTCCCGCTGCTTGCGGCAGACTTCACCAGCAATCAGGAACGCNTGCTCAGTTTCTTCGATTCTACCGGCACATTGATCGGTCAGCCCATCGTTCTCGTAAATACCTATCTTCTTTCGGGGGCAGTTCCGAGCACTCCTGGCGTGCCCCGCAATCCTGGGTCAGCTTCCAGGACATTCAGTTGGAATGCCGTTCTTGAACACCAGGTGCGTAAGAATCTGAACCTGCGCGCTAGCTATCTTGACAGCCGCGCGGTGGACCTCTTTCTTCTGGATCAGATACTCGATATGGCCAGCAGCAGCGGCTTGCTGGCTCTGAAGAATTCCGGAGTTTCAAACTATCGCCAGGCTGACATTACCGCNCACTATCGTTTTGGCGACCGGGCGGATATGAGCTTCTCCTACACTTGGAGCCGGGGACGCGGTGACCTCAATCCGATCTCAGACACACTTGTCCCCTTTCAGATTCCGGTCATCCGGCCGAACGCTTCGGGTATCCTTTCTTCTGACGTACCGCATCGCATTGTAGCCTCGGGTTTTTTCCGGCTGCCCTGGAAAATGGTTGTCAGCCCGGTGGCCGACGCGCACTCGGGATTGCCATACTCAGACGTGGACAATCCGCAGGATTATGTCGGCGTTCCTAATACCGAGCGTTTTCCTATCTACTTCTCGTTGGACATGCGGCTTTACCGGGAGTTTAGTTTCCACATACCGCGTACGGACCGTTCCAAAAATCATAAGTTCCGCCTCGGAGTATATTCGACTGACATCACGAATCGCCAAAATCCGCATGATGTATTCAACAACATCACTTCTCCCAATTTTGGAGAGTTCGCCGGCTTTCAACGGCGTTACACCGGCCTCGTGCTAGATTTCATTCAGTAAAGGGACCGCAGTTGCCGTCGCTTGTAGCTTGCGCTCCCACAGGCAAATGGGCTAGCGCGGTGATGGAGCCAAGACCTGCACTGCCCCGGGTACCACTTCGATTTCCACCGGCGTAGATCCAAGGATTTCACCATCCCCGTGGAACAGGGCGGGCTTCTGCGTCGTCAGTCTCACCTTGCGCACCTGCCAGCGTTTCACACGCGATGTTCGAAGTTCGCCGCTCCCCATCAGCCGCGGTAATAGCCGCAATACTCCTATTGTGCCGATATCTTCGATCAGGACAACGTGGACCGACCCGTCTTCAAGGGTCGCGCCAGGGGCCAGTCTCAGACCAGCACCGTAAGTCGGGGAGTTCAGTGCGGCCACCACCAATGCTTTGGCTTCTTGGGGGATAAGATCACTACCTGGAAAGTCAACGCGAACTTCAAGGGGGACGAATCCTACCAGCGCGCGCAGAGCAGATGCGATGTAACGAGATCGGCCTGGAAAACGACGGTACGCACCACTCGCATAGCGCGCGGCCTCGGCGTCAAGTCCTATACCTCCTCCACCAGCATACAAACGTATTCGGCCCTCGCCAGTGCGCACTCTCAGAAGATCCACAAACCGCGGTTCGCCTCGCAGGATGGCATCCGCCGCTTTCAGGGGGGCGTCCGGCAACCCGAGCGCGGCAGCGAAATCATTGCCTCCTCCAACGGGGAGGACACCCAGGAGCACCTGCGCCCCGAAGGCTGCGTTCGCCAACGCTTGAAACGTTCCGTCTCCTCCCATCGCAAACAGCGCACGCCGGCCTTGTGAAATGGCATTTTGTGCAGACGATTCAAGTTCAGCCGCACTTTTCGTCATCACAAATTGTGCTTGGACGTGGAATGACTTGAAGAGTTTCTGGATTTTTGTCAGATAAAAACGTGCACGGCCCCCGCCGGCAGCGGAGTTGACGAATACGGTGACCGCAGATTCGCGCAGCACGCTGGGAGTTTCCGCACGATCAATCACTCTTGTACTCCGCAATTCCAGCCGAACGAATCATGTTTTCTGCTTTCCAAAGCACCTGTTCAGCGTCTCTTTTAGCTTTGGATCGACGGGAATGTCAAAACATGGTGCCGGCGGGGGGAATCGAACCCACGGCCTAGGGATTATGAGACCCTCGCTCTACCACTGAGCTACGCCGGCATAGGGCAGCTCTTTATGCTACGGATTCGCGTACGAAGGTGTCAAGGAGCTGTGCCCCACGGGCAGGCTACAAATTGCCACCGAAACGATAATTGATATTTTGATTTAGACGAATTGTAAAGGCGGGTTTTAGTACGGTAAAAGCCCGCTTTGTTACGTTTCCTGAGGAATTCTGCGGGAATCCCTACCAAGCTGGCTGCCTAACCATGGGGCTGCATGGTCCTATAACCGTTGGTACTACGGTACTGTTGACCGGAACAGGTCCAAAATCTATCCTGCTCGGGATCGAACACTGTCCCACCTATCAGGATAGGCGAAAGCTTATCGAAACGATGGGACGGGAGGGTGTGTATCGATTCGTTACAGGCTCATAGCTAGAGCTACTTGACATTGGTCTCGTAAGATATACACTGCCACCGGGGTTGTACTATACCTCGGAGGCACAATGTCACGTAAACTCACGGTTGTTCTGCTCGCCATGTTGGTATTAGTTGGCGCAATGAGCCTGAAGACGGTGGTCGTCACTCATGGTGATGGCTCCGTAATCATGGCCAACGGCGGAGCACCACAGCCGCCTACACCATGGAAAAATGGTGGAGCACCGCAACCNCCAACGCCTTGGAAGAACGGTGGGGCTCCGCAGCCGCCAACGCCCTGGAAGTAATCCGCTGAACTAGTTTTTGCGGAAAGGACCAGGGCACGGCAAGGATGGGTTCCGTGCTTGGTCCCTATGAATATGCTGTCTGGCTGATCTGCACGCTGCTGGAGTCAGCGGTATTAGTTTGTGCCTTGAAGAAGGATGCCCTCCGGCGTTACATCCTGCTGAATGTATACATGGCTGCCTCGGTGCTGGTAAGCATCGCCCGCTACAACATCCTTAGCCACTACGGCTTCACTTCAAAGGAATATCTCTACTTCTACTATTATTCGGACTCCCTGCTCACTATTGCTCTTTATTTTGCCTTGGTGAGCCTCTATTCTCACATCTTCGCTGACTTGAATGCCGAGCGGTATATCAGGCTCGGGATGGTGATCCTCCTTTCCGGGACCGCGTTGTTCTCGTATGCCGTGGTTCAGCAGTTCAGTTCCAAACTTGTGACGCACTTTGTAGTCGAGCTTTCGCAGAATCTCTACTTTGTCGGCCTTGTCCTTACTTACATCCTGTGGGCTGCCGTACTAAAGATGCGGGAGACGCGCACGCGATTGATTCAGCTGGTCCTGTCGATGGGTGTCTATTTCAGCTTGTTCGCAGCCAACTTCGCGTTGCAGAACCTCTACCAAAGCCGTGGTTCTTTCTTCGAAATCTTGACGCCCCTGTTTGGCTGCTTCCTCCCGTTGTCCTGGGCTTATACCTTTTGGCACGTTCCGGAAGAGGCTCGCACCGTACCTTCCCGGCTTGCGGTGGTGCCCCGATGATGGCAGCAATCATCCTCGCTTGCTCGGTTGTTTTGCTGCTGCAGTTCTTCGTGTCTTATTGCCGCTCGCTCATCGCGGTATCCTCGAAGCAAGTCCTCTCGCCTGAGGTGAAGGACGTTACGGGCATCCAGCGGCTCGCTTCCGGTGATGATTTCAAACGTGTCATGCAGCTTCTGCAGCTTTGTCCGGAACGCCCGGAAGACCGCAATAGCGTCCAGGCGATTGGCGCCTATTTCAATCTCCTGAGTTTTCTGCGGTCCACGCTTGCTCGGATGGTTCCTTCGATGCAGGCCTGGACGGAATTGGAACGCGGACATTGCGCCTATTTCGCGGCCGTCGCTTTGGAGCGCCGCATCTCCTTCAGCCGGGACATGCTTGCGCAGCAAATGGATTCTTGAGGCTCCGACCCGGGGCTTTACTTTTGCTAATCTGCTGTCTCTTTCGTTACAATCCCTCTTTTTTGCCTGCTTGACATTTCAAGTGCATGTTATTCTCGAAGTGTTCCCTCCTCACCGGAGTGGATGCGTCCGCAGCGCAAAACTCATCGGTGACAAAAACATGCTCGCAGTGTGGCGCGGTATTGCCTTCAAGCGTACGCGCCTGTAATTTTTGTGATTCATCCTTTTCGGTCGGTCCATCGGCCTGGGAAGATTCCTCGAATGTTTCCGTGAGGGAGCGCGTCGACCTTGGCTCAGCCGGCATCGATCGTTCCAAGCGACCCCTCGGCGCTTCCCCCCAGATGGAGCAAGACGCTGCCTGGCGCGGCGAACTTGCTCAACGTCTCGATGCCTACCGAAGTCGGCGGCGAAAGCTTGCGCCAAATGCGGCTCAATCTCAGTTTTCTTTCGATGCCCCTCACGGCAAGACGCAGCCGCAGATCTCCTTAGCGGTTGCGGATCCTCCGGCATCCGTTGAAGAAGACTTTTCCTTTACCATCGCCATTGGCCGTCCTGCAAAGAAGGACACTCTTGAAGAATCGCGAATGGTGATTGACGTCTCTCTGCCGCCAGATTCAGAATCAAACCCCCAAGCTCAGGTTACTGAAGACGAGAGGAAGTCTCTGCCCGGACTTCATCCAATAGCATCTATGGACGACCGGCGCCTCGCGGCGCTGATCGATTTCTGCTGTTTATTGTTCGCGTATGGTGGCTTTCTGGCGCTGTTCAGTTCACTCGGCGGGCAATTTACGCTGAGCAAACTCAATGCCGCTGTTTACACAACGACTTTCGCCATTGTTTATCTACAATATTTCGCACTCTTCACCATCTTCGGTGGCACCACTCCCGGCATGATAATGCGAGGCTTGCAGGTGGTCAGCTTTTCCGGCGAACCACCCACACCCAGACAAATGCTTNTTCGCAGCGCAGGCTACATCCTCTCCGCAGGAACCTTTTTCCTTGGGTTCCTATGGGCGATGTGGGACGAAGATGAACTCACCTGGCACGACCGGTTCTCGCGCACGCATTTGAGTGCGGCACAGTCTTTTGCCGATCTTGAAAATTCAAGCGTCGCACACAGCCGGTAGCTTTTTTTGATAATTCCGTACAGTCCTTTTGTTCTTGCGGAGGGTTAGATCGCGCGGCATTCACTCGCGATGCGGATGATGGCTCGTAGACTGCGTTCTACATCCGTCTCCGTTGTCGCCCAGGAAGACACACTGATCCGCATCGCGGTCTTTCCTTGCCAGACTGTTCCGCCGCACCAGCAGGTTCCGTCCTCCTGGACACGCCGTATCACTTCGCGAGTTACTTCGGGGCGGCCAAAGGACACTAGCACCTGGTTAATCACGACATCGTTCAGCACCTCGAACCCTCCTTCGCGCAGCCCCTCGGCAAATCGGAGCGCGTAAGCGCACGTTCGCTCAATCAGCGCGCACAACCCTGACCGCCCCAGCGATTTCAGCGCCGCCCACAGCTCCACTCCCCTTGCGCGTCTGGACGCTTCGGGTGTGTGGTGCATTGGCTCGCGGCGTGATCCGGGCTCGAGATACGCCGCCGTTATGCCCATCGACGCCCGCAGCGCAATGCCATCTCGAACCATGACCACGCCACTGTCATAGCCAACGTTGGGCCACTTATGCGCGTCTGTGGCCCACGAGTCAGCTTGATCGAATCCACCCGTCAAATGGTCGTACTTACGCGAAATCCGGGCCCACAATCCGAATGCGCCATCCACGTGCACCCACGCCCCCCGTTCTCTTGCCGCTTTACAGATTTCTTCCGCGGGATCGAATGCTCCTGTATTTACGTTTCCCGCTTGAATACACACGATTGTCTGTTCCGTTAGGCGTGGCAATTTGTCAGCACGCATGCGGCCCTGGCCATCTGCCTCCACGATAGTTACGCGTTTCCTCCCAAATCCCGCCAGACTCAACGCCTTCAAGATCGATGCATGTACTTCCGCTCCGACGACCACTTCGATGGGCGGCGCCCCGAACATCCCGTTCGACGTCACATCCCACCCCGCGCGCGCCAAGAGCGCATGACGTGCCGTGACTAGCGCCGTGAAATTCGCCATGGTCGCGCACGTAACTAGGCCCCCCGCACATTCCGGAGGCAATGCCAGCGCCTCACAAATCCAACGCAGGACTATTTCTTCCAGTTCCGCCGCGATGGGAGACATCACGCGCAGTGCCGCATTCTGGTTCCACGCCGCCGCTAGCCAATTCGCCGCCAGCGCTGCGGGAACCATCCCACCATTCACGAAGCCGAAGTAGCGTCCCCCGGTCGTCGCCACCGTGGCTGCCGAGCCAATGCGATCGAGTCTGGTGATTACTTCACCCGGATCGCTCGGGGATGACGGAAAAGGCTCCCAAAGTTCGGCAAGCGCAGACACCGCGGCTTCAGAAGGACCCGCTCTTCGTTCAGCAATGTTCCGGACGTATCTTTGCGCCTTGTCCGCAGCAAGTGCCAAAAGATCTCTGTTCAGCGATGGTCCTCCCGGTCCGGTGTCATTCGGCATTCGGTTCTTCCCTCCCGTTCCGATCGCGCTTCTCCGCACACAAAGACACCCGTTGGCAACGGGCTTTCATTCCGCCCACGCAAATACGTTATTCAGTTTTCGATGGAATGAAAGAGCCGAATTGTCCGCTTACTTCTTCGCAACAGCCTCGTCGGAAGCGATCTTGCCGTCACGAATGAAGATAATGCGGTGCGCATGCTGTGCAATGTCGTGTTCGTGCGTCACGAGAATAATCGTGTTTCCTTGACCGTGCAGGTTTGCGAAAAGCGCCATAATCTCTTCGCCCGTTTTTGAATCAAGGTTTCCGGTGGGTTCGTCGGCAAGCACGATCGACGGGGAATTCACCAACGCTCGTGCAATCGCCACGCGCTGCCTCTGGCCGCCCGAAAGCTCATTCGGCTTGTGGTGCATCCGGTCCATCAGGTCCACACGCTCCAGCGCTTTCTTCGCTTTCTCGATGCGCTCTTCTGACGGCGTACCGTTGTAGATCAACGGCAATTCGACATTGTGAAGCGCCGTCGCGCGTGGCAGTAGGTTGAACGTCTGAAAGACGAAGCCAATCTCTTTGTTTCGAATGTAGGCGAGCTCATCATCATCCAGATCGCTCACCAACCGCCCCGCCAGCCAGTATTTCCCGGCGCTCGGCGAATCCAGGCAACCGATTAAGTTCATCAACGTGGACTTTCCCGATCCGGATGGCCCCATAATGGCTACGTAATCACCCTTGCGGATTTCCACGTCCACGCCGCTCAACGCGTGCACCTTCTCCGCGCCCATTTCGTAGACTTTGGTCAGCGCTTCGGTCTTGATCACTACGCCCGAACTGACCAGGTCTTCCCGGTATGAATCTGTGGCTGCTGTCTCGACAGGCATTCGAATCTCCCTCGTCCTTGGCGGCGCGTCAGCTCTGCTGATCGTCCTGCTTCTTCGGCGCGCTGTTGTCCACCTTCACCTGGGACTCCGGCTTCAGGGTGCGCAATGCCTTGTAGCTGCCGACCACAATCTCGTCACCGGCTTTCAGCCCCTTGGTGATCTCAATATCAGTCACGCCGGCAATACCGGTCTCGACGGGCAGGAACACGGCCTTTTTTCCATTCACCACAAACACGCCTTGCACTTCATCCTTCTTGGGATCGCCCGGTGCCGGAGGCGGCGGCGCTGCCAGCGTCACATTTGAGCTACCCTGTTTCTTTGCATTCTTGACGGCTTCTTCCAAATCCTTGCGCGTCCGCACCGCCAGCGCTTGAATCGGAATCGCAACGACGTTTTTTCTCTCCGCCGTCTTGATCTTGGCTGTCGTAGATAGACCCGGCCGCAGATTCTCTGGCGGATTCGCCAGGGTCACGACAACTTTGAAATCCTTCGCTTCCTGTGTGCTCGTCGTGGTTTGCGTAGTGGTGAGTCCCGAACTGCGTAGGACAGCCTGCGATCCAATCTCCGTCACTTTGCCTTTGAAAATCTTTCCAGGCACCGCGTCGATCGTTACGTCGGCTTCCTGGCCCATCTTCACGTTGACGATGTCAGTCTCGTCGACCTTTACTTCCGCCGTCACCACCGACATATCCGAGAGTGTCATGATGAAGCTGCCATTCGCGTTCTGCATGCCCATTACGACGTAGTCGCCCACGCGCTCCGGCAGATAGCTCACGATTCCATTGATCGGAGATGTGTACGTCGTCTTGTGCAGAACGTCCTGCGTCCGCACCAACACGGCGCGGCCTTGATTCACCTGCGAACGCGTCTGATCCAATTGCGCTTTCAGAGACTGTACACGCGCGCGCGCCGAGTCGACCGTAGCCACNGCCCCGTCGTAGATTGTTTTCCGTTGATCGAAATCCTGTTTAGGGATCAGCCCGTCCTTGAAAAGGCCCTGTCCACGGTCGTAGTCCAGCTTGGCCTTCTCCAGGTTGGCTTGTTGCAAGATCAAATCCGACTGCGCCGCTTTGTAGCTGGCTTCCGCAGCCTGCACGCCGGACTCTGCCGAATTGACTGCCGCCGACTGCGCCTGCACGTCTGCATTTGCCTGCACATTTTCCTGCAGGAGCAACCTGTCACCCTTTTTGACGTGGTCGCCTTCTTTGACAAAGATCTCGGTGATTCTGCCATATCCCTGGGCGGTGACGTTCGTATAGGTTGTCGGCTTGACTTCGCCGGAGGCGGTCACCAGGGACACCAGACTGTCTTGGTTAGCCACTTTGGCCGTTTGCACGGTCACCACGCCCTTGTTGGCTTGGTTCACGCTGAACAACACAATTCCGCCGAGCACCACCACGGCACCCGCACCAATTGCTACTTTATGCCACGTCTTCATTCGATTCCCCTTCGCACGTCCACTCTGCCGTACTCCCAAACTTCTGCCGCGCACCTGTTTCAGTACATCCCAAGATCGATCAATCCCGCGGGGACACAGATGTCCGTCCAACTGCCTCTACCCTACATACGCCCATTCGGGTCGAAATGTTTCGCGGGAGGTTTGCTCCACTTTCGCGGTTCGGGCTTCAAAGCAGGGGACTTACTGGAAACCGGCAGCTCCGCCGGCATCAGCCGCCCCCCTCGATGGAGGCACAGCTACCCCGAACCTCATTCTATGTTCAAAACACTAGAAAGGAAAGAATTCCCGTCCCACCAGAGCGAGAGCCCTCGCTGACAACCAACCCACTCTGTTTGACGCAAAGAAGGGGCAAATAGTCAGTCGGAACCAATCATTTTTCCCGAAACTGTCCCCATTTGCGAGCCTGGTTTAATGTTATACTCAGGCCATTCGGTCGATTTGCTTCGGCCGAACCGCCCGCGGAGAGGTGGCAGAGCGGCTGAATGCGGCGGTTTGCTAAACCGTTTTAGGGAATAAACACCCTAACGGGGGTTCGAATCCCCCCCTCTCC
>JGI25385J37094_10000612_pt1 | contig 10059 bp, 6 predicted proteins | sample GraSoi013_1_40cm_FD_37094 | JGI IMG/M metagenome (IMG submission 37094) | reverse complement strand
CGCGCCCCGTGGGAGCGTGGCGCCTCCCCCGGTGCCCGAGCGCGCGCCGACGCCGTCGACCGCGCCACCGCCACCCGCTCCGCCTCCACCCCCGCCGCCGGTCGCGCAGCAACCACCGCGCGCGGCGGCCAGTCGGGCCGCGGCGGAGCCGATCGCGGCGCTCGAGGTCAGTGAGGAATTCTCTGGAGACGATTTGAAGTCGCGGCTCGAATCATTGTGCACCACGCCCGGCGTGCGACTGGCCGCGCTCGCCGATCGCGAGGGGTTCCTCATCGAGTCGGCCGGTGACCACGCTCTGGATGCCGAGGTCGCCGCCGCGCTCAGCGCGTGCGTCGCGGAGTCGTCACACGGGATCGGCCGCGATCTCGCCCAAGGGGGGCTGCTCGGAATGATTCTCGAATATCAGCACGGCATGTTGCTCTTGCACGCCGTCGGCCGCTCGGCGCTCCTCGCCGTGGTCGTGGCCGACGCCTCCGCCCTCGGCAAGGCGCGTTACGTCGTCAGGAAGGCATTGCCCGACCTGGAGCGGGCCCTCTGATGGCCGCGCGCGGGTCGGTGTTCTCGTCCCTCCTGTTCGGCCTGGTGGTCTATGGCGGCGGTGCGTACGCGGTCGTGAAGTACGATCTGTGGCAACTCGCGGGAACGCCGCTCACGTTGACTCCGATGCACGCGCTCGTCGCGCCCCTCGGCTTCTATCTCTTCCTGGCCCTGACGGCGCTCGTTCGTCGTGTGGGCCTCCGCGCGCTCGGCATCTTCGTCGGTCGCTGCGCGCTCCACGTGATGCTGGTGATCGCCACCGCGGCCGTGCTGGTGCAGGTCATGGGCATAGCCGCCGAGCGCGCGGTGGGGCTCAGCGTCATCGATCTGCCGCCGCTGGTCGGCTTACAGATGTTCGCCGTCGCGACGAGCCTGGCGCCGCTCGCGGTATCCCGGCCGCGGTCGCGAAAGGAGAAGAGCAAGCGCTCCCAGGAGCGCCCTCACCGGGCGGAGGAGCGTGCACCCGAAGCGATGCGCTCACCTGCACATGCGACCGTTCACGCACCCGCGCCCCGCCCGGTGCCTGCACCAGCGCCTGTTCTCCTGTCGGCACCAGTCGCGTCGGCGCCGCCACCGCTGGTCGCGCCAGCGTCGCCCCCACATTCCGTGAAGGCCGAAATCGTGCCGCCGCGGCCGCCCGCGCCTGCGGTCACGCCGCCCGCCGTCATTCCTCCTTCCGTCGTCACGCCGCCACCGATCGTCGCGAAGTCGCCGGTTGCCACGCCGCCGCCAGTCTCCACGCCACCAGTCTCCGCGCCGTCTCCAGTTCCGCCGCCGCACGTCACATCGCCGGCGCCTCAGCCCGTTCAGCGGCAGGAAGGGCCACGACGCGAAGAGGCCACCGTCACGCCGGCCCAGGCGTCTCGACCGCCGCACTCGGAGCCGGCGGAGGAGATGGTGCGCATCTCGTTCGAGCGCATCGCGGGTCAGCTTCCTGCTGACGCGTTTCGCCTGCCGCTCGATCGTCTCGGCGCGAACCTGCTCGAGCCCGGCCATCTGCTCGTTCCACGCCGCCTGCTGGGGCCNCAGCTCGCCGAGGGTCGAGCCCGCGTGCAGTGGAGCGTGGTCGCCGAGCAGTTCCCGCGCCAGGCGGTGACGGTGTCCGACGCTGACATCGCGGCTCGGCTCCCGGAAGGGGCGTTGACCCTCCCGCTCGACGAGGTGATCCGTCAGCTACCCGGCGACGCCTTCGCGCTGTCCTCTCCCATCGTCGACGTGCGCGGCATCGAGGACTTTCCGCCGCCGTTCCAGCCCCACGTGCCGCCGCCGTCCGAGGAGCGCCCGGCCGCGCCGGTCGCCGAGGTGGCGCGGTCCCTCACCATCGAGCGCTTCGACGTTACCCGAGCCCCCGAGCCCGAGCTTGAAGAGCCGGCCGTCTCGGTCGAGCCCGCCGTCGAGCGCGAGCCGGTGCTCGAGCGAGCACCGGTCATCGAGCGAACACCGCTGGTCGAGCGAGCGCCGAGCTTCGAGCACGCGCCGGTCGTCGAGCGGGAGGCTGCTCTCGAGCGAGAGCCGGCTGCGGAGCCGGAGCCCGAGCCCGAGCCTGAGCCGGTGATGTCCGACCCGATCGGCGCGGCCGAACGTGAGGTCGTCGTCGAGAACGAAGTGGAAGGCGAGCCGGAGCCCGAGCGCGTTCGGTTCGCCGCCGCTACCGAGCGCGAGGTCGTGCCGGTCGCCGAGCAAGAGCTGGAGCCGCCGCGCGTGTCGGCGCCCTTCATCGAGCGTCGCCGGCGCGCCGAGCCGAGCCGTGTCGCTGCGTTGTTGAAGCCGATCCTGAGCGCGCTCGAGGTCCAGGAGCAGCGGGTGGGCCGCCTGACCGTGCTCAGCGTGGCGTCGCCCGAGCTGGCCGCCGACGCGGTGGTGGAGAGCGCGGCGATGCTGGCGCCACTCCTCGACGATCGACGCTTGCCCGCGCCGGCCTCGCAAGCGACGGTTCGAGGTGCTCAGGGCGCGATCGTGCTGACCCCCCTCGGTGTGCTGGCCGAGTCGGCGCCGCTGCTGGCCGTGGCCGTCGCTCCGGGCGCGCCGCTGGCCTATCTCGAGCGCGTGGCGCTGCGAGCGGTCGAAGCCGGGGCGTTGAACGGCCGACGCTCGAGCTCGATGAATGGATACGGCGACGGTGGTGACGACCTGCGCGACACCACCGTGCCGTCCCACGTCCGTACGCTCGGCGAATCCTTCCGGGCCTTCGGGAAAGTGGTGCCCACGGTGCTCCAGGACCGCTCATCGTCGCTGATCTGTTACATGTTCCTGGCGCCAGGGCTGGCGGCGCGGCCGCTCGCTCACTATGCGCGCGCCCTGCGCGAGGCGATGCGCGGCAGCGCACTGGGCCCGCTCGAGTCCTTCATCCTGCGCATGGGTGAGGACCGACTCGTGGTGCGAGAAGTCGACGCCGGGCGCGGCGCCGCCGCGCTCCTCGTCGCCGGCGGCGGCCCGGTGGATCGCCTGGGGCTGGCCCGCCTGGAGCTCGAGCGCGCGGTGACGCGACTGGGGGCGCGCTGAGGAGGCGGGCGTGTCGATCATCAATCACGCCGAGAAGGTCATCAACTTCAAGGTCGTGTACTACGGCCCGGGTGTGGCCGGGAAGACGGCCAACCTCCAGTACGTCCACAAGTCGTTGCCCCACACCAACAAGGGCAACATGGTGTCGCTCGCCACCGGCGACGACCGCACCATCTTCTTCGACTTCCTGCCCGTGTCGGCGCTCGCGGTCCGTGGCTTCGAGACGCGCTTCCAGCTCTACACGGTCCCCGGCCAGGTCCACTACGACATGACGCGGCGGCTCGTCCTGCGCGGCGTCGACGCCGTCGTGTTCGTGGCCGACTCGCAGTACGAGCGCTTGCCCGAGAACGTCGAGAGCCTNAAGAACCTCGACGAGAACCTGCAGCGGTATCAGTCCTCGCTCGACGAGATTCCGTACGTCATCCAGTACAACAAGCGCGACCTGCCGAACATCGCGCCGATCGACTACCTCGAGTACCTGCTCAATCGAAGGGCCCGGCGGGTGCCCTTCTTCGAGGCGGTCGCGGTCGAAGGCAAGGGTGTCTTCGACACCCTCAACACGGTGTCACGCATGGTCCTCGCCGGCGAGTTCGGCGACGGCGGGAAGGGGGCAAGATGACGAAGGTGCGAGACATGGTCATCCAGGAAAACGATGCGACACGGATCCGCGAGATCCTCCAGCGGTTCCTGAGCGAGTCGGCCGCGATCGAGGCGCTGCTCATCGACCGGAGTGGCCAGCTCCTCGCCATGGACGGCGTGGCCCGAGCGCTCGACACCGTCTCCATCTCTGCCCTCGCCGCGGCCGCGTTCAGCTCGACCAGCGCCATGGCCCAGCTCCTCGGTGAGACCGAGTTCACGGTCCTCTTCCACGAGGGCATCAAGCAATCCATCCACGTCTCGACGGTGGACGAGGAGGCGATCCTGCTCGCCATCTTCGACGAGCGCACGACGGTGGGCATGGTGCGGTTGTTCGCCAAGGAGGCGGGCAAGGGTGTCGCCGCGGTGCTCGCCGAGACGCGCAGCCGTCCCAAGCGGACGGGTGAATTCGCCACGCCGCTCCGGCCCGGGGAGGTGCGGCCATCGTGGGAGCCGCGTCTGCCCTAATCGCTCATGCCCGACCTGACCCCTGACCAGCGGCGCGAGCTCGGCCAGACGGCCGAGGTCTTCGAGATGATCACCGAGGCCAATCCGGCCGACGTGAGCGCCCTCGAGGCCCTCGCAGAAATTTACGTCAAGCTCGGTGAGCGCGAGAAGCTCGCGAGCGTCACCGCTCGCCTGGTGCGGGCCCGTCGCAACCCGACCGCGGCGACCGCCACCGCAACGGCGCCATCGCCCGCGCCGGCCCCCGCGGCCCCGGCGGTGCCGACGGCGGTGAGGACGGCGTCGCCGGCCAGCAAGGTGCCGGCGAAGCCGCCGGTCAAGCCGGTGGCCGTGCGATCGGAGCCGCGCGCACGCCTGATGCCGCTCGGCGACCTCCTGGTGGCGGGCGGCCTCATCACGCGCGATCAGCTCGCCCAGGCGCTGCGCAAGCAGAAAGGCTCGACCGAGAAGCTCGGCTCGATCCTCGTGCGGATGCACTTCATCAACGAGGATCAGCTCGCGGGCTTCCTCTCCCAGCAGTACGGCGTCCCGTCGATCACGCTGTCCTCGGTCAACGTGGAGTCGAGCGTCATCCAGCTCCTCCCGGGCGGCATCGCGCGGCGCTACGATCTGCTGCCGATCCAGCGCGACGGCGACAGCCTGACGGTCGCCATGGCCGATCCGGTCAACGTGCACGCCATCGACCACGTCACCTTCATCACGGGCCTGCGCGTGCTGCCGGTGGTGGCCGCCCAGGGCGCGATCCGCGAGGCCATCGAGAAGTATTACGAGAGTGGCGCCGGGTCGATGGCGGAGGCGATGAACACGATCTCGAGCGACCTCGAGGGCGTGGAGGTCGTGGGCGACGACGACGGCACGAAGATGGACGTCTTCGAGCTGAAGGAGTCGGCCGACGAGGCGCCGGTGGTGAAGCTCGTCAACATGGTGCTGGTCGACGCCATCCAGAAGGGCGCCAGCGACATCCACTGGGAGCCCTACGAGAAGGTCTTCCGCATCCGGTTCCGCATCGACGGCGTGCTGCACGAGATGCTGTCGCCGCCGAAGCGGCTGGAGGCGGCCATCACGTCGCGTATCAAGATCATGTCGAATCTCGACATCGCCGAGCGCCGGCTGCCCCAGGACGGCCGCATCAAACTGCGCTACAACACGCGAGAGATCGACTTCCGGGTGTCGGTCCTGCCGACCATCTTCGGGGAGAAGGCCGTCCTCCGAATCCTCGACAAGGACGCCCTGCAGCTCGATCTGACCAAGCTCGGCTTCGATCCGGGGGCGCTCGAGCACTTCGAAAAGGTGATCCGGCAGCCCTACGGGATGGTCCTGATCACGGGGCCGACGGGCTCGGGCAAGACGACGACGCTCTACTCGGCCATTCACACGATCAACTCGCCCGAGCACAATATTATGACGGCCGAAGATCCGGTCGAATACAACCTGAAGGGCGTGAACCAGGTCCAGATCAACGACGGGATCGGGCGGACGTTCGCCTCGGCCCTACGAGCCTTCCTGCGCCAGGACCCGGACGTGATCCTGGTCGGCGAGACGCGCGATCTGGAGACGGCGCAGATCTCGATCCGGGCGGCGCTGACCGGCCACCTGGTGTTCTCGACGCTGCACACCAACGACTCACCGTCGACGGTCGCGCGGCTCATCGACATGGGCATCCCGCCGTTCCTGGTCGCCTCGTCGCTGCTGCTGGTGATGGCGCAGCGCCTGGGGCGCAAGGTGTGCAAGGACTGCAAGGAGCCGTACGAGGTGGACGAGGACTCGCTGCTGCCGTACGGCCACGTGCTCACCGGCGTGGGCCGGACGCAGTTCTACAAGGGGCGGGGCTGCGCGACGTGCAGCTTCACGGGGATGAAGGGCCGGGTGGCCATCTACGAGGTGATGCCGGTCAGCCAGGAGATCCGCAACCTCATCCTCAAGAACGCGCCGGTGACCGACATCCGGGCGATGGCGCAGGCCCAGGGCATGAAGACGCTGCGCCAGGCCGGGCTCCTGAAGGTGCTGGCCGGAGCGACCACGGTGGACGAAGTGCTGCGCGTGACCGTGGCCGAGTAAGGGACCAAGGGAGGGCTCATGGCGGCCAACATGGCGGACCTGCTGCAGATCCTGGTGGAGCGCGGAGGATCCGACCTTCACCTCACGACCGGTACGCACCCGCAGATCCGGGTCGCCGGCAAGCTCACGTCGCTGACGCAGTTCGAAGTGCTTGCGCCTCAGGACACGCAACGGCTCGCCTACAGCGTGCTCAACGAGGGTCAGAAGCAGAAGTTCGAGGAGGAGAGCGAGCTCGACCTCTCCTTCGGGATTCAGGGGCTCGCGCGCTTCCGCTGCAACGTGTATCGCCAGCGCGGCGCGGTCGGGACGGCCATCCGCGTCATTCCGTACAAGATCCGGTCCTTCGACGAGCTCGGCCTGCCGAAAGTCGTGCAGGAGCTCGCCGACCGTCCCAAGGGCCTGGTGCTCGTCACGGGACCGACTGGATCAGGTAAATCGACGACGCTCGCGGCCATGGTCGACAAGATCAACAACGAGCGCGCCGAGCACATCATGACCATCGAGGACCCCATCGAGTTCGTGCACCCTCACAAGAAGTGCCTGGTCAACCAGCGCGAGGTCTTCGCCGACACGCAGTCGTTCAAGAACGCCTTGAAGGCCATCCTTCGCCAGGATCCGGACGTCGTGCTGGTGGGCGAGATGCGCGACCTGGAGACGATCGCGGCGGCCATCACGATCGCCGAGACCGGCCACCTGACCTTCGGGACCCTGCACACCAACTCCTGCGCCCAGACCATCAACCGAATCATCGACGTCTTCCCGACGGGCCAGCAGTCCCAGGTCCGCGCCCAGCTCTCACTCGTGCTGGAGGGCGTGCTGTCGCAGACGCTGGTGCCGAAGATCGGCGGGGGCCGCGCGATGTCCATGGAGATCATGGTGGCGACGCCTGCCATCCGCAACCTGATCCGCGAGGAAAAAATTCACCAGATCTACTCCTCGATCCAGTCAGGATTGAAGTACGGCATGCAGACGATGAACCAATCGCTGGCCGATCTCATCCGGCGACGGCTCATCACGCGCGAGGATGGGATGAACCGCTCGACCATTCCGGAAGAGCTGGCCCAATTGCTGACGCACGAGAGCGGGGGAGCCGGCGCGGCGCCCGCACCAGCGGCGGCGGGCAGCGGCTCGCCGTTCGCGCGGCGCTAGGAGGACACGATGACGGTCTATGCCTATCGGGGACGGACCGGCGCCGGTGCGGTGGCCGGTGAGCTGGAGGCCACCGATCGCATGGCGGCCGTGGCCCAGCTCAGGTCGAGAGGTGTCGTCGCCACCGCCGTGCAGGAGAAGAAGGCCAAAACGGGTGGATTCACCTTCTCCTTCGCCAAGACGTTCGGGGGCCGGGTCAGCGACAAGGACATGGCCATCTACACCCGGCAGTTCTCGACGATGGTCGACGCCGGTTTGCCGATCGCGCAGTGTCTCACCATCCTGGGCGAGCAGAGCGAATCGAAAACGCTGCGTGAGGTGACGACGAACATCGCGCACGACGTCGAAGGTGGCGCGACCCTGGCCGACTCCTTCCGGAAGTTCCCCAAGACCTTCGACGATCTCTTCACGAACATGATCCAGGTCGGTGAGTCGGGCGGTGTGCTCGACGTCGTCCTCCAGCGCCTGTCGGGGTACATCGAAAAGGCCGCCGCCCTCAAGCGTAAGGTCAAGAGCGCGATGGTCTACCCGGCGACCATCATCAGCGTGGCCGTCCTCGTCATCATCTTCATGATGACGTTCGTCATCCCGACGTTCGCCTCCATGTTCCGGAACATGGGCGCCGAGCTGCCGCTGCCTACCAAGATCGTGCTGATGATCTCCGACTTCACGCGCCAGTACGTGTTGTTCATCCTCGCGGCGCTGGCCGGGTTCGTCTTCGCCTTCAGGAAGTACTACTCGACCGACCAGGGCAGCCAGGTGATCGACGCGCTTTTGTTGAAGGTGCCGATCGTCGGCATGCTCATCCGAAAGGTCGCGGTGGCCCGCTTCACCCGCACCCTCGGCACGCTGATCTCGTCCGGTGTCCCGATCCTGGAGGGCTTGCGCATCACCGCCCGCTCGGCCGGCAACCGGGTCGTCGAGAAGGCGGTCATGTCGGCGCGCGCGGCCGTGACGGCGGGCCGCACGCTGGCCGAGCCCCTGCGCGCCTCGCCGGTGTTCCCGCCCATGGTCGTGCACATGATCAGCGTCGGTGAGAACACGGGCGCGCTCGACCAGATGCTGGGAAAGATTGCCGACTTCTACGACGACGAAGTGGACGCCGCCGTCAGCGCGCTGACGTCACTCCTGGAACCGCTCATGATCGTGTTCCTCGGCGTGATCGTCGGCGGCCTGGTCGTGGCCATGTACTTGCCGATCTTCCGCATGGTGACGTTGATCAAGTAGGCGCTTTGCTGACCGAGTCGCGAGACGACGGCCCGTGACGGCGTTCGACGTCAATCGCCTGCTCCGCCTTTTTGCCTGGGCACGCCTCGGCATCGCGGAGGTGCTGCTGATCATGGCGCCGCTCCTGCCCAGCGACCTCGTGCCGGGCACGAGCATCGGCATCCTGGCCTTGCCGCTGTTCGTCGTCGTGGTGACGTCGGGCGGCCTGTTGCTGCTGCCACCTCTGACCCAGCCCCGGAGGGTCGCGTGGCTGTTGTGTCTCCTCGACGTGGTCCTGGTGACGGCGGTCGTGGCCGCCACCGGCGGTCCACGGTCGATCTACGCCTTCCTCTATGTGCTCTCGGTCACCGCCGCCTGCGTGCTGCTGCCTCGCGCGGGCGCCTTGGCCATGGCGGCAGCCGGGAGCCTTCTCTACACGGCCCTCGTGTTCATCCGCACGATCTTTCCGGTGACGGCGTTCTTCGAACCCCCCCATGAGACGACCGCGCTCGAAGTCCTCACCATCTTCCTGAACGCCGGCACATTCCTGGTGGTCGCCATCGTCGCCGGCGGACTCGCCGAGCAGTACCGGACGACGCGCCAGGAACTGGAGCGTCAGCGCCACGACCTTCGCGACCTTCAGGCGTTCAAGGCCGTGATCCTGAACTCCGTGGGCACCGGCCTCATCGGCCTCGATCGCGAGCACCACGTGACGGCGCTGAATCCCGCGGCAGAGGAGATCACCGGGCGGTCGGCGACCGATGTCATCGGGCAGCCGTGGGCCGAGCTCTTCGGCGCGGCCGTGCCCATCGCGGCGATCGAGCACGCCATCGCCGAGCATCCTCGAACTCCGGCACGGCACGAGACAAGCCTGACCCGACAGGACGGCGGTGTCGTTCCCGTCCGGTTCACGTTCTCCACGCTGCGCTCCGGCGACGGTCACCGTCTCGGCATGATCGCCATCTGCGAGGACCTCTCCGAGATCCGCGAGATGGAGGCCCGAATGCGGCAGGCCGATCGCCTGGCCACCGTTGGACGGATGGCCGCCAACATCGCCCACGAGATCCGCAACCCGCTTGCCTCGATGACCGGCGCCATCGAGGCGCTGGCTGGCCCCGTGCCCGGGAGAGACGAGCGTGAGCGTTTGACACAGATCGTGTCGCGCGAGTCGGAACGGCTCAATCGCATCATCAGCAACTTCCTCGAGTACGCCCGACCGGCGCCGTTGACGCTCGAGACCGTGAACGTGGCGGAGATCCTGGACGAAGTGCTCGTGCTCCTCGAGCACCGCGAGCTCCCGCCCAGCCTCAAGATCGTCCGTGAGTTTCCGACGATCGTGACCGCGCGCGTGGACTCGCAACAACTCCGGCAAGCGGTGTGGAATCTCTGCCTGAACGCCGTGGAAGCCATGCCCGATGGCGGTGAGCTACGCGTGAGCGCGGGGCTCGAAGATCATCGGCTCTATCTGGTGATCCGCGACACCGGCGACGGCATCCCCAGCGCCGA
>JGI25385J37094_10000609_pt1 | contig 10101 bp, 8 predicted proteins | sample GraSoi013_1_40cm_FD_37094 | JGI IMG/M metagenome (IMG submission 37094) | reverse complement strand
AGAACTTTCAAGACTCCCATGTAGGAGCCTACGATGCTGTCGGTCATGTAGGTAAGTAGAAGTATTCTAGTTAGGAAGAGATAGAGGACAAAGGTCGCCGTAAGATGTCCGGCGAGCGAGAGGCTGTTTGAGCGTGACAGCGACAAACCCGTCTTTCTCGAATTGAGCAAGTTGAAACTTCCGAAGAGGAGCAACGGAATCGCGAGAACAGCGAATGGACCAAAAAATAGAACGATTAGGAACCCAACGGCTACCAAGAAGACTCCCGAGATGAAGAGCCCTATCCTCGGCCCCTTTCCCGCGAGGGCGGCCGGATCCTGACCTAGACCGAGGAATCGGCCTCCAAGAATTCTCAAATGAGTAGAAATGCGACTCACAGGAAAAATCATCGTTCAGACCCTACAATTTCTCGAAACTCAAGAGTAACACTAATTCGGCAAAATGACCTCTTAAGAGTTAGGTGAGAAGGCAGAACACCTCGCTTAGACTCCCTTAAGAGTGCTCGCAATCTTCTTTCTAACCGCCGAACCTCTCCAGCCTCTATTTTATTCTGGTGTTCCAAGAACGAAGCGAGACGTGCACAAGGCAGATCGGTAAAGTATCTCGCAAGGACAGTCTCTTACAGGTACCTTGACCAGAATTTCTCGACAATAAATCCGAGCCCTGTCGACAAGTGTTCCGACACTAACCATTAGTATTCCGAGCTAAATGTGCGGTTGCCATTGACTCGCGGAAACGGGGCGGGGTAAGTTTTGTTTCTTCTTGGACACAGCTGCTTGAGCTATCTCTTCTCCAAGCCCACAGGCAGAAAGGTCAACGTCAACCTCCCAGCATATTTGGCTCTTCTGGCGGGGGTTCTTCCGGACTTTGATATTTACTTCAAGCCGTTGATCCAGCACCACACTTACACTCACTCGCTAATTATTCTCTTGCCAATCTGCGCGGTTCTCATCATTCGATTCAAGGGCTTGGGACTGGCGTTTTCCGCGGGAATTCTCTCTCACCTTGTAGCAGACTCAATCGTTGGAACAATTCCACCTCTGTATCCACTATCTGACTTCCAGCTAGGAATAAGCCTAGGGCTACCTAGTCCTGCGGATACGGCTCTCGAGGTCGGCGCTCTCGCGCTCGTTCTAGTCATAGCGTATCTTAACGGAGACTACAAACTTGTAGCCGAGTCTCATCGAGAAGGCGTCTATCTTGCAATCCCGCTGGTTTCCATCGCTACATTGACCCTGCTGTTTGCGGGCGACAACAACGTTCCGCTTGCAGATTTCGCGTTTTCAAGGAAAGCTCTAACTCTGATAACCCTTGGCCATGCAGTTCTAGCTGGGATCCTTGGTCTAGCAGTCGTTCAAGGTGTCCGAGCTGTCATGATCGACAAATGGCTACCAGGCCAAGCCCCGACAGGCCAATCTAACGAACAACAATCGCATGGATCTCCTCTGCCGAGTAACACCTCGCCTTAATTCCAGCTGACAAGACTTCTCAGGTGAGACTGTTCTGGAGGTCTCAAAGATAGACTACCTAACCTGGTGGAATTTCCCGAAGAAAGCTTGGCTCATTATCATTGTAGAGCTGGGGATAATCGCATCTCTGTCAGGATGGCTCTACGCAACCTATCTAAACAATGTCTACTTCCAGACATACGTAGACAGTCTCTCCCCGGTATTAGTCCCGATTCTCAGCGTCGCCTTCGGAATCTCCTCAGCGTCAATAGCCACCTACCTCTACTTGGGAATGAAACGAATCCGGACTTCCCAAGAGTCGGAAGCACCGGTCAAGCGGAGGGTTCAGTCGCGGAGGGCATTAAAGCGAACTCCGCAATCTTCAACCTCGCCGCCCAAGGTTGCTGATCTTCCCCCAACCACTTCAGCCAAACTCAGGCCGGTAGCTCCGCCCCATGGTCATCTCCAAACCGAGAAGCCCCCTCGGAAAGAGCAAGAGGATCATAGCTCAAAGCCAGAAAGCAAGAAATAGCCTAGCCCGCCCATGAGACTTCTGTACCCCATCAGCTCGTCACTCAACGGATCGGCCAATCTATCTGATTACGGGCAATCTGGCAAAGTTGTGGACCGCCACCTCTGGGTGAGACTGCCGCATACTTGGGGTGACTCTTCCGTCAGCCGACCCCTGGAGTCGGACGACCAGTCGAGATTGGAGCAAAACCTTTTTGTGACGTTTAGCCTCGCGCCGGTTCAAATGAAGCTGTCTCCCGTCCCAACGTCAGTGCCTACATCAAAGAAAAGAAGAGTCGGGATTGGTGCATCTCGGAGAGTCTTTACTTGGCGGTCACTTGTGATAGATGCTGAGGTCCGGATCCTTCAATCTTTGGGCCTGCGTCGTGAAGGCCAGAAGACATGACCTCAATCGCCTCAGTAGGTCTGAACGAGACCGAGATTCTGCCAACGAAACCAGGCCCCAACGTCGTCATATGCATCCCAGCGTTCAATGAAGAAGGGACGATCGGGAGAATTGTTTCACGTTCCAAGGAATTCTGTTCCCATGTCGTCGTGTGCGACGATGGTTCGATTGACAAGACGTCTCTCGAGGCGACTAAGAGTGGTGCCATCGTGGCGTCTCACATTAGGAACCGGGGAAAAGGGGCGGCTCTCAAGACATTGTTACAAGAAGCTTCAGAATTTGATCCCGACGTTATCGTGACCTTGGACGGAGACGGGCAACACGACCCGTCTGACGTTCCATTACTGGTCGCGCCAGTAATGGAGGGGACCGCAGACGTTGTGATAGGTTGCAGGTTCAATGGGAGAAACCGTATTCCGTTCTACCGGGAGATTGGGAATTCTCTTCTAAGCTTGATGACGAACTGGAGCGCCGGAACCAGAGTTCGGGACACCCAGAGCGGATTTAGGGCATATTCCTCGAAAGTTATTCCCAGCATTTCGATAATAGAGAACGGAATGGGAGTGGATTCTGAGATACTCATCAATTTGGCTAGACAGGGTTTCAGGATCAAAGAGCGAAACGTGGCCGTTACATATGGTGGGGACACTTCCACCCTGAATCCTGCGAGTCATATTATGCGGGTAATATGGTCAATTGCCCGGGCAAAGTATCGCAGTCTAGGGAGAGTCTCTACAATCGGTTGGTCGGTCGCATCGGGAACGCTGATAGCGGTCTTTGTGCTTCTCTGGATAATAGGAATGCCCATCTCATTGTTTGGACTCGGCGCCTCCTCTATCGCGCTTAGTACGGGTATTCTGGCCGTGGCACTGAGCCCAAGAAGCAGACTGATCCGATGGCTCAGAAAAAGCAAGATTGCCCGACCTTAAGTCAGGGAAACTGATTCGTGTCGGACTACATCCTAACAATTCCTTCGATAATCATTCTCTTCTTCCTCCCCGGTCTCGGTTTTGCTTACGTCTTCCGCCTTAGATTTGCGAATCTTGCGGAGACCATNTTCTACGCAATTTCGCTCAGCTTTGCATTGGTTCTCGCCATTGGGTTTGCGTTAGGTACTACTATTGGCATAAACACGGTTACGGTTCTTGCCGCTTACATTCTTGTTGGCACTATCGCGGCCATTTCAATAATTCGTAAGATGTTGACCTCTGCTTCTAAGCAGAGAAGTTTTTCGCAAACTCTCTTAGACTTTGCGAGGAAAGCGCCCTTCAAGTTCCTGTTCTGCGTTTCGATAGCTATTGCGATCACGGTGTTCAATTGGTATTCCGCGATTGGAACTCACGCAATAGACATGGGTGAACACGTCTTTTGGGCAAAGACCATCATCGCTTCGGGCAGGCTACCCAACTACCTCTCCGTGGAGCCTCTAGACCAGGCGGTCAAATTCACTTATGGTGCCCATCTAATGATGGCCCAATTCTTCGTTCTAGCAGGGATCCCTATAGAAGAGTACTCGTGGATACCGACGTTGATTGGCTCTATCGGAATATGGGTGGGAATATTTCTCTTCGCCCATAGAGTCACCGGATCGAAATGGGTAGCAGTCTTGGCTTTGATATTGTATGGGAGTGCCTATCAGCCAGGTGGATANATTGAAAGAGGCAACCTCCCCGACATCGCAGGGTATCTCCTTGTTACATCGACCCTCTATTCTATTCTTCGAGTACGAAACTCGTCGTCCTTTTCCTTTGCGCTGGGTCTCACAACCGTATCGGTCATTGCGTATCATCAGTTGGCAACAGTCATTCTCCCAACGGTAGTCATGTTCGTGATTGTGTTTTCCTACGTTCGATCTCGCTCAGAACTAGTTGAGACTCTGCGATCCATATTTGCGGGTCGTGCTCGCCTCATCTTCTGGGCCGTAATGGTGTTGGTAGCACTCGTTTATGCAGGAACATCTACTTACTTCACCGCCAGCGCGGGCTCCCAGCTTTTGACCGGAAACTGGAGGCCTTACGTTCCCGCATTTTACGATGACCCGGTTATTCCCGGCGTTACCCTTGGATTGCTTGGAATGGCTGGTCTACTTGTGATCCTGCCTCGTAGAAAGTTCATCTTCATGCTTCTGCTCGGCTGGACGACGGCCCTGATTTTCCTAGCGAACGCCCTTGTAATTGGTATTCCCATACCCGACCCTGGACGATATCTTTGGAGGTTGACGGAGCCCTTCTCGATTCTTGGAGCCGTTTTGGCATGTTTTGTCGTGAACGCAATGCGTGCTTTCCACGAAACAGCTAGACCGCAAAGGCTTGAGTGGGTCCGCCGCAATAGAGTTCGATTGGGTGTGTCGTTTTTGCTAGTTGCAATCATTGCGGTTCAGATTGTAGGGCTAGTGGCACCAGCTCTTGAAGGGACACGGGATGCGTTTTCGTTGCCGCCTCGCTATCACCAAGCTGAGGTTTTCTATCAAGACGACAAACAAATCGGGTTGTGGCTCGCAACCAACGCCCCAGCCACCGCAGTTATTGCAAATGACGTAGATTTAGACCAAACCGCTACGTGGATACAGGTCTATTCGATGAAACTTCACTTCATTTATCGCGTGGACTTCGCGGCCACCGTCGCCCCCGAAAACTACATCCAAATCTACAATGACATGGGAGCACTGTACATGAATCCAAGTGATTGGAGAGTGCCCTTTATCATTCGGCAGTACAACCTTACTTATGCGGTTGCGCACACCATTCAGATTCCGCTCTTTTCGTCGAGCCCTTGTTTCGGCCCAGCCCCAATATTCCGGTCAGGCACCAGCGCCATATTTGCATCGAAACCTTGTTGAGTGCACATCAAGTGGTCGTAACTTGCGAACTTACAAATATCGACGGATGGGAATACTCTCGGCTGTTGTTTCGTGACAAGTCGAGAGATTGGTCCGGCAATTACTCTTTGACCCGGAGTGCTTTCTCGACTGCTAAAAACCACGCTCCAGCGTGGTTCATCATGTACAGACGAAAGTTGGAGAATTCTTGGCAAAAGTAAGATCGATTGGGATACTTGGAACGCGAGGGATACCAGCCCGCTATGGAGGGTTTGAAACTGCCGCCGAAACAATAGCGGTAGGTCTTAGGAGGGCGGGATTCAGAGTCGTGGCTGCGTGTGAAACTGACAGCTTCTCCCGCATGCGCCCCGATAATTATCAAGGAATTGAGCTAGTCTATTTCTCAGTAAGAAACTCGCTTCGTCCTCTTTCTGAGATTTTCTATGACGTTCGTTCCTTACTAGCGGTTGGAACGAGAGTGGATGCCATCTACATGCTCGGGTACGGGGCCGGTTTCTTCTTCTGGATCGCAAGATTCCTGCGGAAGACCTTAGTGGTCAATTCCGACGGGATGGAGTGGAAGCGGCCTAAGTTCGGTCGAATCTCGCGTTTCCTCCTTAGACTGAGTGAGCGATTTGGCCTTTCCGCTGCCAATGTGATTGTCGCCGATTCTAGGTGCGTTGCCCAATACGTCGAGCGAACTTATGGCAAGACTCCAGTCTTCCTTGCGTATGGAACAGAACCGATTTCCCATCCGCCTCCATGGGACCCGAGCCTTCTGGAGAAGTGGCAACCGAGTCTCTCCTCTCTGTTGAGACCAGACAACTACTACCTCGTCCTTGCCAGGATGGAACCTGACAACAATATCGACAAGATTATCCGAGGCTTCGCGTTAAGCCGGACAACTCGAAAGCTTCTCCTGGTCGGCCCTTGCATATCGCCTGAATATCTCTCACGCCTGAAAGAACTGGTAGGGAGAGACGACAGAGTTGTTCTCGCGGGCGCGGTCTATGATTCAACGATCAAGACTATGCTTCGATGGCATTGTGCGGCCTATCTTCACGGACACATGGTAGGAGGCACAAATCCATCTCTTCTGGAAGCACTCAGCGCCGGCAACGTTGTAATCGGAACTGATATTGAGTTCAACAGAGAGGTGATTGGAAACGGCGGGGAGCTACCCGCATTCTATTTTCATCCCGAACCGGCTTCAATAGCCAAAGCGATTGACACCGCCGACCCAGAGCTGATAACTCTTCGGGCGAAGGCTCGCCTGGGGGGTCCGGCCCGTATAAGGGAAGCGTACAACTGGGTGGACATTATTCGTGGATATGAATCACTATTCAATACACTTGATTGACGCCCGTGTCGGGCGAATGCTCGGGGAAGGGGACGTCCCGAATTCGCGAGGGAAAGGATCAGATCGCAGCCCGCGGTTGACTTAGAATTGCCATTTTCACACCTATTACCACAAGCCAGACTCCCTCAAAGGCCGTGAGGACTAACCATGGTAGCATGAATTCCAGCGCGAGAGACAAGACAGTAACGAGAGCGAAGAGACCTAGTAGAAGGGTCAGTATCTTGAATTGGCTGAGTCCACCACTCATAGCCTGGCTCCAAAGAACGAGAGAGACACCGAGGAGGAGAGATGCAACTGACGCAATGGCAATAGCAAGAACGTTGAATGCGCTAACTTGGAACTCGATTGCTCTTAGAAGGTCTTGATCAGCAACAGAGGCGTAGGCTGCCGCCAAATCAGGCAGAGTTGTAGCATAGATAATCATCGAAATGGAGGTCATGGCAGACGAAACGATCGCGATGACTGCTCCAGATAGGGAAGACCCTGGGTGTCGGGAGTGTAATATTCGATAGAGCCCGAGGAAAGTCGTTATCGTCAAGATTGCAACGATCGCCAACGCCCAAAACACAAATCTGAATATTGACTGACTTTGAAAACTTGCCAGGTTCCTGAGAAGGTTCGCCGCTGGATCGAACTGGAGAGGAACAACGAAAGGATACAGGGCGACGACTATGAGCATGGCGAGACCCGCAACGGCACCGCTCATGCCGCCAGCCGCGGTGAGCCTCGATCGATCTTGAAATCCTTCTGTCAAGACTATGCCTCGTTAATTACGAGAGACGAAAAGCAGCTGTTTGGCCGGGTATGGTTTCAATTTCACCCTCAAGGTCGGCTCGATCCGTGCCCGACTCCATCACCGAATACTTGTTTATGCTTTGCTAGACAACATGAGGCAGGATTTTGCCTTTTGGCATGGTATACTCAAAACTTATCAGAAACTCTATGGATAGTGTCAGTCATAGGACCCCCTGTGAGCGCCTTTACAACCAAAAGCCATTTTCCTGATGCGCTGAGTCCGAGGAGCTACTGGAGGATGACATGGGTAGGTGTGCGGGTAATGCTCGTTGTTGTCTCATTGTTCGCATGGCCTATTCCGTTCCTTAGGGCCGCATCTTCCTACCAACCACATGCACCCATACTCATTTCTGGCAACAGCGGTTTCACGGCGGCTAACGGCGTGACAAGCGGTTCGGGAACCACTTCTGCCCCCTACGTCATTGACGGTTGGGAGATCAACTCTACGACCGCAAATGGAATAGAGATTCAAAACTCCAACGCCTATTTTATCATACGCAGCGTCTACATCCACGCCGTTCAATACAGCCACTATGGCATCGTCTTGACCAATATTGCTAATGGTAGAGTTGAGAATTCCAAATGCTCTTTNGGCTACTCAGGCATTGCTATTAGCTCGTCCAGCAATATTACTATGTTGAATAATCAAATATTCGGCAATTCCATCGGCGCCAACTTTGGATCCGCCGGCGGACTCGGCATCGGCTTTTCTAANAACATAGTCCTTAGGAACAACAACATTTCAAACAACTGGAGGNACGAACTCGTCATCGGGTCCTCTAATAACATNACCATCACGGGCAACATCCTCTCCGGCAGCGCTGGCNTTGCCAGTCTTACCATGCAAATCTACAGCTCAGCGGATCTCACAATCGTCAACAACACGATTTCTCACAGCGAGCATTTTGGATTCTTGCTTGACTCTTCCAATAGGACGCTTGTGTATCATAACAGGTTCATCAACAATTACCCAAACGCTCAACAAGTAGGTGGGACAAACGACACGTGGGACAATGGGTACCCGTCAGGGGGGAACTATTGGGCAGATTACAAGTACTATTTCCAGGCGCAGGACAACTGTAGTGGTCCAGGCCAGAATGTTTGTACCGGTCCGGACGGTATCGGTGACATTCCTTACGTCTTGCAGACAGGCCAAAAGGACCGCTATCCGTTGGTCGTCCACGATATTGTTGTAACCAGCGTCGAGACATCGCCATCCGTGATTCAGGGAGAGACAACCTCGATCGACGTTACAATTCAGAACTTGGGAAACGTGGTGGAGAGAAGTTTCACCGTCACACTTTCATTTAACAATACGCTAATCGCGTCTCAAACCGTCACGGGATTTTGCGGATGCGCTACTCCATATGATCGCGTGTTGAGTTTTTCCTGGAGTACCGGAGTACTCCTCGATAAGGGAGTCCAGCCCGGCAAATACGTTCTCACAGCAACCGCAAGTGATCTTCCTCTCGACGCGAACCCGTCTGACAACACGAAGTCCAGAAATCCGGTTGAAGTAATCAGTTTCCCCTCTACCCCGTTGGTATCTCTAGATAGTGTGGGGCCAATTCTGACGTGGGGCTCGGCGATCATCTCTGTAGCCACGACTGGAGTCGCGGTCTTCTCCGTATTTCGAACTCATTTCCGAGCCAAGAAGAAGGCACTCGACTAGACTAAAGGGTTCCCATCAAGGAAATCGGGCCTCTGTTTTCAGGTCGTCGCTAGGGTTTCTGGAAATCGACCAAGATAGGCAGGGCAGNTCAATCCTCTCGCTGCTGATCATGGATTATCTCCGCGACTGTCGGAAACTAGCTAGAAATGTATAAACTTCTACTGATTCAACCCGAATGATCGGGAGAGCGCAGGAATGGAAACAAGGACAGCACTTGTGACAGGGGGAGCTGGGTTCATGGGATCCTGGCTGGTTGACGAGCTTCTCAAGAGAGGGCATCAAGTAGTGAGTGCTGACAATCTTCTTGGTGGAAGCGAAAGAAATGTCAACAGAGATTGCAAGTTCGTCAAGGCGGATATGAGAATCAGGGACCGAGTCAGCGAAGTTGTAAAAGGGGTCGACGTGATTTCACCTTGCTGCATATGCCGCTGAAGGACAGTCGTTCTTCTCGCCTGTGGCAATAAACGAGATCAATATTGTCCCGATGAACAACCTTCTGGTGGAGGCTATCAATAACGGGGTTGAAAGTTTCGTCTTTACCTCGTCCATGGCAGTTTATGGCGCGCAGAAACCGCCGTTCCGGGAGGACCTTCCTCGAGAGCCTGAGGACCCTTACGGAGCTGCAAAGGCCTACTGCGAAACGATGTTGGAGATTTTCGCACGAACGTATGGATTGCATTACACGATTCTACGCCCCCACAATGTGTATGGTCCACGACAAAATACCGCTGACCCATACCGGAACGTTCTAGGTATTTGGATAAACAGAATCCTAAGGAACAAACCTCCACTAATATACGGTAGGGGAAACCAGACCCGAGCGTTCTCTTATGTCGAGGACGTTACCCCAGCCATCGCAAACGCTGCTTTCCATGAAAAAGCGAACGGGCAGATCATCAATGTTGGAAGTGACGAGGTCACGTCGATCAACGACGCCTGTCAAGGGCTCTTGGATATTATGGGTTCTGGATTGAGGCCTACGTACGAGGACGCCCGTCCTGGTGAGGTCAACCAGGCATATTGTACTGTTCGTAAGTCTATGGATGTGTTAGACTATAAGACCACCCACACTTTGAAGCAGGGACTTTCTAA
>JGI25385J37094_10000605_pt1 | contig 10128 bp, 9 predicted proteins | sample GraSoi013_1_40cm_FD_37094 | JGI IMG/M metagenome (IMG submission 37094) | reverse complement strand
AACGCATTCAGCCCCGTAATCTCCTGCCCCAAGATGAGCGTGTGGATGTCGTGCGTCCCCTCGTAGGTGTACACCGACTCGAGGTTCGCGAGGTGGCGCATCGCCTGATACTCGGCGAGGATGCCGTTGGCTCCGAGCAGGCGCCGGGTTTCGCGCGCAATGTCGGTCGCGATGTTCACGTTGTTGCGCTTGGCGAGGGAGACTTGTTGCGGCGTCACCTTCCCCTGGTCTTTGAGGCGTCCGAGCTGCAGGCAGAGCAGCTGCGCCTTGGTGACCTCGGTGAGCATCTCGGCGAGCCTCGCCTGCTGCAGCTGGAAGCCCCCGATCGGCTTCCCGAACATCACGCGGGTCTTGGCATAGCCCACCGCCTCGTCGTAGCACGCCATCGCCGCCCCCACGGCGCCCCACGCGATGCCGTAGCGGGCCTGCGTAAGGCACAACAGCGGGGACTTGAGGCCGCCCGACTTGGGCAACAGCGCGTCCTTCGCCACGCACACATCCTGTAGAACGAGCTCGCTCGTGTCGCTCGCGCGCAGCGAGAGCTTGCCCTTCTGATCTTGCGCGGAGAAGCCGTTCGCGTCGGTGGGGACGATGAAACCGCGGATCGACTCGACGTCGTCCGGCTTGCCGGTCTTCGCCCAGACGATCGCTACCTGCGCGGTCGAACCGTTGGTGATCCACATCTTGGCGCCGTTCAGGATCCAGCCGCTCTTCGACTCTCGCGCGACCGTGATCATCCCGGCGGGGTTCGACCCGTAGTCAGGCTCCGTGAGCCCGAAACAGCCGATCACCTCCCCCGAGGCCATCTTGGGCAGCCAGTGCCGCTTCTGCTCGTCCGAGCCGAAGGCGTGGATCGGATACATGACGAGCGCCCCCTGCACCGAGGCGAACGACCGCACGCCCGAATCGCCGCGCTCGAGCTCTTGCATGATCAGCCCGTAGGCGACGTTGTTGAGCCCGGCGCAGCCGTACTCCTCGGGCAGATTGGCGCCGAACAGCCCGAGCTCCGCCATCTGCGGCACCAAGTGCTTGGGGAACCCGCCCGCGAGGTAATGCTCGGCTATCACAGGCATCAGGTTGTCATCCACCCACTGGCGCACCGTGTCGCGCACGGCGCGCTCCTCCTCGGACAGCAACCCGTCGACGTCGTAAAAATCGACGCCCTGGAACTTGGTCATGTGAGCCTCAGGAAACAGTGTGTCGTCGCGCGGCGATCAGTGCAGTCACCAGACGCCAAGCCGCAAGCGGTTTCCAGTCACAAGTTGGCAGGGCGCGCTCAACTTGCAACTCTCGAACTGAAGACCGCTTGCGGCTTGGCGTCTGACAGCTCAACTGGCGACCGGAACCTGTTGCACTGGCGCCTGACGGCTAGAGCGGGCGAAGGCGAACGTATCCGACGCCCGGAACTTGCCCCGCTCCGTTTCCCAGCGGAACACGGTGATGTGAACGGCGGAGGGCTCGATGGTCACGAAGTTGAAGCTCGACGGGCGCCCGCCCCGCGTGCGGGTGCAGAGCGTGCTGGCGGTCGAGACCACCACGCGCCCCTGCAGCATGTCCGCGCCCTCCTGGTGGTCGTGGCCGCACAGCACCAGCTCCGCGCCCGACTCCACGATGCGCCGCTGCGCCTGGCGCCAGCGGGCGAGCCCCATGCGGCCGGAGATCTCCCCCCGCAGCACGTTGTGGTGGATCACGAGGACCCGCGCCTGATCNGGAGGCGCGGCGGCGAACAGTTGCTTCACCCGCTGCAGCTCGCCCTTTGGGAGGTGCCCCTTCACCGCGAGGTCGCGCACCCGGAACGTGAGCGAGCCCCAGGCGACCCCGTGCGACGTGAGCGCGCCCGCGATGACCGCGCCCTGCAGTGTGAGCGTCGGGGCGAGGTCCGAGCCAAAGTACTGCACGTACTTGCGATACAACGCGTCCTTGGCGAACGGAACGAGCGGCCGGGTCCACCACTGCACGTCGTGATTCCCCGGCATCAGGTGCACCGGGGCGGTCTCTCGGGCGAGCTGCGCGAACGCCCGCGCCCGCTGCAGCTCGCCGTGTCGGGCGCGCTGCGACAGGTCGCCNGCGATCACGATCGCATGGGGCCGCAGGTCCGGGATCATTTTCTCGAGCGCCTCGATCTGCCGGATGTCGGCGAAGCCGCCGAAATGCAGATCGGCAAGATGGAGCAGCTGGACGGTCACGATTCCGCCTGCNCGGTATAGGTGAGCGTGGCGGCGCCGTTGGCGGGCACCGGCAGCCGGAACCGGACCTCCGTCGCGGACAGCTTCTCGGCGGGGACGCTNCTCTCTACGATGTGCCACGTCCCGTAGTGGGATTCGCGCACGTCTACCGTGACGGCCTCCGGCTTCGCGTTGCTGATCGTCACTCTGTACGCCGCGGTGATGCGCTGCCGCGCCGCCAGGCCGCGCTTGGGCGGCGGGATCTGCTCCTGATTGTAATCAGTCTGCACCCGTTCGGCCGTCACGTCGAACGCCTCTCCCGACTGCACCCGCAGGTCGCGCCCCGGTGCCGTATGGTCGCTCCGCGCCTCGCCCACCAGCTGNACCCGACCGCCCGAGTCCGCCTGGTACAGCTGCACCGTGCCGCCGGGGAGCGGCCGGTCCCCGAACGCCGTNCCGCGAGCCCGCTTGAGTGTGTACCACACCTGCACCGGCACCCGATTGGGCTCGGTGGGCATCGGCCCAAAGAAGCCGCGCCACGGAAGCACGCCCGGGACGACGAACTCCTGGGTGTAGGCGACCGTGGCGCGCGGGAACAGCGCGGTCGTGACCGGCATCGCCGGTGCGAACGAGACTCGACCCGGGAGCTGGTACACGTGGGCTTCGCCGACCGCCTGCTCGCTCGNGACGGCTGCCTCCTCCCGAACCTCCATGGCGGCAACGCCTCGNGCGACGTAGTCGAACTTAGGCTGCGGGGTGCGCGGCGCCCGGTTGATCGACCCGGCCACGATCTGCACGTCGGTCGAGTCCGCGCGCAGGCTCTGGGAAACGATCGTCGCCGCGCCCGACACGGCGGCGCGCTCCGCCCCGCCGAGCACCACCTGGTACACCGCCTCCCAGCGGGCGCCTTCGGTCGCATAGGCGAGCTCGGTCCTCGGTCGCGCGCGCGCCGCCTCCAACACGACCACGTCTTCCGGCGCCGTGCGGACGAGCTCCGCGGGAAACAGCGGCTCGCCCGGCTCCGACAGCAGCAGGCGTCCATCGGAGAGCCGGTACTGGGGCGGCGCGACCCGTAGCACCGTGGCGCGCACCGTGTCCCCCTTCGTCCGCACGAACGACAGGGTTTGTCCGAGCGCGCTTTCCAGGGCGGCGCCGCGCTCGGTGGGAGGACGCAGCACGGCGGACACGAGCGCGACGCTGGTATCCGGCGAGAACAGGGTCGCGGGGTCCAGGCCTTCTAGCCTGAGCGTCAGCGTGTTGCGCCCCTTCTCCAGCGCCTGCGGCAGGGTGCGCCGCACCACCACCCGGCCGTCAGAGTAGATGGACAGCGACGTCTGGGCGGCAAGCGGCCCCACGACGGCCAGCCCTGCGAGCACGGGCAACGTGCGACGTGCGACGTGCAACGTCATCGTAACCATTCCAGCGCGACCCTCTTTGCGATGCGATAGGTCAGGAGATACCACACCCCCACGGCGACCGCTCCCACAACCCTGGCGGTCGCCTGCCAGGTCGTGGGCACGGACTTGAGCGTCAGCATCACGTACCCCGCGAGCAGTAACGTAGTTACCAGTGCCACGAGACGCCCTATACGTGACGCTCTTCTCGTGACGATTTGCACACACCTGGCGCAAACGTCGCCCACCGCGATGCCCGTGGTGAGCTCGCCGCAGCGCGCGCAGGGGTGGCTAGAGCCGCCGGGCCACGGCCCGAGCGAACTCGGTGGTCGAAGCACTGCCGCCCAGGTCCTTGGTCCGGACGTTGTCCTTCACGATGGCGGTCTCGAGGGCGCCTCGCAGCCGGTTGGCGGCGTCGAGCTCGCCGATGTGGTCGAGCAGCATCGCCGCCGCGAGCATCTGTGCCGACGGGTTGGCGATCCCTTGTCCCGCGATGTCGGGCGCGGAGCCATGCACCGCCTCGAAGATCGCCGCGGTCTCCCCGATGTTCGCCCCCGGGGCGAGTCCCAGCCCCCCCACCAGCCCGGACGCCTCGTCCGACAGGATGTCGCCGAACAGGTTGGTCGTCACGATCACGTCGAACTGCGCCGGGTTGATCACGAGCTGCATCGCGGCGTTGTCCACGATCTTGTCGTCCGAGGCGATCTGCCCCTGATACTCCTGCGCGATGAGCCGCGCGGTCTCGAGGAACAGCCCCGAGGTCGCCTTGAGGATGTTCGCCTTGTGCACGACGGTCACTTTCTTGCGCCCGTGCTGTTTGGCGTACTCGAACGCGTAGCGGACGATCCGCCGGCAGCCGTCGCGTGTCATCACCGACGTCGCCTGCGCGAGTGCCTTGGGATCGCCTCCGACCTTGAACGTACGGTCCATCCCGACGTACAGCCCCTCGGTGTTCTCGCGCACGATCACGAGATCCACGTTCTGGTAGCGGCCGCCGGGCACGATCGACTTGACCGGGCGCACGTTGGCGTAGAGCTCGAACTCCTGGCGCAGCGCCACGGTCACCGACCGATAGCCCTCTCCCACCGGCGTCGTCAGCGGGCCCTTGAGCGCGAGCCCGGTGCGGCGGATCGAATCGAGCGTGGCGGCGGGCAGCGGGGTGCCGGCCTTCTCGATGGCACTCATGCCACCGTATTCCTCGTCCCAGGCGATCTGTACCCCGAGGGCGTCCAGCACGTGAAGCGTCGCCTGCGTGATCTCGGGCCCGATGCCATCGCCTGCGATCAGCGTCGCCTCCCGTGTCACGGCAGCCCCGGCGTGAGGCTCTTCACCGCCCGCGTGAGCGCCGACCAGGGATCGGCGCCGTCCCCNCGCGCGACCGTCCGGAACCCGACCCTCCCCATGCGTACATCAACTAGGACCACCGAGAGCTCGGCGGTGCCCACCTGGCCCGTCTGACCAGGTGACCGCCGAAACACCAACGCCGCTGGTACGAAGGCGTAGCGGCCGCCGTTGCCCCCCAACGCCACGAGGGTGCGCAGCTCGCTGCGCAGCGGGTCCGGCACGCTCGTGATGGCGGGCGCCCGCAGGATCGCGGTACCCATCTGGTCAGGATCCGGTGCGATCCCGGGGGCCCGGCGCGCCGCGCGCCGTAACTCGTCGGGGAGCGTCCAGGTCACCTCCGGCGCGCGCGTCTTGAGCAGCGTACCGATCACGCTGTCGGCCCGCGTGAGCACCGCCCGGCGGTCCGCCAGCAGTGCCTGCCAGCGCAGCGTGTCCTCCGCGGCCACCAACGTGAGCGGCAGCAGGCTCACCTGTTGGGCGGCGAGCCCGGCGGTGGGCAGCGGCTGGGTGGGCGCGGGAGTTTCGGCGTGCTGCTTACCGCCGCATCCGGCCAACAGCGCCACCNCGACGCCGCANCGCGCACCNCGCACTAAGCTTTTGATTTGTAAGGGATTAGTCACGGCGCCCAATATCGTGAGCGCGCGCGGNTTTTTCAAGAAGCGAGCGTCAGCCCACCGTCCACGACGATCACCTGGCCGGTGATGTGTCTTGCCGCCTCACTGCACAGGAACGCGATCACGCGCGCTACGTCTTCCGGCTCGGCGACCCGCCCCAGCACCGACTCGTGCTCCGCCCGCTCCAGCACCTCGCGCGGCAGCGTGGAAAGGAGCTCGGTTTTGACGAATCCCGGGGCGACGGCGTTGACGTTGACGTTGGACGGGCCGAGGTCTACGGCGGCGGCCTTGGTNAGGCCGATCAGCCCTGCCTTGCTCGCCGCGTAGTTGGCGATTCCGAACCCCGGCCGGAAGGCCTGGTGGCTCGCGACGTTCACGATCTTGCCGTAGCGCTGGGCACGCATCTGCTGAGCGACGAGCTGAATGCAGTTGAAGGCGCCGGTGACGTTGGTGTCCAGTACTTCCTGCCACGCCTCCGGCTCGAGCCGCCACAGCGCGCCGTCGTGGGTCACGCCGGCGTTGTTCACGAGGTAATGCACCCCGCCCAGCCGCTCGCGCACCTTGGCGACGAAGGCCTCGACCTCGTCGTGGCTGCGCACGTCACAGCGGGCGCAGTACACCGGTACCCCCAGGGCGCGGATCGCGGTTTCGGTGAGGAGCGCCTGGGCGGCGACGTCGCGCCCGGGGAGCTCGACGTAGTTGATAGCCACGGCCACGCCGCGCTGGGCGAACTCGAGGGCCGTGGCGCGCCCCAGGCCCGTGGCGCCGCCCGTGACGATCGCCACCCGGCCCTGCACCGTCTCGGCCAGGCGTTGCGGCTCGGGACGCGCCTCGGTCGCCGGCGCCCCTGCTGCCGCCCCCCGGGACGCGAGGCTCCACGTCGCTTGAGTGGGTGTCAAGATTTCGAACCTATGTTCGAAATTGAACATCGGCAAGGCACGGCGTAACTTANGCCCCATGACACGGCTCGCCTCGATCCTCNTGTGGGGCGGGATCTCAGCCCTGGGCGCCGGCGCATTCGGGGTCCTCGCCTTGAGCCGGGGGGANACCCTCAGCGCTGCCTGGCTGCTCACTGCGGCCGTCTGCACCTACGCCGTGGCCTATCGGTTCTACTCGAAGTTCCTCGCCGCCCGCGTGTTCGGCCTCGACGACCGGCGCGCCACCCCCGCCGAGCGCTGCAACAATGGCCGCGATTACGTCCCGACCAACAAGTGGGTGCTGTACGGGCACCACTTCGCCGCGATCGCGGGCGCGGGGCCGCTGGTNGGGCCGGTGCTCGCCGCCCAGTTCGGGTTCCTGCCGGGTACGCTGTGGTTGGTGATCGGGGTCGTGCTGGGAGGCGCAGTCCAGGATTTCACGATTCTGTTCTGCTCGCTGCGGCGGGACGGCAAGTCGCTGGGACAGATGGCAAANGAGGAGATCAACCACTCGGCCGGCATCACGGGAATGTTGGCCGTGTTGTTCATCATGATCATCCTGCTCGCGGTGCTGGCGTTGATCGTGGTGAACGCGCTGAAGGCATCGCCGTGGGGGCTGTTCACGATCGCCTGCACCGTCCCCATCGCGCTGCTCATGGGCTGGTGGATGAAGCGGTGGCGCCCGGGCAAGGTCGGGGAAGCCTCCATAGCGGGGGCTGTGCTGCTGCTTGGCGCGCTGGTCGCGGGGGGGTGGGTGGCGGCGCAGCCGCACCTCGCCTCCGCCTTCACGCACANCGCGACGGCGATCACCTGGATGATGGTCGCCTACGGGTTCGTCGCCTCGGTGCTTCCGGTATGGATGCTGCTCTGCCCNCGGGACTACCTGTCCACCTTCCTCAAGATCACCACGATCCTCGTGCTGGCCCTTGCGATCCTGGTGATTCTGCCGCCGCTCAAGATGCCCGCGCTCACCCCCTTCGCGAGCCTGGGAGAGGGGCCCGTGTTCGCGGGGAAGCTGTTCCCGTTCGCGTTCATCACGATCGCCTGCGGGGCGATCTCGGGGTTCCACTCGCTCGTCGCGTCGGGCACCACGCCCAAGATGATTGCCCGCGAGTCGGATGCCCGGTTCATCGGGTACGGCGGCATGCTGATGGAGTCGTTCGTCGGGGTCATGGCTATGATCGCGGCCTGCACGCTCGACCCAGGCGTGTATTTCGCGATGAACACCACGCCCACCGGCCTGGCGCAAGCGTCGCAGGTCTTGAGCCAGGCGGGATTCGTCGTCACGCCGGACATCATGCACCAGCTCGCGGCCCAGATGGGAGAGCAGACGCTCATCGCGCGTTCGGGGGGGGCGCCGTCCCTCGCCGTGGGGATGGCGCAGATCTTCGCGAGCGTGAGCTCCGCGCTCGGCGGCAGGACGCTCACGGCGCTGTGGTACCACTTCGCGATCATGTTCGAGGCGTTGTTCATCCTCACGACCATCGACACCGGCACGCGCGTCGGNCGNTTCATGCTNCAGGAGATCGTGGGCCACGTCTGGCCCCGGTTCGGGGAGACGTCGTGGTATCCCAGCGTACTGGCCTCGAGTGCCGTGATCGTGGCTGGGTGGGGCTACTTTCTNTATCAGGGCGTGGTCGACCCGCTGGGTGGGATCAACTCGCTGTGGCCGCTGTTCGGGATCTCGAACCAGNTGCTCGCCGCCGTGGCGCTGTGCGTCGGCACNACGATCCTCATCAAGATGGGGCGGCAGCGGTTCGCCTGGGTCACACTNACGCCGCTCGCCTGGCTCGTGACGGTCACCATGACGGCCGGCTGGCAGAAGGTCTTCTCGGCCGATCCGAAACTCGGCTTCCTCGCCCACGCTGCGTCGCTCACGGGGTCCACTCTTCCGGGCGCCCAGCGGCTGGTGTTCAACGACCGCCTGAACACGTTCGTGGCGCTGTTGTTCATGACGGTGGTCACCGTGCTCATCGTGACGTCGGTGCGGGAATGGTGGCTGGTCTTGTCGAAGCGCAAGGTGGCGGTGGTGCATGAAGCGCCGTTCGTGGAGAGCGCGTATGCGGCTGGTGACTGACGGCGGCAGCGGGCGGCAGAAGGCGGCACAGGGCGGCACCGGTTGGCGCCACGCCCTGCGCCGGATGTTCGGCATGCCCGACTACGACGCGTATCTCGAGCATTGCCGCGCGGCTGGGCACGAGCCACCGTCGAAGGGAGAATACCTCGCGCAGTTTTTCGAGTCGAAGGGAAAGGGCGTGCGCTGCTGCTAGCCATCACAGAGGGCTCGCGCTTCGGTATCGCGTGGGTCGCGCTGTGCGTAGCGTTCGCCATTCACGTGGCGGACGAAGCGCTCACCGATTTTCTGTCCGTATACAACCCGACGGTGCGCGCGATCCGCGCACGCTTCCCGCTCGTCCCGCTACCCACCTTCACGTTTCGGTGGTGGCTCGGCGGGCTCATCGCGGCCATCGCCATCCTGCTCAGCCTGTCGCCGGCGGCCGGCCGCGGGGAGCGGTGGATGCGACCGGTCGCGTACGCGTTCGGGATCGTGATGGCGGCGAACGGCGTCGCGCACCTCGTGGCGTCGATTTACCAGCGCAAGGCGATGCCGGGCGTGTATTCGGCGCCGCTTATCCTGGCGGCCGCGCTCTATCTGCTCGCGGTGATTTAGCCGCCACCGTCGCCCGACACTCGATCTCCACCCGCGCGCGGCGCCTGATCGAGCAGCGGCCACGCGAGCGCCAGTGCGAGCCCGCCCGCCGCGCTCGTGAAGAATGCCGGCCCCGCGCCGTACGCCTGGAACACCGCCCCCAGCCCGATCCCGCCGGCGAGCGCCGCCAGGCCGGTCATACCGTGGTAGCGGCCGAACCCGCTGCCCTGCCGCGCCCCCGCGGACTGCGCCACCAGCGCCCGCTCGGGGCTTTCCGTGAGGCCGGCCACGACGCCTAGCGCCAGGAACAACGCCCACGCCTGGGCCGCACCCCGCGCCACCGCGAAGCCTCCGGCGATCAAAGCGTACGCCGCCCAGCCGAGCCACATCGTGCGCGTCGGGCCGAGCCGGTCCGAGAGCGCGCCGCCCGTGAAGCTCGTGGACGACCGCACCACGTGCAGCGCCGCCCACAGCAGCGGCACGACCGCCACTGGGACGCCGAGCTGCTGGGACCGCAGAATGATCAGCGTCTCAGGCATGCGGAGGAGGTAGAAAAAGGTGATGGCGAGGAGGGCTGGCGGCAGAGGCCGGTAGCGGGCGGCAGNGGGCGGCATGGTATCGGCAGCCNGTGCCGCCTCTTGCCGCCCATTGCCGCCTCTTNCCGCCCCGTCTTTCACCGCCCACGTCGCCAGCAGCAGCACCACAATCCCCGGTGCCAAGCTCCACGCGATCACGGTCCGCAGGTTCGCCGTCCCAGACGCCAACAACCACCACGCGACGAGCGGCCCCAGCACGGCACCGGCGTGGTCCATGCCGCGCTGCAGCCCGAACGCGTGGCCCCGCAGCTCGGGCGGCGTGACGTCCGCCACCACGGCGTCGCGCGGCGGCGTGCGGATGCCCTTGCCGATCCGGTCCACGACTCGCAGCCCAATCACCTGCCACGCTGCCCCGGTGAGCGCGATGATCGGCCGCACCAGCACCGCGATCGCATAACCCAGCACGACGAGCGGCCCGCGCCGGGACCGCCGGTCCGCGAGGCGGCCC
>JGI25385J37094_10000603_pt1 | contig 10142 bp, 6 predicted proteins | sample GraSoi013_1_40cm_FD_37094 | JGI IMG/M metagenome (IMG submission 37094) | reverse complement strand
CCCCGAGGACTACACCGCCCGCGGCAAGATCATCACGCCGCTCAAGGACCGCATCGGCTCCGAGATCCTCACCCACTACCCGTACACCGTGGAGTTGGGGGTCGCGATCACGCGTCAGGAGGCATGGCTCGTGCGGACCGGCCGGCCGCTCCGGCTCCCCGACTTCATCGCGGAGCTGATCGAGCGCATTGCGTTCGAGGCACGCGAAGACAAGCGGGTGGACCGGCGCAGCGGTGTGTCGCAGCGGTTGCCGATCAGCGTGCTCGAGAACGTGGTGTCGAACGCGGAGCGGCGCACCATCCTGACGAAGGAAAAGACCGTCGTGCCGCGCATCTCCGACATCTACGCGGCGCTCCCCGCCATCACCGGGAAGCTCGAGCTGGAGTACGAAGGCGAGCTGCAGGGCCCCGAGGTGATCGCGAAGGACCTGATCCGCCGCGCCGCCGGCAAGACCTTCGAGGCGCGCGTCGGCGGCGCGAATGTGGACGACTCGGTGCACTGGTTCGACGAGGGCGGCGCCCTCAAGATCTCGATGGACGAGCGGTCGGAGACCTGCCTCAAGGGCTTCAGCGTCGTGCCCGGGTTGCTCGATGTCATCGACCAGGTGGGGCTCGCGGCGAAGAAGGATCCGGCCACGATGGTCGCGGCGTGCGAGCTGGTGCTCGAGGGCCTGGTGGCCGAGAAGCGCATCTCCCGCTCGGACGAGCTCGGCTACGTGCGGGCGCGCGCCGAGCCGAAGGGGCCGGGGTACGGGAAGACAGGAGGCGGGCCGAATCTGTTCTCTTGAGACATCAGACGTCTGACATCAGACGTCAGAGGTCATATCTGATGTCTGACGTCTGACGTCTGACGTCAGTATCTTCCCCACCGTCTCCCCCCTCGGAGCCCCCATGGGCAAGCTCGTTGCCGGCGCCGTCCTCCTCGTCATCGCCTTCTCCCTGCTGCTCGCCGCGGCGACGCTCCGCTCCCAGCGCCCTGGTCCCGTCGTCAACCTGGTGCGGCTCGCCGGCTACGTCGTCGCGGCGCTCGCTCTGGCCGTGGGTGCAGGATCGCTGCTGGTGGTGATCGACCCCGGTGAGGTCGGCGTGCGGCACGCCTTCGGATACACCGACCCCGGGCCCCTGCTCGCCGGCATCCGCTTCGTGGCGCCGTGGTCGTCGATCGAGCGCTACTCCACCCGCGAGGAGCAATGGCCCTCGCGCGGCGAGAGCGTCGAGGCGATCGAGGCGCTCTCGAGCGAGCAGATGGGGATGCACGTGGAGGTGTCGATCCGCTGGCAGATCGACCCGATGCAAGCCCCGAAGATCTTCACCGAGATCGGTGACGAGAACCAGATCCGCGGCGCGGTGCTCAACGCCATTCGCAAGGGCGTGCGCGACGGCATGGTCCAATACTCGATTAACGACATCTCCAAGCGCACGGCGATCGCGAACACCATGGAAGCGCTGGTGGATTCGGCGCTGGTGACCACGCCCCGCGCGGGCGGCGGCAAGTTTCGCATCGCCACCGTCACCGCGTTCTTCCTGCGCGACCTACAGCCGCCGGCTCAGGTGGTGCAGGCGATCAACAACAAGATCGCCCAAGAGCAGCAGATCGAGACCGAGCGGCACCGGGTGGAAGTCGCGCGGCTCCAGACCGAACAGCAACGGCTCTTGAACCAGACGCTCTCGCCCGAGGCGCTCACCAAGCAGTGGATCGAGGTCCTGCACGACATGCGCAGCTCGAGCAACCTGATCATCTTCGTGCCGACCGAGGGCGGGCTGCCCCTGCTCAACATCGGAGACCTGCGGAAGAACCTGAAGCCCTGAGCCATGGCTCCGCCGGTCATCACCATCACCCGACAGTATGCCTCGGGCGGCTCCGACATCGCCCGCCTGGTGGCGGTCGGGCTGGACTGGACGGTGATCGACAACGAGTTCGTGGACCAAGTGGCGCAGCGCGCCGGCCTGTCGGCGGCGGAGGTGGCCCAGCGCGAAGAGCGTGCCCCCGGGTTGCTCGAGCGGCTGGCGCGCACGCTCGCCGTCGCCTCGCCCGAGATGTTCATCTCGTCGGCCGCCGTGCCGCGTGTCGAGCAGGACGAGGTGGCGATCGTGCAGCTGACCGAGCGCGTGATCGCCGAGGCGGCTGCCCACGGCCGGATCGTGCTGGTGGGCCGTGGCGCGCAGGCGGTGCTGGCCCAACGGCCGGACGCCCTCCACGTGTACGTCGTCGCGTCGAAGCCGTGGCGTATGAAACACGCCGTCGAGCGTCTCGGTGTGGACCTCGCGAGCGTCGAGAAGGTGGTGGACGACATCGATCGGCAGCGCGACCAGTACGTGCGGACCTACTACGGCCGCCACCGCGACGACGCGGTGAACTACGACCTGGTGGTGAACGCCGAGCGGCTGGGGCTCGACGGCGCGGCGGCGCTGATCGTGGCGGAGGCGACGCGACGCGGGTGGAGCTGAACGCCGGGTGAGCGATCCGCTGGCGGGCCTCAAGGCGGCCCTCGCCGACCGGTACGTGCTCGAACGTGAGCTCGGCCGCGGCGGCATGGCCACGGTGTACCTCACCCACGACTTGAGGCATGATCGGCGCGTCGCCGTGAAGGTCCTGCGGCCGGAGGTCACCACCGCGATCGGCGCGGAACGTTTCCTGCGCGAGATCAAGGTGGCCGCCCGCCTACAGCACCCGCACATCCTGCCGCTCCATGACTCCGGCGTGGCGGGCGATTCCCTCTACTACGTGATGCCGTACGTCGCGGGAGAGACGCTGCGCGCACGGCTGCAGCGCGAGCGGCAGCTGCCGCTCGCGGAGGTGGCGTGGATCGCGCGCGACGTCGCCGACGCGCTCACCTACGCGCACGACCACGGCGTGGTGCATCGCGACGTCAAGCCGGAGAATATCCTGCTCGAGTCGGGCCACGCCGTGGTGAGCGACTTCGGCATCGCGCGCGCGATCGAAGCGGCCGCCACCGACCGCCTCACGGGCAGCGGGGTCGTGGTGGGCACGCCCGGCTACATGAGCCCCGAGCAGTCGACCGAAGGCGCGCCGGTCGACGGCCGCAGCGACATGTACAGCCTGGCTTGTGTCGTGTACGAGATGCTGGGCGGCGACCTGCCGTTCCAGGGCTTCTCGCCCCACGCCATCCTCGCCCGACAAGCCCTCGAGCCCGCGCCCCGCCTGCGGACCGTGCGCGATACCGTGCCAGAGGCCGTCGAGCGGGCCGTCCTCCGGGCACTGGCGCGCGCGCCCGCCGACCGCTTCGCCACGGTCGCGCAGTTCGCCGATGCGCTCGCCGAAGCGGCGCCCCCGCCGGGGAGCCAGCCGCTGCCGGCCGACCGGCCAACCCCCGCGTCTCCCGGCGCGCCCCCCCGAAAGTCGATCGCGGTGCTGCCGTTCGTGAACCTGAGTGCCGACCCCGAGAACGAGTACTTCAGCGACGGCATGACCGAAGAGCTGATCACCGCGCTGGCGCGGGTCGACGGGCTGCGGGTCGCGTCCCGGACGTCGACATTCGCCCTCAAGCGCAAAGAGCAGGACGTGCGAATGCTCGGCCGCCAGCTCAACGTCGCCACGGTCCTCGAGGGGAGCGTCCGAAAGGCTGGGTCGCGGCTGCGCATCGCCGCGCAACTGGTGGACGTGACGGACGGCTATGATCTCTGGTCCGAGATCTACGAGCGGGACGTGGCCGACGTCTTCGCCATCCAAGAAGAGATCTCCCGAGCCATCGTGGACACGCTGCGCGTCAGGCTGGCGACCGGGCAGGCGTCGACCCTCGTCGAGCCTCACACGGACAACGTCCAGGCGTATACCGCGTACCTGAGAGCGCGATACTTCTGGCGCCGGAAGTCGGCGAACGGCCTGCGGAAGTGCATCGAGTACTTCGAGCAGGCCATCGCCGCGGACCCCGCGTACGCCCTGGCATACGCGGGCCTCGCCGACACCTACATCTCGCAGGGTTACGTCGGCTTCGTTCCGCCGAGCGAGGCGTTCCCCCGCGCGCGCCGCGCCGCGGAGCGGGCCCTGGTGCTGGACGACACGCTGGCGGAGGCGCACACCGCNGCNGCCTGCGTGAGCATGTTCTACGACTGGGAGTGGCAGCGCGCCGAGCGGGGTTTCCAGCGGGCGCTTGCNCTCAAGCCGCGGTATCCGGTGGCNCGCTTCTGGTACGCGTGCTACCTCGCGGCGCGCGGGCGCCCTGAGGACAGCGTGGCCGAGGTGCTGCGCGCGCACGAGCTGGCGCCGCTCTCGCTCATCACCACCGCGAACCTGGGGCTCGCGCTGTACTTCGCGCGCCGCTACGACGAGGCGATCACCCAATGCCGCAAGGTGATCGAGGCCGAGCCCGCGTTCTTCCTGGCGCATACGGTCCTGGGCCTCGCCTGTGCGCACCGCTCGCTGCACGCGGACGCAGTGGCTGCGTTCCAGCACGCCATCACNTTTTCCGGCGGCATTCCCTACGCGGTAGCGGGGCTCGGCTACGTGTACGCTCTGGCGGGCCGGCGCGAGGACGCCCAGCAAGTGCTCGCGGATCTGCGCGAGCGCGCAGCGCGCGAGTACGTGTCGTCGTTCTGCTACGCGATGGTGCACATCGGCCTGCTGGACACCGAGCTGGCGCTCGCCGCCCTGGCGCGGGCCTGCGACGAGCGCTCCAACTGGCTCGCGTACTTGAAAGTCTGGCCTATCCTCGACCCGCTCCGCGGGGACGCACGGTTCGATGGCTTGCTCGGGCAAGTCGGACTGGGCTGAGCGCGTCACGCTGGTCGGCCTGCTGCTCCTGGGATGCGGGCGCGGCGCCGTGCTGCCGGCAGGCGCCCCACCCCTCGCCGAGCTGCCCTTCGACTTCTCCGGAGGCTTGATCTACCTGCGCGGCGTCGTCAACCGCGATTCCGCCTGGCTCATTCTCGACACCGGCACCTCAAAGACCGGGGTCGATCGGGAGTGGGCGTGGACCGTCGGGGCCGTTCCCGTGATGGCCCCCGGGGCGGCCCCACAAGCGGCGGAGACGGTCGCGACCGCTCTCCTGGACACGATTCGGCTGGGTGGCCTGGAGCTGCGGAACTACCCCGTCGCTCTTTACCCGCTCCGAGCCGTCAGCGAAGCGAGCGGGCGGCCGGCGCAGGGCTTCCTGGGTCACGATTTTCTCGAGCAATTCACGCTGGAAATCGACTACCGCGAACAGCGCGTGCGGTTGTACGACCCGGCTCGCTACCGCTACGCCGGCTCCGGCACGGTCGTACCGTTCGCGTCGGAGGGCGACCACCCGCTGCTGCGCGGATATATCACCGTGGCGGGCGGGCGCCCGATACCGGCCCGCCTGCTACTTGATACGGGGGCGTCTGGCCTGTGCCTGATCCTCACCCTCCCATTCGTGGAGCAGCACGGCCTCGCGCGGGACCGACGGGCGATCGAGGCCCCGATCGGTACCGGGCTGACGGGGCCACTCCACGGACGGATCGTGCGCCTGCAGGGGCTGCGGATCCCCGGCGTGACGGTCGCCTTCCCNACGACCGGCCTCGGGGGCGAGCGCAAGGGCTTCCTCGCCCGCACCGACCTGGACGGCATCCTCGGCAACCCCCTGTTCGAAGACTCGCGCCTGATCGTGGACTATGCGCGGCACCGGGTGATCATCGAGCCNGCCACNCGCGCAGGCNCGCGCTGCGATTACGACATGAGCGGCTTGCGGCTGACCGCNGCAGGGCCCGACCTGCGGCGCATCATCGTGGACTACGTCGTGCCGCGCAGCCCGGCCGCAGATGTAGGAATCCGGGTCGGCGACGAGCTGTTGCGCTTCGACGGACGCCGCGCCAGCGACGTGGAGTTGAGCGACGTGCGGCGAGCGCTGCGCGTCGACGGCGCCGTGCGCCTGCTCCAATTGCGACGCGATGCCGACACGATACGGGTGACGCTCACGCTGCGGCGTCTACTGTAGCGGCCCCCCCCCGGCTACCACCCCCCTACACCGTCCGCCGCAGCTCCGGCACCCGCCACGCCGCGACCGCCACGGCGAGTGCCGTCGCCGCGCCCCCGAGCGCTACCGCCGCCGGGGTCCCGATCCGCTCAGCCAACGTTCCCACCTCGAAGGCGCCCAGCGGCGCGAGGCCGACGAAGACGAACGAATAGAACCCCATCACCCGCCCGCGCAGCTGATCCGGCACGATCGTCTGGATCGTCGCGTTGGCGAGGGCGTTGTTGACGATCATCGTGCCCCCGGTGACGGCGAGCAGCACGACGGACAGGGTGTACGCTCTTGAGAGCGCGAACGCCACGAGCAGCACGCCGAACGAGGCGCCCGCCACGATGAGCGTTGGGCCTTTCCGGATGCGCCGGTCTAGCGTGGCGACGCCGAGTGCCCCGAGCAGCGCGCCGATCCCCACCGCGGTCATCATCACGCCGTACCCCGCCGCGCCGCGGTGCAGCACGTCGCGCGCGAACACGGGCATCATCACCAAGTAGGGAAATCCGAAGATGCTGAACAGCGCCATCAAGACGACCACCGTCGCCACGCGGCGGTCGCCCCGGATGAACGCGACGGCTTCACGCAAGCCCACCCAGGCTGAGTCCGTCCGGGGGCGGGCCGCGTAGGGCGGCAGCCGCATNGCCAGGAGCCCCGCGATCACGGCGAGGTAGCTCACCGCGTTCAGGAAAAAGCAGATCCCGACCCCGAACGCGCCGATCAAGGCCCCGGCCACGGCGGGGCCCAGCANGCGCGCCGCGTTGAACACCGAGGAGTTCAACGCGATCGCATTCATGAGATCTTCCTTGTCCACCAGCTCGACGATGAAGGCCTGGCGGGCCGGGATGTCGAACGCGTTGACCACCCCGAGGAACGCGGCGAGCGCGGCCACCTGCCAGACGGCCACCGCCCGGCTCCACACCAGCGCGGCGAGCGCGAACGCCGGCAGCATGGAGAGCGCCTGCGTGATGATCACGAGGCGGTGCTTGTTGACGCGGTCGGCGACGATCCCTCCGTAGATCGTGAGCAGCAGCACGCCGAGCGAGCCGAGCGCGGAGACGAGACCGACGTAGAAGGGGGAGTTCGTCAGCTCGAGGACCAGCCACCCCTGGGCGACGTTCTGCATCCACGTGCCGATGAGGGAAACGCCCTGTCCGAAAAAGAACAACCGGAAGTTGCGGTGGGTGAACGCCCCGAATCGCACCGCGCGCACGGCTTCGTCCATTGCGGGAAAGCTCGCCGCCGCCCGATATTTGGGGTAGGGAGCCAATGCGCTACACGACCTACAGTCGCTATCTCCCCGAGCTGGCCGACACAGTCAACCTCCAGGCCTTGCTCGATCAGCTCGCGGATTTCCTCCTCCAGTCGGGCTTCGCCGGAGGCGCGTACTCCCATCCCTTCTGGGGCGAGTTCGGTGAGGACGAGGCGGACCGCTCGCTCGACGCGCTGCGCCAGGCCATCCTCCAGGCGCTGATGGAGTCGGGGCAGCTCACCCCCGAGATGCTCAAGTTGCTGCGGGGTGAATCCACCGGAGATGCCGAGCGGGATGCCGAGCTGCAACGCCAGCTCTCGGAGCTGCTCGACAAGATCGTCCAGAAGCTGATCGAAGACGGCTACTTGAACGTCACCGAGGCGCCCAAGGTGCCGGCGGGGCAGCAGCCCCTCTTCGGGCCGGGCGGNATGGCGAAAGAAGCCGCGCAGCAGGTGCAGTTCAACCTCACTGAGAAGGGCATCGATTTCCTCGGCTACCGCACCTTGAAGCATCTCCTGGGGAGCATCGGCAAGTCGAGCTTCGGCGCCCACGACACCGAGCACCTCGCCACCGGGATCGAAGCCGAGGCCGTCAGCAAGCCGTACCAGTACGGCGACACGCTCAATCTCGACGTGAACGCCACCCTGACGAACGCGCTGCAGCGCGAAGGGCTCGGCGTGCCGATCAACCTCGAGTACGACGATCTGATGGTGCACCAGGCCGAATACCGCTCATCCTCGGCGACCGTNCTGATGCTCGATTGCTCGCACTCGATGATCCTGTACGGGGAGGACCGCTTTACACCGGCGAAGAAGGTGGCGCTCGCGCTCACGCACCTGATCCGCACGCAGTTCCCGGGGGACACGCTGCGCGTGGTGCTGTTCCACGACACCGCCGAGGAGATCCCGCTCGCCCAGCTGGCGCGCGCCCAGGTTGGGCCGTACCACACCAATACCGCGGAGGGCCTCAAGCTGTCGCGACGGATGCTCATGTCCCAGCGCAAGGACATGCGGCAGATCATCATGATCACCGACGGGAAGCCGTCGGCGCTCACGCTCCCCGACGGCAGGATCTACGTGAACTCGATGGGGCTCGACCCCCAGATNCTCCAGGCCACCTACCGTGAGGTCGCGCTGTGCCGTCGCTCGGGNATCCTGATCAATACCTTCATGCTCGCCCGCGANAGGAGTCTGGTCGAGTTCGTGAAGAAAGTGAGCGCCATCTGCCGGGGGAAGGCGTACTTCACGAATACGATGACGCTGGGGCAGTTCATCCTGATGGACTTCATGCGGCGGAAGACGCGACGGGTGTCGTAGCGGCGCGTGGCATGACCAGGTGGCGGTTGGCCGCCGCGCTGCTCCTGACAGGGTGCCAAGCATCGGTCGCGCCCGTCATTCCGCCCGTCGCCTCGGTCCTCATCTCCCCGGACACCGCGACCGTCATCGCGCGCGCCACTCTTCAGCTGCAAGCCGTACTGCTCGATTCGTCCGGTCATCCCCTGAGCGGGCGCGCGGTCCATTGGACCAGCTCCGATCCCTTCCTCGCGACCGTGTCGTCCACGGGCCTCGTCACCGGCGTAGGCCACGGCCCCGTGATCGTCACCGCCACAGCAGAGCAGAGGAGCGGCACGGCGCACCTCACCGTCTTCGCGCCCGTCGCGTCGGTGACGGTGGACCAAGGCGACCAGACCATCGTCGTCGGAGGAGCGGTGCAGCTGTCGGCCACGCCCCACGACTGGCGCGGGGTCGCGCTCGCCGCGCGAGTCGTCTCCTGGTCCAGCTCAGACGCGGGGACCGTCGCCGTCACGCCCGCGGGCGTCGCGACTGGGCACGCACCGGGCACCGGCGTGCTCACGGCGACGAGCGAGGGGCAGGCTGGATCCGCCACGATCACGGTGGCGCTCCTCGAACTCCGCGAGCTCGCTCCCGGGCTTTCCACCCACACCTGCGGCCTGACGCGAGCCGGCGCGACGTTCTGCTGGGGAAGCGATGCCTACGGGCAGCTCGGCAACGGCCCCGGGGGCGANAATGCCACGGCCGTCCTGACCAAGGGAGACCATACCTTCGCCACCGTGAGCGGCGGCGGTCGGTTCACCTGCGGGGTGGTCACGGGCGGGGCCGCCTACTGCTGGGGCAGCGGATCGCGCGGACGGCTCGGGAACGGATCGGTCGCCGGGAGCCCAATACCGGTCGCGGTCGCGGGCGGGCTGGACTTTCGGACACTCTCCGCCGGGTTCAGCCACGCCTGCGCGCTCACCGACGACGGCGCCGCCTACTGCTGGGGCGACAACGGCACGTGGCAGCTCGGCACGGTGACGCTCAAGCTCGGCCTGACGCCGAGCCACGTGGTCGCCCACGTGTCGTTCAGCACGATCGCCGTCGGGGACGGCTTCACCTGCGCCCTCGCGGNCCAAGGCGNGACCTATTGCTGGGGGAACAACCAGGCCGGTCAACTCGGCAGCCCCGGGGCGTTGATGAGCGCGGAGCCCCTCCTCGTTCAGGGTACGCCGGCGTTCACCGAGCTCGGGTCCGGCGCGCGCCACAGTTGCGGCGTGACAGCGGACGGCGCTGCGTACTGCTGGGGCGACAATCGCTCGGGCGAGCTGGGCGGTGGCTCGACGCGCCCCACGCCGACGCCCGTCCCCGTCGCGGGCGGGCTGACGTTCAGCACGATCAGCACGGGGCTCGACTTCACCTGCGGTGTGACGATCGACGACGCCGTGTATTGCTGGGGGGATGACAGCGGCGGTCAGCTCGGCACCGCCGCAGCTCTCGAGGCGTGCGACGGCCGACCGTGCAGCAGTGTGCCGCTCCCGGTGTCGGGTGGACTCAGGTTCGCGTCGGTCGCTGCGGGGGACACGCACGCCTGCGGACTCACCACCGCGAGCCTCGCGTACTGCTGGGGACGCAACTCGAGCGGCCAGCTCGGCGACGGGACGACCACGGACCGCCC
>JGI25385J37094_10000599_pt1 | contig 10166 bp, 15 predicted proteins | sample GraSoi013_1_40cm_FD_37094 | JGI IMG/M metagenome (IMG submission 37094) | reverse complement strand
ATCGATCCGGCGCTGTTCCGCCTCCTCGGCGACGTCAGAGGCCGTCGGATCTTGGACGCAGGCTCCGGGACGGGATATCTTTCTCGGCTCCTGGCGGACCGAGGTGCGAAGGTCGCAGGGGTCGATCATTCGGCCAAGTTGTTGGCGGTCGCACGCCGACAGGAGTCCCTCGACCCGCGCGGCGTCGAGTACTCCGAAGGCGACCTAGCCCGGCTCCCTCAGTTCGATGACGAGACGTTCGACCTCATCGTGTCGAACGTGGTCCTGCAAGACGTCGTGCGGTATCAGGAGGCGTTCCGAGAGTTTCACCGCGTCCTCCGGCGGGGCGGCCGTTTGCTGTTCAGCATCACGCACCCTTGCTTCGAGCGGCCGTTGCCCGGGCGCTGGATCCGAGAGCCGCCGGATTCGGATCGGGTGGATGAGTGGAGCGGTCTCCTCGTGGACCGATACTACGACCGCGTCGCGATCTGGTGGGGACCGGCTCGGAAACCGCAGGCCGTCGGATTCCATCGGACCCTGGAGGACTACGCCTCCGCCCTGTACGATGCGGGTTTCCTGATCGCGAGGATCGAAGAACCCACGCCGAGCGCCGAGGCGCTCGAGCGGAAGCATCGCGAATTCGCGGACTACTTGCGAGTCCCGCTCTTCCTCATCGTCGAAGCGATTCGCCCATCTCCGCCACGCCGCTGAACGCCGCTCAAATCGTTGTGCGCCGAACTTTAAATTCCACGGGCCGTTGCAGCACTCACAGGTGAATCACATGGCAGACAAGCCCATCCCTGTCACCGATGCCGATTTCGAGAAGGTCATCAAGGAGCACCCCTACGTGGTCGTCGATTTCTGGGCCGAGTGGTGTGCGCCTTGCAAAGCGATCGCCCCGATCGTCGAGGACCTCGCCAAGAAGTACGCGGGCAAGGTGACGTTCGTGAAACTGGATACCGACGCGAACCCACGCGTCCCTCAGGAGTACATGGTCATGGGGATCCCGACCCTCCTCTTCTTCAAGGGCGGGAAGCTCGTCGACCAAGTCGTCGGGGCAATGCCCCGAGCGCCGTTCGAGGAACGTGTCAAAAAGCACCTCGCGTAACGAAGCGTAGAAATACCGCGGCGTTCCTTCGAGGGATCCGATGGGTAGCCTCATCGAGCTGCTAGCGAGCAAGAAGAAAGCTCCCGCGCCTCCCGTCGAATCGTTGGTGCTCCTCCCGGTCGTCCACAAGGAGCACGAGGGCGCTTGCGGGCCGAACTGCGCCTGCGCGAGCGAGGGCAAAGACGGGTGCTGCGGCGGCTGATGCCGCGCGGCGCCGGCCGATAGTCTCCGTTTTGAGAATCAGCGACGATAACCGGCTCTCTTCGCTTTAATATCCCCAATCGCGTCGACTCCTCCATACGAGGAGGAAGTGACGATGGATCCCCTTGAAGCGTCGAGACTCGTGACGGACGAGTATTCCGCCAAGATTCTCGTGGCGACCTTCAAGAAGCCGAAGTCCGCGATCGACTTGAGCCGGGAGTACGGCATTCCGATCGCTGCGGCCTACCGTCGGATCCATGCCCTCGAGCGCGCCGGCCTCATCCGCTGCACGGAGCGGGCGTTGACCCAGAAGGGCAAGCGGATTTCCCTCTACATGTCCCAGTTGAAGAACGCCTACATCTTCTTCGAGAACGGCCGGCTGCGGGTGCGGTTCCAACTCGCGACCGGGATCACGAAGGACTTCGGCGGCGATTGGAAAGCCGTCGACGTCGTCGAGCCAGCCTTCCCAACCCAATAACCCCTCCTCCACAACCCACAGGCAGGACCGAGAACCCCTCGGCCTGCCTATTTTATTCTCACCGCAGCAGGGCGGCGCACGTCGCTCCCGTGGGTCCTTCGACGCGTCTTTGACAAATCTGCCAACCGCCATTGTCCGACGCGGCGATCGACGGTCTCAGGACTGAGACCATTGACAATTTTGGCTTATACCGCGGCTCCGGATGGTCCGGCTCACGATGGACCGTGAGCGGATGAAATATCTGTTCAAGGAGATCCTCGGCGTCGATGTTGACGACGTCGTGAGGAAGGTCGTCGCCACCATCGCCGTGGAGCGCGCCAAGCAGGCGCAGCAGAACACGAGGGACTGGAAGCGGTACATGGAAGCCGAGGGCGGCATCGTCATCCTGCCTTCGAACGTCACCCAGTTGGGGCGGAGAGAGCCGAACAAGTGAGCGATCCGGATCGCGAGTCCGGCCTTCCGCTCCGCTCCCTGACTCGCGTCGGATTGCTTTAAATCGAACCTAGGAATATGGGGCCCGATGTCGGCCTTCCAGGGGAGGGACGTCCTCTCGATCCGCGACCTCTCGCGGGCGGACATCCAGCTCGTTTTGAGGGCCGCCCGGAAGATGGTGCCGATCGCCGTCGGCGAGAAGCGCTCGCGGGCTCTCGAGGGCAAGATCCTCTCCACGATTTTCTACGAACCGTCCACACGCACCCGATTGTCGTTCGAGAGTGCGATGGCCCGTCTCGGAGGGCGGGTCCTCGGGTTCAGCAGCGCGGAGGGCACGTCGGTGCAGAAGGGCGAGACCCTCGCCGATACGATCCGGATGGTCGAGGCGTACAGCGACGCGATCGTCCTGCGCCACCCTCAGGAGGGCGCGGCGCGCCTGGCCGCCGACTTCACGGAAAAGCCCGTCATCAACGCGGGCGACGGAGCGGGCCAACACCCGACGCAGACCCTCCAGGACCTGTACACGATCTGGGACGAACGCGGCTCTTTCGAGGGCCAGAACGTCGTCCTGGTTGGCGACCTCAAGTACGGGCGGACCGTGCATTCGCTCGCATACGCGCTCGCGGAACTCGGCTCCCACCTGACTTTCGTGAGCCCGCCGACCCTCGAGATGCCGACGGAGATCCTCGAGCACGTCAAGGAACGCGGCCTGTCGTTCCGGGTCGCGCACGGCTTAGAAGAGGTGGTCCGGGACGCGGATGTCCTCTACGTCACCCGGATCCAAAAGGAACGGTTCCCGGACCCCCAGGAATACGAGAAAGTCGCGGGCTCGTATCGGATCGAGATGGACCTTCTGCGGGACGCAAAGCGGGGCCTGATCGTCATGCATCCGCTGCCGCGGGTCACGGAGATCGCGCCGGACGTCGATCGCACGAAGCACGCGGTGTACTTCAAGCAGGCCTTCAACGGCGTCCCGGTCCGCATGGCCCTCCTGGATCTCATCCTCGGAGGCGGGGCATGAGGGAGCTCCGCGTCACGCCGATCAAGAACGGGACGGTGATCGACCACATCCCGGCGGGGCTGGCGCTCAAGGTCCTCAAGATCCTGGGGATCGGCGATTCCGTGACGTCGACGGTGACCGTCGCGATGCACGTGCCGAGTCAGGCGATGGGGTGGAAAGACATCGTCAAGGTCGAAGACCGGGAACTCGCGGCGCGGGAGATCGACAAGATCGCGCTGATCGCGCCGAGTGCGACCGTGAANGTGATCCGCAACTACAACGTCGCGGAGAAGCGACGCCTCACCCTGCCCGACCGGGCGATCGGCATCTTACGGTGCGCGAATCCGAACTGCATCTCGAACGTCCGCGAGCCGATCGAGTCGACGTTCGTGGTGCGCTCGAAAAACCCGCTGCGGGTGGTTTGCAAGTACTGCGACCGGGAGCTCGAGGACATCGTCGCCCATATTCTTTGACGCACGGCGCGTTCTCGCGAGCCGGCCGAGCCGTTCACCGAAGCGTTTAAGAACGCCCCCTCAGATACGCGCCCCAGAAGGGATGGTGACTCTTGCTCGAAGAGCTATCCGAAATCATCGGGCTCCAAGTCTACACGCAGAACGGCGTGTTCTTGGGAAACGTGAACAACCTCGTCGTGGACGTGGACAACGGCGCCGTCGATGGAATCTTCGTCGGGGAGACGAATCCCCTCCTGGTTGAGGGGAGCCGTGCGGTGAGCGTTCCGTACCGGTGGGTCCAGAGCGTGGGAGACATCGTCGTGCTGCGGTATTTCCCCAAGCGCGTGTCCCTGAAGAAGGGGATCGCCGCGCCGATTCAGGCCGCGGCGAAGTAGGTTCGTCCGCGAAACGCGAAACGGTTATTCGGGAAGGCCCATTGCCGTCCAATGGCCCGCCGGAGCCCGACCGCCAAGACGACGACCGTGCGGTTTGACGTGGTTGAGATTCAAGCGCTACACGGGCACGAGCAGATTCGGCCCGGGCTTCTCGCGGAGCTCCGGGATCTGATTAAGCGGGATGGTTACATCCGGCGCCCGATCCTCGTGGCGGATCGCGCATTCGTGGTCCTGGACGGCCACCATCGTGTCGAGGCGCTCCGCTCCCTCGGTTGCCGCCGGATTCCTGCGTACCTCGTCGACTATTCCTCGGAGATCGTGAAACTGACGACCTGGCCCGACGCGATCGTGTCCTCGGTCACGAAGGAGGAAGTGATTCGCCGAGGTTTGACGGGTGATTTGTTTCCCCCGAAAACCTCCCGCCACACGGTGACGATTTCACTCGAGGATCGACCGACGGACCTCTCTGATTTGAAATGACTAGCCCCGAGGCGGTGAGCCGGTTTCGGGCCCTCGGGAGCGCCTCCGGATTCGAATCCAAACCGCAACGGTGGTGGAGGACGCGACCGCGGTGACGATCCCGACGATCCCCCATTGACTCGCGGTGAGGCCGAGGAACCGGCGCGGCTCGAGCGCTTGGTACCGGTACGACACGAGCTCGTTCGTCGCGACTCTCGATGTCCCGTTGTATGACTCCGTTCGTGCATCGTTTCCCGTCGCGGGTGCGTAGTAGGACAGGGCGTAGCTGCCGTCGGGTGTCGTCTCACGGATTCGATAGGCGTCGAAGTGTCCGGCAGGCGAGTCGACCGCGATGGCCGTCTCAAGGGCGTAGCTCACATTCCACCAAACCCGACCTGCCGTGTGGGTCTGGTTCTGAAAGCCGTAGAACAGCCGGGAGTCCTCGGAGAAGTTCATCTGCCCGGTCACGACGCTTGTGTTCCCGATTTCAGCCGGAAACCGCCAGGGGTCGTCGAAGAATCGGAAGGTCGTCGTGTTCTGGACGCTCAGGAGGAACGGGATCGGTAAGGATGAAGTGCGGAACGTCCCGTTCGCCTCGAGGTCCAGGACGCTCGACACGACTTTCAGCCCGGCAGATTCGAGCGACTCTTCGCCGGTGAGCAACCATCTTCCGGAAGCCGGTGTCAGCCCGAGGTGCGTCGAGAACGTCCCCGCCGCGGTACCGCTGCCCGTCACCGACATTTGCACGGCGTCGTACGACGCCCCTTCGATGGTCACCGGTCCTTGGCTGGAAACGCCGAGAGTGATCTCGCCATCGAGGAAGAACCCCGCAGCGAGCGACGTGTTCGTATGGTAGGTCCAGAAATCTCCCACCGTGAGACGGGGCCCGCTCACCACCTCGTTCGAGGCGGCGGTCGTCCCCGCGAGGGAGCTGATTGCGAGAACAAACACGGCGAGAGCCGCTGGCCGCACAGGTCTTCATTCGAGCCCGTTCGATTAAGGTTGTTGGTTTAGGTCCGGGAGTCGATCACGGACTTGCCTCTCGGGTTCGGTCGAATCCGGAGGCGACCGACCGGTTCGCGCTGGAGCGACTCCCCGAGCGTGATCCGGTCGAGGAAAATGGCGAGAGCGGCAACCTCGGAGTGAGGTTGGTTGCCCACCGCCACGTTGAAGTCGACGAGGTCGTAGACCTCTCGTGGCACCTTTTCCGCTCCCACCACGACGAGCAGATTGTCTCGCCCGATTCGTGGGGTCGCTTTGTCGAGCGGCAACCCGTACATCGTGAGGTGAACCTTGGGCCCCTTCCAATCCCTCAATGTACGCTTCCAAGGGATTCCCGTCGTGATGGCGAAGGATCCGCCGAACCGTTCCACGACGTTTCGGACCGTGCGCTCGAGAGACCGGTCGCGGGTCGAGACGAGGATCGCGTCCGCCCCGAGTGCGCGCGCGGTGAGAGCCACATGGGTCGTCACGCGCTTGTCGCGGGCCGGTCGGTGGCCGAGGCGGAGGACCGTAATCACGGTCTAGTCCTCGAACCGGATGATCCGATGGCCTCGGAAGTCGAGCCGAGGCGATCGCTTGACGAGCGCTTTCAGCTTCGTCTGCGTCACTTTGAGGGCCTCCGCGACGTCGCCGGAAAACTTGCCCTCCGGTCCGATCATGTCAAAAATCGTGGTCTCGACCGCGTTGTAGGCATCCTCGGACATCATGGCCGCGTGGAGGACATCCGAGATTTCCTGGATCGGCGCGGTCGCGTTGATGTGAAACGACGAGTAGAACGCGTGGTACGCCTTCTCCGGCGAGGCGGTCGGTCCCGTTTGCCACTTCGTCTCCACGAGTTTCATCTTCTCGAAGAAACGCAGGGCGTTTGAGCCTCCCGGGCCGAATTTTTCCTCATCTCTCGCACGGTCTTCCAGCCCGCGGACACCTCTTTGAAGACCTCGTTTTTCACGTCGCTGTCGACTGCGCGGAGAATCGGCACGAGTTCGGCCACTTCGCTGACAACCTTGATGCGATTCAAAGAAACCGACGCCGCGATATCTGGCTCGGCCGTTATAAGTTTTATTTCGATGCTCGAAAGAATTTGGGAATCCGCGAATGGGACCAACGGAACGACCTTTGTTTCCGCTCGGGACACGCCCCCCCTTCTCCATGCGACCTGCCTCCCGCGGGCGGAAATGTTTATGCGAAACTGGGCCTTCTCTCAAGGCGGATCGAATGAAAGTGAAGGAGCTCCGGCCGGAAAGCAAGGTCGACGTGATTGATCTCACGATTCGCCAGAAGGGAGCGGTCCGAGATTTCTCGAGTCGGGGCGGTTCCACCGGAAAGGTGTGCGATGCGAAAGCGGTCGACGAGGAGGGCTCCGAGGTCTCCGTCAGTCTGTGGAACGAGGAGATCGAACGGGTGCAAGCGAACGACCGGATCCGCATCACGAACGGTTGGGTTCGCGAGTGGCGGGGCAACATGCAGGTCAGCGCGGGTCGATACGGGAAGCTCGAAGTCCTACATTGAGGGGCCCAATCCCGTCCCGAACCCTGCGAGGAGATAGTAGACCACGAGCATCGGGAAGACTTGCATCAAAAAGTCATCGTCGATCTGGACGTGTTTCGGACCCTCGACGAGGATTGCGGCCACCGTCGCGGCCGCCGAGAAGAACAGGGCGTTCTGGATCGCGAACGAGTGCATCAAGAGGACCGTCCCCAAGAAGAGGGCGAAATAGGTCGCCGTCGGGATCACGCGGTTCCATCCTCGTCGCCGGCAGAGTCCCGCCAGAGGATCGATCCACGCCATTCCGATGAACACGGGAATCACGATTCGCGGATCGCGGATCACGAAGAGCCCGAACGCAAGGCCGAGGGCCCCCTGCGCGTAGGCCGAGACCCTTTGCTCCTCGTACGTGCGCATGCCGAACATCCGCAGGCCCAGCGCAATCCGAGAGACTTCGATGCACGCGGCCGTCCCGAGGAAGAGCAACGTCACGCTCGTGCGCGTGATGCCACCCCCCAGTTCCTCGGGCAGGAGGTAGTAGGCCATGAAGACCGGAGAGATCAGGTGGAACGCTCGACGGAAGGTCGAGCTGACGTCCATCGTTCCGACCCCGTGCGGTCACTCGCCGAATTCCGTGCCGCGCCATTTCGCGTCAATGCCCTTGAGCAAGATATACGTTGTCGCGGCGAGGACGGCGAGCACGATGCCGATTCCCGTCGCGGCGAACCGCAGGTCGCGGTCGATGGTGAAAGACAGGATCGTGAGGCCGAAGTCCGGGAGCATCGACATCACGCTGAATCGGGCCAGCACCCCCGGATCGAACAGGAACGAGTTCGTCCGGAGCCCCGTGAGGTACGCGGTCAAGACGACGATGTACGTCGAGGTGACCACGACAATCGGGATCGCGAGCCAGAGGAGTCGAGTGTCCGCGTTGAGCCATGCAATCGTCACGACGAATCCGACGCTGATCCAAGTCGTCAGGAGAAGGAACGCGAGGAGCTTGGCACGGATCACCTCCGGGACCGAAACGGGGACCGTCGCCAGGTAGTCCGTCGCGTCGACGTTGTTGAGCCAGTTGTACAAGATCACACCGAAGAAGCCGACCATGCCGGCGTAAAACACCGTGTTGAAACCGACGGGGACCTGGAGGCCATACCGCACAAACCAGGCGGTGAAGGAAAGGAACAGCAGCGGTGTGACGAACGAGAAGAACATTTTCGCGAAAGTCCCGCTCCGTTGCAGGTCCAGGAATTCTTTCCCGAGCAGCGTTCCGATGCGGTCGAAACCTCGGAGACGGGATAGGATCCGCGGCAACTCGTCCCGAACTTCGACTGCGGGTGGCTCAAACCGGTCCGGAACGAGCAACACCGCTCCGACGACGAGGCCCGCGACGGTCCCGAGGGCGAGCAGGATGAGCGCCGCGGCCGCCCCCGCGTTCGTCCCGAGCGGCGGGAGGTTCTGGTGGGCCGCGAGACCCGGGAGAATCCAGGAGAGCGGAATCGCGCGGGTGGTCCCCGCGGCCCCGAAAATGCCGGAGACGCCGATCACGGCCGCGGCAAACCCCGTTCGACTCCGCATGTACACGGTCGATACGAGGAAGCTGAGGGACATCCCCAGGAGGAACGACAGGAGCGCCGTCCCGAAGAGAATCCCGATGCTCGTGAGTCGAAAATGCGTCACGGGGATGGAGATCATCAAGCCGATCGTCGCGGGGGCGAGGAGCAATGCCACATAGAAAATCGAGTCCCGGACGAACATCCCAAAGAAGGTCCGCCGGAGGTGCATCGGGAGGATGGCGGGCATCGCGACGATGTAGTTCCGGGTGCCGTTCGTCCGCTCGAGATACTGGCGGCCCAGGAAGCCGAACGCCCCGACGCTGAGGCCGTAGAGGAAGACGCTCACGTGAAGCAGGAGGATCGCGTCGGTCAGCGGGGTGTACGCAAACAGCCTCCCGCTCGTAACCGCGATTGAGAGCGCGAACATCGTGATGATGAATGGGAAGGAGATGAACATCGTGCGACTCGAGTAGCTCGCATGGACGCGGAACTCTTCCTTCAACATGAATCCGAGGAGCCACGACATCGTCATGCCCCGACAAGCCGCAGGAACGCAGACTCGAGGTCTGTATCCCGTCCGCGGATTTCGTTCAGCGTCCCCGTCGCGATGATCGATCCGCTCCGGATCACGGCCACGCGGTTGCAGAGTTTCTCGGCGATGTCGAGCAGGTGGGACGCCATGAGGACGGTCCCCCCGTGCGCGACGTACCCGAGGAGAAAATCCTTGAGCTTCCGCTGATAGATCGGATCCAGGTTGATGAACGGTTCATCGAGGAATACGAGCGCCGGATCATGAAGGAACGCCGCCGCGAGCATGAGTTTCTGGCGCGTGCCTTTCGAGAGATCCTTGCAGAGGCTCGTTCGGTTCTCGTCGAGGTCGAAGAAATCGAACCACCGCGCGATCCTCGACTCGAGGGATTCCAGGTGGCGAACCCGACCGACGAAATACAGGTACTCGAATGCAGTGAGGTACGAGGGAGGGGACTCCACCTCCGGGACGATCCCCACCAAGGCTTTGACCCGCATGGGCTCCTCCACCACGTTCACGTCGAGGACCTGCGCCCCGCCGGACGTCGGCCGCAGCTGTCCGGTGAGGATCCTCAGCATCGTCGTCTTGCCGGCGCCGTTCGGCCCGAAGAGACCGAAGAACTCCCCGGCCTCGACTCGCAGGTCGACTTCCTTGAGGGCGTCCGTGTGACCGTACCGCTTCCCCAGTTGCGCCGCGAGAATGGCAGGCACGCCGCCGCCGACGCGAGGCGCGTTATATAGGGCTTCCCCCGTGGTTATCGACCGTCGCTCACCCGAAGTTATTTGCGATGCGGATGTCTCCCAATCATCGTGGGCACCGTCCTGTTTGTCTGCGTCGAGAACACGTTCCGAAGCGTGTTGTCCGAGGCGCTGTTCAACGCAGCAGCGCCACCCGGTTGGCGCGCCGAGAGCGCCGGCGTGCAAGCCGCCGCGGCCATCAATCCGGTCGTCCCGGTACTGCTCGCTGAGATTGGGATCAAACTGGGGCGAAAGACGCCGCGGACCGCGACCCCGGACATGGTTGCCCGGGCTTCTCGCGTCGTCACGTTCGGCTGCCTCGACCGATGTCCGATCGGGGCGAAGGAGAAAGC
>JGI25385J37094_10000593_pt1 | contig 10184 bp, 9 predicted proteins | sample GraSoi013_1_40cm_FD_37094 | JGI IMG/M metagenome (IMG submission 37094) | reverse complement strand
CGGGCAAAGTAGGTGATCACGATGTCGGCGCCCGCGCGCCGGATGGCGGTGAGCGCCTCCATCATCGCCCGGCGCTCGTCGAGCCAACCGAGCTGTCCGGCNGCCTTGATCATGGCGTACTCCCCCGACACCGANTACGCCGCCAGCGGCACGCCGAACTCGCTCTTGGCCCGCGAGATGACGTCGAGGTACGGCAGGGCNGGCTTGACCATGACGATGTCCGCGCCCTCGTCGAGGTCGAGCGCGATCTCGCGCATGGCCTCGGTCGCATTCGCCGGATCCATCTGGTACGAGCGCCGGTCCCCGAATTGCGGGGTCGAATCGGCGGCGTCCCGGAATGGGCCGTAGAAGCTCGACGCGTACTTTGCCGAGTACGCCATGATCGGCACCTCGACCAGGCTCGACTCGTCGAGGGCCTCGCGAATCGCGCCGACGCGTCCGTCCATCATGTCCGACGGCGCCACCATGTCCGCGCCCGCCTCGGCCTGGGAGACGGCGACGCGTGCGATCAATTCGAGCGACGGATCGTTCTTCACGGTCCCGTCCTCGACGACGCCGCAGTGACCGTGGCTGGTGTACTGGCAGAGGCACACGTCGGTGATGACGAGCAGATCCGGCACGGTGTCCTTCACGGCGCGGACCGCCTGCTGGACGATGCCGTCGTCGGCGTAGGCTTCCGACCCGCGGGCGTCNTTGTCGNCGGGCAGNCCGAACATCAGCACCGCGGGGATGCCGTGGCCCGCGACGTCCTTGGCCTCTCGCATCAGCTCGTCGATGGAGAGCCGGAACTGTCCCGGCATCGAGCCGATCGGCTCGCGCACGCCGCGACCGTGCACGGCGAACATGGGATACACGAGGTCGTTCACGCTGAGCGCGGTCTCACGGACGAGCCGGCGGAGCAGACCCTTCTCGCGCAGCCGGCGGGGACGGAACATCGCATGTGGCATCACTCGCTCCTTCTCGTNATGCGCGACTCGACCCGGCCCTGCCGCGCTCCCAGTCGGGCGAAGTGCTCGCTGAGCGCGCGCGCGAGGGCGGGAATGGTGTACTCGATGGGCATCACGTGCGTGGTGAGGCCGTATTCGGCGGCGGTCGCCGCCGTGATCGGGCCGATGGAGGCGACGACGACGTCGGCGAACCACGTTTGCCGCTCGTCCTCGGTGAACAGCTCCGCGAAATTCCGGGCCGTCGAGGAGCTGGTGAACGTCACCGCGTCCACGCCACCGGCCGCCAGCGCCTCGCGCAGTCGTTGGGCACTCGCCTCGACCCGCTTCGTGACGTACGCCGGAACCTCGCACACCTCGGCGCCCAGACGGATGAGCTCTTTGACCAGGACGTCGCGCGTCTGGGCGGCGCGAGGCAGGAGCACGCGCTCACCCCTGCGCAGCACGCCGCGCAGGTGCTCCACCAGCGCCTCGGCCCGGTACTCGCCGGGGACGATCTCGGGGCGCACGTCGTGCTCACCGAGGGCATCCGCGGTCGCCGGACCGATCGCCGCGACGCGCTTGCCGGCAATGCCGGCCCACTCGAGGCCGCGCTCGCGCAGCCGGCGATCGACCATGGCCACGCCGTTCACGCTCGTGAACATGACCCACGTGAACGTGCTGAGCTCGTCGAGGGCGCGGTCGAGCGGGTCCCAGGAGATCGGGGGCTCGATGGCGATCGTCGGCGCCTCGAGCACGGACGCACCGGCGGCCTCGAGCAGGGTCACGAAGCGGGCGGCCTGCTCGGCGGCCCGAGTGACCACGATCGTCCGTCCGTTCAGCGGGCCGCCGTTCTTCACGAGGACCACCGCCCGGGGTCGAGCCCCGCGACCTCGGCGGCCCCCTGGGCCAGCAGCGATTCGGCGAGGCCGCGGCCGAGGGTCTCGGCGTCTTCCACAGGTCCAGCCGCCTCGGCGCGCAGAACCTTCCGGCCATCCTCGCTCGCCACGACCGCCGCCATCCGGAGCCGCGTGGCGCCGTCGAGCACGGCGTGAGCCGCCATCGGCGTCGTGCACGACGCTCCCAGGCGCCGCAGGTACGCGCGCTCGGCGAGCGCGCAGACGCGCGTGGCCCGATGGTCGAGACGCTCCACCGCCGCACGAGTGCGCCGATCGTCGCGCCGGATCTCNACGCCGATGATCGCCTGGCCCACAGCCGGCACGAACACGTCGGGCGACAGAAACGTGACGTTCGTCGGGCGAAGTCCGAGGCGAGCGAGCCCGGCCGCGGCCAGGAGAATCGCGTCCCAGTCGCCGNACTCGAGCTTGTGGAGGCGCGTATTCACGTTGCCCCGAACCGGCTCGACCCTCACGTCGGGCCGGGCAGCGAGCACCATGGCGCGGCGGCGCAGGCTAGCACTTCCCACGAGCGCACCTGGCCTGAGCGCCTCCAGGCCTCCTCCCATCCGCGAGACGAGCACGTCGCGGGGATCGGCACGCTCGGGAAACGCGGCCAGCTCGAGGCCCTCGGGAAGCTCGGCGGGCAGGTCCTTCAGGCTGTGCACGGCGAGATCGATCGTCCCGGTCGCGAGCGCTTCCTCGATCTCGCGGACGAAGAGCCCTTTGCCGCCGCTGTCGGCCAGCCGGCCCAGCAGCCGATCACCTTCCGTCCTCATCGGCACCAGCTCGACGTCGGCGCCGGCGCGGTGAAGGTCATCGGCCACCGCCCGAGCCTGGGCGAGCGCGAGGGGGCTCGACCGCGTCCCGAGCCGCATCATCCCTGTCGCCCCAGCCCGAACAGCTCGTGGACCAGCTCGGTCCACGAGCGGCCGTGGCCCGCGCGTGACGACTCCCGCAGCTTGGTGATCGGTGTGTGGAGGATCTTGTTCACGATCGCGGAGGAGAGCGCGTCGATCGCGTCCTTCGTCTCCGGCGAGGCGTCCCCCAGACGAGCCATCGTCTTCTTCACCTCGCCGAGCCGGATCGACTCGAGGCGCTCGCGGAGGGACACGATGGTCGGGATCACGTCGGCGTCGGCCAGCCGGGCGAGGAACTTCCCGACCTCGCGCTCGACCAGCGTCTCGGCGCGCTGGGCCTCGCGCCGCCGCTCGCGCAGGTTGGCGTCGACGACCTGCTTGAGGTCGTCGATGTCGTAACAGTAGACGTCCTCGAGCGTCTCCACGCTCTCCTCGACGTTGCGCGGCACCGCGATGTCGATGAAGAACAGCGGCCGGCCGCGGCGCCCGTGGAGGACCTCCGCCACCATGTCGCGCCGGATCACGGGCTCGTGCGCGCCCGTCGAGGTGATCACGATGTCGGCGGACGCGAGCGCCGTGGTCAATTCGTCGAAGGGCACGGCCGTGCCGGAGAGCGCGCGGGCCATCTCGAGCGCCCGGCTCCACGTCCGGTTGGCGACGTAGATCGGGAACGCGCCCTGCTCGACCAGGTGGCGCGCCGCGAGCTCACCCATCTTGCCCGCGCCGACCAGGAGCACGGTGCGACCCGACAAGCCGTCGAAGATCTTCTTGGCCAGCTCGACCGCGGCGAACGAGACCGACACGGCGTAGCGGCCGACGTCGGTCTCCGTGCGGACCTTCTTGGCGACCGCGAACGCGTGCGTGAACAGCGAGTGCAGCGCCGGCCCGACGGCCTCGCACGCTTGNGCCAGCGCGAAGGCGTCCTTCACCTGACCGAGGATCTGCGGCTCGCCGATCATCATCGAATCGAGACTGGCGGCCACGCGGAAGGTGTGGCTGACCGCATCCCGATCGACGTGCGTGTAGAGGCACGCGTCGACCGCGGCCGGATCCAGGCCGCGCTGGTGACACAGGTGCCGGAACACGGTGGCGCGCGCTTCGCCCGGGACCTCGGCGACGCCGTAGACCTCCACGCGATTGCAGGTCGAGACGATCACCGCTTCGGCCATCCCACTTCGACCAGCACCTCGCGCAGGATTTCGCGGAGCTTGTCCTCTTCGAGGGCGAGCTGCTCGCGAACGGCAACCGCGGCCGTCCGATGGTTCATGCCGGCGACGAAGAGGCCCATCAGGAACCGTGCCGTCCGGGGAGCAGGAACCCGGCGCCGAGCGTGAGCACGAGCGCCGCGAAGCCGATGATCGCGAAGTAGGCGGCGCGCCGTCCGTGCCAGCCCGCGGCCGCACGGCCGGCGAGGGTCGCCGCGTAGATCGCCCACGCGACGAACGAGAAGAGCGCCAGTGGATCGAAGGCGAAGATGCTCCCCCACACGCGCCGCGCCCACAACGCTCCAAGGAGAAGACCAGTGGTGAGGAACGGAAAGCCGAGTGCGAGTGTCCGATAGGTCAGGCGGTCGAGCGTCTCCAGCGACGGCAGGCGATAGTAGAACGTCCCCGGACGCTTCGCCTTCAGCGCCCGCTCCTGCAGCAGATACATGACCGCGCCGGCGAAGTTGAGGACGAAGGCCGCGATGCCGATCAAGGCCAGCCCGATGTGGACCCAGAGCCACGCGCCGGACAGCGCGCGGTCGATGTCGGGCCCCTCGAGCGGCCGCCCGACGGCCGACATGCTGAGCATAACGGCCACCGGGAGCACGAACGCTCCGAGCACCCTCACGCCGTAATGCCGCTCGGCCCACATCTCGAGGAGCACGACGACCCAGACGGCGACCGACACCGCTTCGGGCAGGCTGGCGAGAGGCGGACGCCCCATCTCGACTCCGCGTATGACGAGGGCCAGGGAGTGACAGACCCAGCCTCCGAGCGTTGCGACGGAGCCGAGACGGTGGATCAGGTCATGACGTTGAACGAGGTAGGCGAGCGCAAGACCGGTGGCACAGACGTAGCCAATAACCGCCAGAGTGAAGAATGTCGAGCTTATCACGTGAACGCCTCACGAAATTTTACCACATTCCCGATGGGTTACGGCCGGCGAAGCGCTATGAATTCCCCTTCTTACCGAGGTCGACGATGGTGGGCAGCGCCCGCCAGTAGCCGCTCCGCTGCGCGACCAGATCGAGATGCGGAGACCCCCAGTCTTCCACCAGGGCGGGGCCACCGTTCCACCTCACCCGGCGATCGAGTTCCTTCAAATATCCTCGGCACTTGATACACGCGGAGATGAAATACCCCTCGTCGCCGGACTCCGGCTCCAGACGACGAAGATCCTCGGTGTCAGTGTTCCCGCAGAAAGAGCACCAGACCCGCGACGCGGTCCAACTGCCCCCACACACGTGGCAGGCGAGCCGGCGCCGGCCATCCTCGACGACGTCACTGAAACCGGGCGGTGCCCCGCAGAACGGGCACACCCCGAGCTGCCACACGCCGTCCGCCAGGTGTTCGCGGGCCACCAAAAAGTACTGCTCGAGGAGAGGCCGCAGCGTCGCGGCGCTGATGAACGCGACCAGCGCGGCATCGAGGCCGATGCGGTGATCGACGGTCCCCAGTCGCCCGCGCGCGGGGAACAGCGACGTCACGGTCAGATGTCCGGCGTCCCAGGCGTCGGCGAACGCGCGGAGTCCGTCGAACGCGTCGCCACGGAGGCCGCCGACGATGTCGAGAACCGGACCCAGCAGTGGCTCGACGGTCTCTGCGTCGAGTGGTGGCGTGGCTTCGGCCAGGATCGGCACGCCACGCTCCCACCGATGCGCGCACGCACCGGAGTCCCAGTCGAGCGGCGTGACCTCGACGGGAGTCGCCGCCCACAGCCGGACCAGCTCCTCGTAGACGGCGAGCGCCGGAGCGAACGTCGGGCGCCGGCGCAGCAGATCGCTCCAGGCCTCGATCAGATCGACGGCCGACATGACGCCCATGCTGGCGGCTCGGTGATCAAAACACAAGGGGCCGGTTGCCCGGCCCCTCGACAGGAGGCGTGCTCCGCGTTCAGGACTGGATCGACATGACGATCACGTAGCGGAGAATGAAGCCACCGACCAGGACGAGCACGGCGGCGAGCGCTCCGAGCGCCTTCCGGCCGTGGCCGACGAAGTCGAGCACCAGCGGAACGACCAGCCCGAGCGCGACCAGGCCGCCCCAGAACAGCGGCGCGAAGTGGCCGCTGACGATGGGCCTGGCGGCGGAGCCCAGGAGCGCGAGGAAGAGCGCCAGCACGACGAGCTCGATGATCATCGAGTAACGGTCCGCGTGTTTCACCTTGGCCAGGCCCGGGTTCGACCCACCGCCCGTCAGGGCAAGGATTAGCGAGACCGCGGCCATCCCGGTGGAAGCGCCGGAGGCCAGGAAGAGCGCACCCATCAGACGGCCTTCACTCCAGAACGGCTGGGCCGTCGCGCTGAGCAGCACGCCGGTGTAGCTGGCCAGGAAGAATCCGAAGAGCATGCCGATCAGGCCGATCCGACGCCGCAGCCTCGCCATGTGCTCGAACGGCCCGAAGCACATGACCGAGGACACGAACGAGAACAGCCCGAACACGCCGACGGCCCACGCGCCGAGCGACATCGGATCCCAGAACTTGAGCGTGCGCATCATGTTGAGGAATCGCGTCGGCACGCCGAGATCGGCGATCAGCAACAGGCCGCAGAGCGCCACCAGCGGCAGCGACAGCAGGTAGCCGACGAGCGCGACCCGGGAGGACCGTGGGCCACCGACGTTGTCGGCGATGGCGGCGGTGAAGTAGGCGCCGCCGGCGATGCCGCCGAAGAAGAAGTACAGGACGATCATCATGCCCCAGTCGGGCGTCTTAAGCATGACCGCCTCCGTCTCCTCGTCCGCGGTCACGGAACGCGAGGAGCGCGCCCAACCCGACGAGGACGGCCGAGCCGATCGAGAGGAGCGAGTCGACCACGACGTTGCGCTGCGGGACCTTCGGGTTCTCCGGAAGGTTGTACGTGGACGGTTTCGCCAGCAGCAGAAAGAACGCGTTCAAGCCGCCCAGGAAGCCCTTCTGATCGGCCCCGTAGAGCTGGGCGTCCTTGAAGCCCATCGCCTTCAGGGTCTCGACNCGCTTGCCGGCCTTCGNNACGAGCTCGTCGCGGAACCCGAACTGGATGGACTCGGTAGGACAGGCCTTGGCGCAGGCGGGGCCGAGGCCGTTGTGGATGCGGTCGTTGCAGAACGTGCACTTCCTGGCGGTCCCGGTGTGCTCGTTGAAGCTGACGACGCCGAACGGGCACGACGACACGCAGTAGCGACACCCGTTGCAGGTGTCCTGGTTGATGTTGACCGTGCCGAACTCCGTCCGGTAGATGGCGCCGGTGGGGCACGCGTCCAGACATCCCGCGTCAGCGCAGTGCTTGCAGACGTCGGACATCAGCAACCACGCGAGGTCACCACTCGGGCTGGCGCCCGGCGCTTCCATGAAGCGCACCAGGCGAAACGTCGAGTCCGTGAAGTGGGCGTGGTTCTGGTAGGTGCCGGTCCACTCCGGCTGCTCCATGCCGAGCTCGTTCCACTGCTTGCACGCGACCTGACAGGCCCGGCAGCCGATGCAGAGGGAGGTGTCCGTGAACATCGCGAGCGTGCGCGCCATCGCTACACCACCCCCTTCTTCACGTTGCAGACGAAGGCTTTCGTCTCCTGGATGTAGACGTTGGGGTCGCCGACCGTCGCGGACAGGTCGTTGGTGATGTCGCCCTTGGAAATGCCGTTGTAGCCCCAGTGCCAGGGCACGCCGATCTGGTGGATCGTCTTGCCGTCGACGATGAACGGCTTGAACCGACTCGTGACCATGGCCTTCACGTGGATCTTGCCGCGCGGCGACGACACCGTGATCTTGTCGCCGTTCTGGATCCCGAGCTCGCCGGCCAGCTCGTGGCTGATCTCGGCGAAGTGCGACTCGAACATCTCGGCCAGGTACGGCAGGTAGCGGGACATGACGCCGGACAGGTGATGCTCGGTCAGGCGGTACGTCGTGATGACATACGGATAATCGGGTGACCCGACCGGCGCCAGCTCGTTCTTCTGATCGGGCACCTTCCAGATCTTCGCCACCGGGTTGTTCTGTGTCTTTGAGAGGAGGTTCTTCACCGGCGACTCGATCGGCTCGTAGTGCTCGGGGAACGGGCCGTCGTTGAGCGGCCCGAAGAACGCGCCGACGAGATCGGCGCGCATGATGAACGGCTTGTCACCGTTCTTCGCGTCGGGTGCCAGGAACGGGTTGAAGTCGGGCACGTCCATGCCGACCCACTTCCCCTTCTCTTCGGGCTTCTGCCCGGGAGCCTCGGGGTCCCACCAGATCAGCTTCTTCTTCTCGCTCCACGGCCGGCCCTTGAGGTCGGCGGAGGCGCGATTATAGAGGATGCGCCGGTTGGCCGGCCACGCGAACGCCCAGCCGTGGCCGAGGTAGTCCTTGGCGTCGGCGGGCTTGCGCGCATTGGCCTTGTTGATGACCTTGCCATCCGGCCCCTCGACGGTGACGCCCGTGTAGATCCAGCACCCCGATGTCGTCTTGCCGTCGTCGGTCAGGTGGCCGAACGTCGCGATCGGCTGGCCCTTCTTGTAGACGACCTTCCCGTCCTTGTCGGTGATGTCCTCGGTGGCGACGCCGTTGATCTCCTTCAGGACTTCCAGCATGTCCGGCTCTTTGGGATCGCTGCCGAACTGGAAGTTCGCNGCGAGGAAGCCCTTGTCGCGCGACTTGNTCGATCCGGCGTAGAGCTTCTGCAGGCGCTTGCCGAGATTGGTGACGAATTCCGCATCCGAGGTCACGTCGCCCGGCGGGGTCACCGCCTTCTCGTGCCACTGGATCAGCCGCATCGTGTTGGTGAGCGAGCCGTCCTTCTCGGCGGCCGGCGCGGCCGGCATGAAGAACACCTCGGTCTTCACGTCCTTCGGATTCGTGCCGGGCGCCTTCCAAACCTCGGCCGTCTCGGTGATGAAGATGTCCTTCACCACCAGCCAGTCCAGGCGCGTCATCGCGTCGCGGGCCAGCTTGGCGTTCGGGCCGCCGACNGCGGGATTCTGGCCGAGGGCCAGGAAGCCCTTGATAATCCCGTTGTACATGTCCACGAACATGTGCTGGTGGCTATAGGCGTCGGCCGACGCGCGCTTGGGCAGCCAGTCGTAGCCGAAGTCATTTTCCTTGGTGGCCGCGTCCCCATAGAACGCCTTGAGCAGGCTCACCATGAACTTCGGCTTGTTGGTCCAGTACCCGCCCTTCGGCGTCTCTTTTTCGAGGTAGGTCTTGAGATCGGGATGCGCGTCACGCAGCGGCTGGGCCAGGTACCCGGGCAGCTCGTGGTAGAGCAGCTCGAGGTCGGTGGCGCCCTGCACGTTGGCATGGCCGCGGAGGGCCGTGACGCCGCCACCGGGCCGGCCGATGTTGCCGAGCAGGATCTGCAGCATGCACAGCGAGCGGATGTTCTCGACGCCGTTGGTGTGCTGGGTCAGGTTCAGCGCGTACGTGATGGTCCCGGTCTTCTCGGGCCCGGAGTTGCCGCAGTAGAGCTTGGCCACTTCCTCGAACTTCGCCTTCGGGATCCCGCACACCCGCTCCACCATCTCGACGGAGTAGCGGCTGTAGTGGCGCTTCATCAGCTGGAAGACGGTGTGGGGGTTCCTGAGCGTCGGGTCCCGCTGGGGGTTGCCCTCACCGTCGACCTGGTACTTCCAGCTCGACTTGTCGTAGGTCCGCTTGGCGGGGTCGAAGCCGGTGAAGAGACCGTCGAGGTCGGTCGCCGTCTTGAACGCCGGGTCGATCAGGAACGAGGCGTTCGTGTAGTGGACGACGTAGTCCTTGAAGTACAGGTTGTTCTGGATCGCGTAGTTGATCAGGCCGCCGAAGAAGACGATGTTGGTGCCGCTCCTGAGCGGCACGTGGATGTCGGCGGCGGCGCTGGTCCGCGTGAAGCGCGGGTCGACGTGGATGAACTTCGCGCCGCGCTCCTTGGCCTTCATCACCCACTGGAAGCCCACCGGGTGGTTTTCGGCCATGTTGGAGGTCGCCATGATGACATCCGAGTTCTGCATGTCGATCAGGTTCGTCGTCATCGCCCCCCGCCCGAATGTGGTCCCCAAAGCTGGGACCGTGGCGGAGTGTCAGACTCGGGCCTGGTGTTCGTGGTAGACGATCCCGAAGGTGCGGTTCAGCTTGGACAGCAGATAGCATTCCTCGTTGTCGGAGCACGCCGACCCCAAGGAGGCGATCGCCTCCAGCCGGTTGACCGTGACCTCCTGGCCCTCCTTCGTCTTCTCCTTCTCGATGAGGTACTTCTCACGCGTCTCGTAATAACGCTTGGCGACTTGCTCGTACATCCACTCGAGCGGCTTCTCCTCCCACGTCTCCGATCCGGGCGCGCGATAGAGCGCCTTGGTCGGCCGCAGCGGGTTGTT
>JGI25385J37094_10000588_pt1 | contig 10198 bp, 10 predicted proteins | sample GraSoi013_1_40cm_FD_37094 | JGI IMG/M metagenome (IMG submission 37094) | reverse complement strand
GTTGTCCGTAGCCACGGGATGCCACGGACGACGGACGACTATATTCTAGCCCCACATGCGCCAAGATCACATCCGCAACTTCTGCATCATAGCCCACATCGACCACGGGAAGTCGACCTTGGCCGACCGCCTCATCGAGCTCACCGGGACGCTCGACAAGCGCCTGATGCGCGAGCAGGTGCTCGACACGATGGATCTGGAGCGCGAACGCGGCATCACGATCAAGCTGAACGCCGTCCGGATGAGCTATCACGCCCGCGACGGCCAGCTGTACGAGCTGAACCTGATCGACACGCCGGGACACGTGGACTTCACCTACGAGGTGTCGCGCTCGCTCGCCGCGTGCGAGGGGGCGATTCTCGTGGTGGACGCATCCCAGGGGATCCAGGCGCAGACGATCTCGAACCTGTTCCTCGCCCTCGACGCGGGGCTGGAGATCCTTCCCGTCCTCAACAAGATCGATCTGCCGGGCGCGGAGCCCGACCGCCGGGCCCGCGAGATCCACGAGCTCATCGGGGCGAAGCCCGAAGAGATCCTCCGCATCTCGGCAAAGGAGGGCACCAACGTCCCCGAGCTGCTGGAGGCGGTCGTGCGGCGGGTCCCCGCGCCCCGCGGACAGCGCGACGCGCCGCTTCGGGCCCTGATCTTCGACTCGTACTATGACCGCTACCGCGGAGCGATCCCGAGCATCCGGGTGGTGGACGGCGTGCTCACTCCGGGAATGAAGATCGCGTTCGGCGCCCACAAGGACGACGTCTACGAGGTGGACGAGTCGGCTACCTGCAGCTCGGTCACAAGCCGACCGAGCTGCTCGAGGCCGGCGAGGTGGGTTACTTCGTCGCGAACATCCGGGGCGTGCGAGAGACCCAGCCGGGGGACACGGTGCTCGACGCGGAGCACCGCGACGTGGCGCTGCTGCCCGGCTACCGCGAGGTCAAGTCGATGGTGTTCGCCGGGCTCTACCCGACCAACGCCGAGCAGTTCGAGGACCTACGCGACGCACTCGCCAAGCTGCAGCTCAACGACGCCTCGCTCCACTACGAGCCGGAGTCCTCGGTGGCACTCGGCTTTGGGTTCCGCTGCGGGTTCCTGGGCCTGCTCCACATGGAGATCGTGCGCGAGCGCCTCGAGCGGGAGTTCAACCTCGATCTCATCAGCACCGTGCCGAACGTGGAGTACCACGTGCACCGCACGGACGCCACGGTGGAGGTCGTGGAGAACCCGAGCCTGATGCCCCACGGCTCCGAAGTGGACCACATCGAGGAGCCGTACGTCAGAGCGCGGGTCCTGGCCCCGGCGGAGTACATCGGCGCGATCATGAAGCTCGGCCAGGAGCGGCGCGGGGTGTATCGGGGCATGCACTACGTGGACCCGACGCGCGTCGAGTTCAGTTGGGAGTTCCCGCTGGGCGAAATCATCCTCGACTTCTATGACAAGCTGAAGACGATCTCCCGCGGCTACGCGTCGCTCGACTACGAGTTCCTGGAATACCGGCCCTCGGACCTCGTCAAGCTCGACATGCTCCTGAACGGGGAGGCGGTGGATGCGTTCTCGGTCATCATCCATCGCGACAAGGCGTTCGAGTGGGGCCGGAAGATCGCCGAGAAGCTCAAGGAGCTGATCCCGCGCCAACTGTTCGAGGTCGTGATCCAGGCCGCGATCGGCACCAAGGTGATCGCGCGCGAGTCGATTCGCCCGCTCCGCAAGAACGTGACGGCTAAGTGTTACGGTGGCGACGTCACGCGCAAACGCAAGCTCCTCGAGAAGCAGAAGGAGGGGAAGAAGCGAATGAAGCAGGTGGGGACCGTGGAGATCCCGCAAGAAGCCTTCCTCGCGGTCCTCCAAGTTGACTAGCCTCGTCATCCAGACCGCCTTCCTGGGAGACGTCGTTCTCACGACGCCGCTCCTCGAGGCGCTCGCCCGGCGGCACGGCCCGGTGGACGTGGTCACGACGTCCGCTGCGGCGCCGCTGCTCGAGACGCATCAGGCCGTCCGGCGCGTGTTCCCGTACGATAAACGCGGCAAGGACCGCGGGCTCCGCAGGCTGTTCGGGCTCGCCGGGACCCTACGGGCGGAGCGCTACGAAGCGGCGTATCTTCCCCATCGGTCGCTGCGGTCGGCGGCGCTGGCATGGCTCGCAGGGATTGGGACGCGGGTCGGATTCGAGGACGGGTGGCGGCTGCTGTATACGCATGTCCACCGCCGCAACGTCGGCGACCACGAGATCGATCGCCTGCTCGCGCTGGCGGATGTCGCTCCCTCGGGAGCGCGACCCTCGCTCACGGTCACGCCCGCCGACCGGACGCTCGTCGGTGCGTTCCTGAGCGCCCACGCGATCCAGCCGCCATTCGTGGCGCTCGCCCCCGGATCCATCTGGGGCACGAAGCGGTGGCCCTACTATGCGGAGCTGGCGCAGCGCCTGGCTGCTCGGACGGCGATCGTCGTGGTAGGCGGGCCGGAAGACGCCGCCCTCGCGTCGGACATCACGGAAGCGGTCGGGCGCGGGGGCGGTCGGGCGGTCAGCGGGTGCGCTAGTCTGACGCTGCGGCAGTCGGCCGAGGTGATTCACTGCGCTGCTGTTCTCGTCACGAACGACAGCGCGCCGCTGCACTTCGCGCAGGCGGTCGGGACGCCCACGGTGGCGGTGTTCGGCTCTACCGTACCCGCGTTCGGGTTCGGGCCGCGGGGCCCACGGGACCGCGTGGTCGAGTTACAGGGGTTGCCGTGCCGGCCCTGCTCTGCGCACGGCCCGGCGACCTGCCCGCTGGGGCATCACCTGTGCATGAAGTCGCTCACGGTCGAGGACGTGCTGCTCGCCATCGAGGAGACCGGTGCGCTACATCGTCGGAATTGACATCGGCGGGACCAACATCGTCGCCGGCACGGTGGCCGAGGACGGCTCGGAGCTGCTGGGGCTCGTCTCCCAACCGACGATCGCCGAGCAGGGCGCCGACGCCGTCATGCAGCGCATCGTCAAGCTCGCGCGGGCGTCCATGGCGCAAGCCCGCGGTAAGGAGATCGCCGGCGTGGGGATCGGCTCGCCCGGCCCGCTCAATACGAAGACCGGCATCGTGCTGCTCACGCCGAACCTGGGTTGGACCAACTTCCCGTTGCGCGACCGGCTGGGGCAGGCGCTGGGACTGCCCGCCACGCTCGATAACGACGCCAACTGCGCCATCTTCGGCGAGTGGTGGCGCGGTGCCGCCCGCGGCTCGGACTATGTGGTCGGGTTCACGATCGGCACCGGGATCGGGGGCGGGATCGTCCTCGCGGGAAAGATCTATCGCGGGGTGTCGGACGTCGCCGGCGAGATCGGCCACATGTCCATCGATTCCAACGGCCGGCGCTGCAAGTGCGGCAACGACGGCTGCCTCGAGGCCTACGCGTCGGGACCCGCGATCGCCGCCCGGGCGGTGGAGGGAATCCAGACCGGCGCCGACACNTCCCTGCCGCGCTACGTGAAGGACGATCTCTCCAAGATCACCGCACAAATCGTGTATGAAGCGGCGCATGACGGCGACGAATACGCCCTGGAAGTGGTGCACGATACCGCGAAGTTCCTCGGGACCGGCGTCGCCAATATCGTCAACATCTTCAACCCCGAGGTGGTGGTGATCTGCGGCGGCGTAACGCTCGCCGGCGNGAAGCTGTTCGCGCCGCTGCGCGGCGAAGTGAAGCGCCGGGCCTTCAAACCTGCCGTCGACGCGTGCCGCATCGTGCCCGGGGAGCTCACCGGGACGGCGGGCGTGTACGGCGCCGCTGCAGTGTTCGTCCAGCGCACCTGGGGCACGGTGTGAAGCGACTCGGGGTCGTCGGCTCGATGGTGTGGGACACCATCTACGGCCGCGACCCCGCCCAGCCGGCCGTCGAGGAATGGGGCGGGATCTCCTACTCCCTCGCCGCGCTGGACGCCACCCTCGGCGACGACTGGGAGATCGTCCCGCTCGTGAAAGTGGGTCGCGATGTCGCGGAGCGGGCGAACGTCTTCCTCCGCTCGCTGCATCACGTAGCGCCGGGCGCCCGGTTCGTCGAGGTCCCGGACGCCAACAATCGCGTGACCCTGCGCTACTACTCGTCGGAGCGCCGCTGCGAGCAGATGTCGGGCGGCGTGCCCCCGTGGACGTGGCCCGAGCTGGGNCCCCAGGTGACCGACCTCGACGCGCTGTACCTGAATTTCATCTCCGGCTACGAGATGGCGGTCGGGACCGCGCAGCTGCTGCGCCGCGCGTTCCCCATGTTCATGTACGCCGACCTGCACAGCCTCTTCCTCGGGAAAGAGTCGGACGGAACGCGGATTCTGCAGCCGCTCCCCGACGCGCCCGCCTGGTTCGGCTGTTTCGACGTGGTGCAGCTCAACGAAGCGGAGATGACGCAACTCGGAGACGATCCGCTGGGGGCCGCCGCCGGCGCGTTGGCGCGCGGCTGCCAAACGCTCGTCGTCACGCTCGGCGCGAAGGGGGCGGCCTATTTCACCGGACGGCCGGTGCGCACCGCGCGCATCGCCGCCGAGGGCGGCGTGGCGGCCGACNGCGGCGACCCCACCGGTTGCGGCGACGTGTTCGGCGCGACCGTGGTCGCGTCGCTGCTTGCGGGCGTGCCGCTGGAAGCGGCGTTGCGGGTGGCTACGCGGATGGCCGCCCGCAACCTGAGCTTCCGCGGCGCGACCGGATTGCGGGATCACCTGCTCGGCAAGCTGACGACGGCGTGACACGCCTCGTCGAGGTTCCCGCGCAGTTTGACGACCGCTCGTTCGACCAATTCGCCGGTGCGTTCGCCGAGGCGAACAAAGATGCCGAGCGGTTGCTGTTCGACGCGCACGCGGCGGAGTGGGCGTCCCCGTACGGCCTCGTCGGTCTGCTNGCGGCGGGCCAGGCCGCGCGGCGCGGCGGATCCGCGGGGGCGGCCGACCGGCCGCTGCTCACGGCACCCACTAACCCCGAGGTGCTGAGCTACTGGACGCGGGCGGGGTTCTTCCGGGAGGCCGCCGAGCTGTTCGAGATCCACGGCAAGGTGCCGCGGGCCAAGGCGGCGGAGCACAGCGATGTGCTGCTGCCGGTGACACCGGTGCGCGCGGCCGAAGACGTGCATGCCGTGGTCAGCAAAATCCAGCAGCGCGCATCTGCCATCCTGGCGTCCGAACTGGGTCTCGATCCAAAGGCGACGATGGGTTTCGCTATGGCGCTTTCGGAGGCATGTCAGAATATTGTAGAACACGCCGGGACGGGCGGCTGGGTGGCGGTGCAGGCGTACCATTGGCGTCGCAAGCTGGCCCGGCGGGTGGTGGTCATCGCGGTGGCAGACGCCGGCGTGGGCTTCCGGCACTCGCTCGAGCCGACTCAGAGCAAGCGGTTCGGCGACCGCTGGGGAGACGCGGCGGCGCTGGAAGCGGCGCTGGTGCAAGGCGTGAGCCGGTTTCGCGATCCCGGGCGCGGCCAGGGGCTCGCGGGGATCCGGCGCTATCTCGTCCGCTGGGACGGCAAGATCGCGATCCGGAGCGGCACGGCGCGCATCGCGATCGTGCCGAAGTGGGACGAGGATGTCCCGCTGAAGGACGGCCTGCCGCCCTTTCCGGGCGCCCAGGTTCTCATCATCATCCCGGAGCAGGGGTCCACCGAGCCGTGATACAGTACATCGACATGCACGCGGTGCTCCAGCAATCCGTCTCCAGCCTCTACACGGACCTAGTCACGCGTCCCACCGGCCGCGTGGTGCGCGAGCGGATCGAGCAGGCGATCGCGGGACTGGGGGGAGCCGAGGGGGCCGGGGGGGCCGGGGGGGCCGGGGGGCCGGACGGGGCCGGCGAGATGACGATCGCGCGCATCGACTTCGCGGGCGTCGGCTGTATCGACTATTCCTGCGCCGATGAGATCGTGGCGAAACTGCTGCGCGACCGCCCCGCGGTGCTGGTGCTCTCGGGGATCAGCGAGGGACATCGCGAGGCGATCGAGCCCGTGCTCACGGGCCACGGTCTCGCCGCGCTGATCGAGCGAGCGGACGGCACGCTCGACGTCCTCGGGGCGAAGGGGGCGGCCGCCGCGCTACTGGACGAGCTCGTCGCCCGGCGCTGCGCCGCGCGCCGGCCGGGAGGCACCTATGCGCTGACGCTGGCGTGAAGCGCCGCCTCGGTTTCTCGACGCGCGCGATTCACGGCGACCCCGAAGCCCGCCCCGACTGGGCGCCCGTCGTGGCGCCGCTGTACCAGAGCAGCACCTTCACGAATCCGATCGGCTCCACCGCGGAAGTCCTCTACACCCGCTACGGCAACAACCCCAACCAGATCGCCATCGCGAAGCGCCTCGCCGCGCTCGAGGGCGCGGAGGCGGCGATCTTCGTCGCGAGCGGCATGGGCGCCATCGCNTTGTCCCACCTGGCGGTGCTGCGGCCCGGCGACCACCTGTTATCCAGCGAATGGATCTACGGCGGCGTCCAGCGGCTGTTCGCGCAAGAGTTCGGTCGCTTCGGCATCGACGTGTCGTTCGTGAGCCCGCTCGAAGCTCGCACGTGGAAGCGCGCCCTCAAGAAAAACACGCGCGCGATCTTCGTGGAGACCCCGACCAACCCGCTGGTGCGGGTGCTCGATCTCGAGCCGATCGCCTCGTTGTGCAAGACCGAAGGGCTCGCGCTGCTGGTGGACTCGACCTTCGCCACGCCGATCAACTTTCGGCCGCTCGAGCATGGCGCGGACGTCGTGATCCACAGCGCCACCAAGTATCTCAACGGGCACACCGATGTAATCGCCGGCGCGGTTGCGGGAACCGAGTCCGTGATCGAAGAGGTGCGCAAGCTGATGCAGGTCTGGGGCCAGGCGATCGATCCGATGGCGGCGTGGCTGATCGAGCGCGGCATGAAGACGCTGGCGGTGCGGGTCGAGCGACAGAACGCCACCACACTCCACCTGGCGCAGTGGTGCAGCAAGCAGCCGCAATTCGGCGCGGTGCATCACCCCGGCCTGCCCACCCACCCCGACCACGAGGACGCGCGGCGGCTCATGGGCGGCTTCGGCGGGATGTTGGCGGTGGAGCTGAAAGGAGGAGCCCGGGCGGCGGAGCGCTTTCTGCGCGCGCTCACGATCGCGGCGCATGCGCCGAGCCTCGGAGGCGTCGAGACGCTCGTATCCGAGCCGCGGCTCACATCCCATGCCATGCTCACGCCGGAGGCCCGGGCCCGGGCTGGCATTCCCGACGGGTTCTTGAGATTTTCCATCGGATTGGAGGATCCCGACGACATCATCGCGGACTTCGCCCAGGCTCTGGCGCAGCTGTAAGTGATCAAGTTCACCAATGTCTTCAAGGCCTTCCCCAAGGGGGGGCTCGCCCTCAAGGACGTCTCGTTTCACATCGCGAAGGGCGAGTTCGTGTTTCTCACCGGCCACTCCGGCGCCGGCAAGTCCACCGTCCTCAAGCTGGTCTACGCCGAGGAGCCCGCGACGAGCGGCGAGGTGCGTGTCTCCGGGTTCAACCTTGCCGAGGCGCGTCGCAAGGACATCCCGAGGCTGCGACGGCGCCTCGGCATCGTGTTCCAGGACTTCCGCCTGCTGGAAGACCGCAGCGCGGAGGAAAACGTGGCGTTTGCACTCGAGGTGACGGGGGCGCGGCGCGCCTCGATCCCGGCGCGGGTGATGCGCGTGCTCACCCAGGTGGGGCTCGCCGCCAAGGCCCAGGCCTACCCCCGCGAACTGTCGGGGGGGGAGCAGCAGCGCGTCGCGATCGCGCGCGCGCTCGTGAACGAGCCCACCGTCCTGCTCGCCGACGAGCCCACGGGCAATCTCGACGAGCGTGCCACGCGCGGCGTGTTCCAGCTGCTGCGCGACATCAATGCGAGCGGCACCGCCGTCGTCATGGCGACGCACGACCTCGACCTGGTGCGACAAGCCCCGTACCGCGTGATCGAGCTGCAGGAGGGTGCCCTAGTGTTCGACTCCGCGGTGGACGAGCGGCGTGACGAGGCCGCCAGCCCATGAACCTCGTCTTTCGCGAAGCCCTGCTGGCATTCCGTCGGGCGCCGCTCCTCTCCGCGCTGTCCGTCACGACGATCGCCTTCTCGCTGTTCGTGGTCGGGCTGTTCGGGCTGGTCGCCGTGAACCTGCAGCAGGCGCTGCGCGACGTGGCGGAGCGGGTGGAGATCGTCGCCTACCTGCTCCCGGGGGCGCCCATCGAGACCGTCACCCTGGCCCAAAAAGACATCGAGGCGTTCCCGGAGGTACAGGCGGCCGCGTTCGTGAGCGAGGACCAGGCGCTGCAACGCGCCCGCACCGAGCTCGTCGAGTTCCGCGACGTGCTCCAGGAGCTGGAGCGCAATCCGCTGCCGGCTTCTATCGAGGTGAAGCTCAAGCCCCGGTTCCGCGACGCCGAGCACGTCAACGACGTCGCCGAGCGGCTACGCGGCTTCGGGTTCGTGGACGACGTGCGCTTCGGACGCGACTGGGTGGAGAAGCTCGATCGGCTCCGCCAGATCGCGGCCGCCGTGGGACTCGTCGTGGGCGCGGCGTTCGCGGCGGTGGCGATCATCATCATCGGCACGACGATCCGGATGGCGGTGCTGCAGCGCAGCCGCGAGATCGCCATCATGCGGTTGGTAGGCGCCACCGACGGCTTCGTGCGACGCCCGTTTCTGCTGCAGGGCGCGTTCAAGGGGATGCTCGGCGGGTTGGTGGCGGTCGGACTCTCCTACGGCGCGTACGCGCTCATCAACCGCTGGCTGATCCACGCCGCGTTCTTCTCTCGGGAGCAGGCGGTGGCCATCGTCGGCTTCGGGATGCTGATCGGCTTCGTCGGCAGCGCGGCGTCGGTGGGGAGACATTTGCGGCGTGTGTGAACCGTCACGCGACGGCGTCACGCGGAGTCGTCGGGACGTCCACGCCTCGGCGCGACGGTTGTGCGTGGCGTCGTTGTGCTACGCCGTTTGCGTGACGTCTTCGGTCGCGGCGCAGCGCCCTCAACCGTTCGATCAGCAGCTCCGCGACAACCAGCGCCGACTCGAAGACATCCGCCGCGAGCGCACGCAGGTCGAACAGGAGCTCGAACGGCTGCGGACGGAGGCCCATTCGCTCTCGGACGAGCTCGCGAACATCGAGCGACAGAAGGAAACCACCAATCGCATCGTGAACGAGCTCGACCGGCAGATCAATAGCCTCTCCGATCAGATCGACCGCACGACGGTGGACCTGCTGCTCGCGCAGGACGCGCTCGAGGAGAAGCGCGCCGTGCTCGAGCGCCGCCTCGTGGACATCTACAAGCGCGGCCCGCTCTATGCCTATCAGGTGCTGCTCGCCGCGGAGAGCTTCGGCGACTTGCTGTCACGCTACAAGTATCTCTATCTCGTCAGCCGTCAGGATCGCCTGCTCGCCAACGACATGTTCAAGCTGCAGCGCCGGATCGCGCGCGAGCGCCAGACGCTGGTGGACGCGCGCGACGCCCTGGGCCGCCGCAAGCACGAGCGCACGGACGAGCTGCAGCGCTATCTCGCCCTCGAGCACACGCGCGAGGCCTCGCTGCGCGAGACGCGCCGCAGCGCGCGCGAGGCGGCGCAGCGACTCTCCCAGCTCGAGCGCGACGAAAAGAGCTTGAACGACCGCATCGTGGCGCTNGAGCGCGCCCGGCGCGAGGCCGAGGCGCGCGGCGCCGTCACGGCGGCNGCCTCGATTACCACCGCAGACTTGGGCCAGCTCGATTGGCCGGTGGAGGGCAAGATCGTGTACCAGTTCGGCACCGCCGCCGGGCCGAACAACACCCGCATCCCGTGGCACGGCATCGGCATCGCCGCAGCGGCGGGGACGCCGGTGCGGGCGATCGCGAGCGGTACCGTCAGCCTCGCCGGCCCACTCGGCACGTATCTCACGTCGGTCCTGTTGGACCACGGGGGCGGCTACTACACGTTCTACGGGTACCTGAGCGACGCCACCGTGGCGAAGGGGGAGCGGGTGGCCAAAGGGCAGACCCTCGGCCACGTCGGCGGCGAGTCGAGCGACCGGGGCCCGCACCTCCACTTCGAGATTCGCGGGCAGGGCGGGATCGCGCTCGATCCCATCAACTGGCTGAAGACACACAAATAGACATCAGACGTCAGACATCAGACCTCAGATAAGGCGTGCTCATCCCCGACCTCTGATGTCTGACGTCTCACGTCTCTCCAGCGACCCCGATGCGGTCCGGGGCGCCCGTCTTCGCGTGCTTGAGCGCGGCCTCGACTTGCGTGAAGA
>JGI25385J37094_10000584_pt1 | contig 10215 bp, 3 predicted proteins | sample GraSoi013_1_40cm_FD_37094 | JGI IMG/M metagenome (IMG submission 37094) | reverse complement strand
GGCCGAGGCAGACCGCTGATTGTTTTTTCTGAAGAAAAAAGGGAGGTTTGGGGGATTACTTTGGCGGTCGTCTCATACGATGGCGTACTTGCTTACGTCTATGATGGGTGTGTCTTGGCCAGGGTCCCCGACGACCTTGGCGTAAGCTGTGAAGAGTGCTGAGCCAGTAGCTGAGGCTTTAGCACCAGTGTACGACGGCAATGTCCAGGCCGCGGCACTCGCAATGTCAGTATAGTTGCGCGGGTAGCTTGCGAAAGACTGACTGGTCTTTATCAGACCATAAGTCAGCTTCACCGACAATAGTATAGATTGGCCGGGCATCAACGGATGGCCTAAAGCTGTCGCGTTGAGGCTGGATATTGCAACCTGCACTACCTCGGGGTTCCCTGTTGTAACAGTGATAGTCGAGGGCTGGGTGATCTCCAGATTAGTCACTAGACTGATGGTGTTACCAAAGTAGACGTGTATCGCACCTTTCCCCGTCAGCCAGGACGGGCTCACCGTCCAATCAACCGGCAGCGTCTCATTCAGCTTTAGAGACTGCAGCGATGTAGACCCAGTGTTAGTGACATTGACCCAGGCTAGGACCTGGCCAGGATTGGTACTCTGCACGATCCCCCTTGCAAGAACCACTGTCACCATCGGATTCCCATGATTATCCAACGGCAACGCCGTGAGACTCGAGTCGGTGAAGAACTTCGAAACTGAAACCGTTGTTGGTGGTGTGACTGTGAACGGCTCGCATGGGCTGGTCACATGGGTTGAAGGTAGGTTGTCGGTCGTAACATTGTGGTAAAAGGCGTCGAAGCTATGGCTGCCTAGAGATGGCGTTACCGGTGCAGAGTCTGAGACCTTGTTTGATGAGCCAACGGTAACAGTTGAGATGACCGTTCCGGTTCCTGGCGTGCAATAGCTGTTAGGATACAGTGTGTAAGTTACTGTGCCAAAAACACCCAACCCGCCGTTGAAACCGAAGCCACCTAGGAGAAAACCTTCGAAAACCCGGTCAAACACAGGAACCCCTAGAGGTACGGTGTCGCCGGTGAGACTGAGAGGAAATCCAGTCTGCTTATTGATGAGTACTGTCTGTATGCCTGTCTGAGCGGGTTTGACCTGCAGTAGACCTGAGAATGTTCCACCTCGGTGGATCGTGTCCCCGAAATAGAGTACCGTGATATTGGTGATTCCGAAGCCGTGAATCAGGACGCCCACGCCGAGAGGTTGGTAATTCGTTTGGCAGAAGGATGTGGTAGCGTTCATCGCGGAGAGGTCACAGCTGGTGGGATTGAAGCTGCCAAACCCGGCAGTCTGGAATGTTACTCGGCCCTTTGGGGGAACCTTACCAGACGCGGCGGTATCGCTGACAATTCCGCTGCATGCGGTTAAGTTGCCAACTGCCAAGCCTATCGGGTTGGGAACGCATGTTATTCTGATCATTGTCGGGTCTACTGCGTGTGTCTGAACGACGTTAGCGCCCTGAATATTCTCGGGAAGAGTAGTTCCCACATTGTCGGCCACCAGAACACACGTGTTCGGCGGTGAAGACACACTGCTTACGAAACAGTCTCGATTTGTGGGATAGGAGATGGGAGAACTTGGAGTCACTCCCACCACCTGATAGGTTATGCTAAATGCCAAGCCTGTACCGGGATCGTTGCCTCCCGAACTCTCGATAGTGCTTACCTCAACAACGCTAGGGCCGTTAGCGGCGCCACAAGAACCGAGCTGAGCTGAGCCGTCAACGCAGATAGACGTCACCGATGGACTAGTTATTAGGGTACCGAGGGCAGCACTTGTAGGGTTGAGGTAGTTCGGATCTGCTGAGACGTAGATGTCGAAGCCTCCCAGCGGTTGCGAGTTCTGGACGAAAACGCCAATCGTAACAGTGGAACCGAATGTAACCGGAATGTCCGGCGCCCCAACAGGACAGCTTGTAGCTGTTGTTGGGTATGTTATGCAGACGACCGCTGGTGGAAGCGTAATCGTAACAGTGGCTCCCTGAATATTCTCGGGAAGAGTAGTTCCAGTACTGTCTGCTACGAGGACGCACACGTTCGGCGGTGAAGTCACACTGCTAGTGGAACAGCCTGCAGCTGTTGGATAGGATAGAGTAGTAGTTGGAGTCGCGCCCACAACCTGATAGGTTATGGTGAAAGCCATACCGGAGCATGGTGAGAGACCTCCACACTCGTTGCTACCCGAACTCTCTATCGTGGTAACCTCAACGACACCAGGACCATTAGCAGTTCCAACTGTACACGAGCCGGTCTGAGCCGAACCGTTGACACAGATAGACGTCAATGATGGGCTGGCGATCAGAGGACCAAGGGCAGCACTAGTAGGACTCACAAACGCAGGGTCGGATCGAACATAAATGTCCAAGCCGCCCATAGCGTCTGAGCCCTGAATGAAGATACCGATGGTAAAGGTCTGACCCGCAACAAAAGGACCAAGCGTAGGCGCACTAGTGGGACAGCTGGTAGCGGATGTGGAAGTTGTGATACAGACTAAACCAGTGAACTGTGCGTGAGCGGAAGGAAATAGATGCGATGGAACGAGCAGCGAAGCAGCAAGAACGAGAGTCAGTGAGAATAATAGACGCTTATTATTTGCTAGACGATTGTACATGTCATGATCACTCTAGTTTTTCGAATATCGGTTAGCACTGAATGGGTATTTAACACAGTGAGACATTTCCACCGGTGGCAACCGATAGCTGTCGGCAGACATGAAGAGCCCTAGCCCGGTTATCCGAAGCTATGGGACAGAAACAGGCATGGGAATCTTGTTAGAACGGAGGGAGCGTCCACATGCTGCTCTGTGGTCTCTTCAAAGAAAAAGAGAAGTTTGGGGACCGCAAGATCCCCGTTGTTCGTCTATGGTAGGACCGAGAACGANCCAGACTTTGAGGAGCTAGGGCTGTATACTGAGCCAGTTGACCAGTACAGCGTTGCTGTGAAAGTAACCTTCGTGTTGGCGAAGGCGCTACTGATTGCCTGGTTGAAGTTGAACGAGAAGCTCTTCGCGCCAGCCGCGACCGACACTGACGACAGTCCTGGCGTGTTGTTGACTCCACCTGCAGTATTCACACACGTGACCCCGCAAGTCACGTCAAAGGTCAGCGATGGATTGGTCGACGACGAACCCACGATCCTGACAAGAACGTTCACACTCGTCGACAGTGGATTCGCCACAGTGGCCGTCCAGCTCTGAGTCGAATTGTTATTTGAAAGACTGACATGGTGAGTCCAGTGGACCTGCCCACCGGCGAAAGACGGAGCCGCCGTTACAGTTACGGAAATAGCAATTGAGTGCGTGATTGCCCCAGTCGTCGCGATCACGTTGAACGTGAAGCTCGTGCCAGCCAAGGCTCCCACAAAGACGTTCATCGATGATGTAGCTGCTCCTCCCGGAGAGGATATTGTCACTGGGTCAGGAACAAAGATGACAGCAACCCCCGAAGGAACGCTACTGTTTGTCAGCGCGACACTGCCCGTGAAACCACCGAGACTAGTCATTGTTAGAGTGTCCGATGCCGAAGACCCGGCAGGGATCGAGAGCGAAGATGATACGGCCGCGAGGCTGAAGTCGGACGCTGTGGCGACAGTGGCACCCTGAACATTTTCAGGAAGAATATCTCCAACATTGTTAGCCACTTGAACACATGTNNTTGTNCCGAAGACGCTGCTCGGANTACACCCTGCGCTTGAAGGGTAGAAGATAGGAGTGCCGAAAGTAGATCCGACGACACTGTACGTTATGGTGAATGCAAGGCCGGAGCATGGTGAGATACCTCCGCACTCGTTTGTTCCAGTGCTCTCTATCGTCGTGACCTCGACAACTCCAGGACCGTTAGCCGTGTTCAGAGTACACGAGCCGGTAGTCGCCACACCATTGATACAGATCGAAGTCAAAGTCGGATTGGCAATCAGAGTACCAAGACTCGCACTGACAGGATGGAGCAGCGTGTAGTTGACTCTGACATAGATGTCGAAGCCGCCCATAGCCTCTGAGCCTTGGATGAAGACCCCGACAGTAAAGGTCGAGCCGGGAGCGAAAGGACCGAGCAATGGCGGATTCGAGGGACAGCTAGTTGCTGTAGAAGGCGATGTGATGCAGACGAGACCGGTAATCGGAGGAGACGTGACCATCACTGCAATGTTGACAGAGTGCGAAAGACTGCCGCTGGTGCCTGTCACAGTGAATGTGAAGCTTGTTCCTCCAGCCACGCTTGTGGGGACGAAGACTGTCATGCTGGAAGTGGCTGAGCCTCCCGGCGTGTTTATCATAACCGGGTTGGGAGTGAATGTTACAGTTACACCGGAGGGAACGGGGCTGTTGGCAAGTCCAACGCTTCCGGTGAAGTTGCCTATTCCGGTCACGGTTAGAGTGTCAGATGCTGTTTTACCAGATTGTACGGATATGGAATTTGATGCTGCAACCAGACTAAAGTTAGGTGGCAGTGAACCAGTGGTTGCGACTGTNGCTCCCTGAATATTCTCGGGAAGAGTCGCCCCAACACTGTTGGTCACCAGAACACATGTTGTTGTGCCGCTTACACTGCTCGGATTACAGCCTGAGCTTATTGGATAGAAGATCGGTGTGCCGGAAGAAGCACCAACGATGCTGTAGGTGACGGTGAACGCCAAGCCTGAACATGGCGAGACATTACCGCACTCATTGACTCCTCTACCGTCGACCGTAGTGACCTCAACAACGCCAGGACCATTCGCTGTTCCAACAGCACACTGACCAGACACCGCCACTCCATTTACGCAGATTGAAGTTAGAGACGGACTCGCAATCAGAGGACCCAGAGCTGCACCCGTGGGATGCAAGAGTGAATAGTTGGCCGCAGCGTAGATGTCGAAACCGGCCATTGCCTGAGAACCCTGGATGAAGACGCCGACGGTAAAGTTCGAACCAGCAGCAAACGGACCGAACATGGGCGCACTAGCGGGACAACTACTCGAGGTTGATGGGAATGTTATGCAGACGAGACCAGTCAATGTGGTAGTTACCGTGGCGGCTTGAATATTCTCAGGCAGTGTATTTCCGACACTGTCGGCAATGAGGACACAAACGTCCGGCGGTGATGACACGCTACTATTTGCACATCCTGACGAAGATGTCGGATAGAATAGCGCACTGCTCGTGGTTGACGCGACAACCGTGTAGTTGATGAGAAAAGCCATACCTGAACATGGTGAGGCACCACCACAGACCTTGCCTGAACGATCATCATTGATCACGGTAACCTCGACAACCCCAGGACCGTTGACAGTTCTGGCAGTGCAAGTCCCTGTTTGGGATACGTTGTTGACACAGATATTCAGCGACGTTGGGTGAGGTATCAGAGGACCAAGATTGGCACCAGTTGGACGTACGAACATCGGGTTGGAGGCGACGTAGATGTCGAATCCACCTAGGGTCTGGGAGCCCTGGACGAACACTCCTACTCTGAAAGTAGCGCCGACAGTGAATGGCCCCAGCGAAGGCGGACTCGAAGGGCAGGATGTAGCTGTTGCAGAGGATGTTATGCAGACAAGACCAGTGAATGTTCCAGGCGAAGTGGCGACCGTGGCTCCCTGAATATTCTCCGGGAGAGTAGTTCCAAAAGCGTTGGAGATTAGTACACAGACGTTCGGAGGCGAAGAGACACTGCTCTGTGAACAGCCCGACGACGTCGGATAGAACAAAGAACTGCTACTGGCTACACCGACCACTTTGTAAGTTATGGTGAACGCCATGCCCGAACATGGACCTGGAGGAGGATTGTTACAGACATTCGATCCCGAACTGTCTATCGTGGTCACCTCTACCACCCCGGGACCGTTAGCGGTGCCCTGCGTACAAGAGCCAGTCTGGGCTACACCATTGATACAGATCCCAGTCAGAGACGGATTAGGAACCAGATTGCCTAGAGCGGCACTCGTAGGGCTAAGAATCGAAGAATTGGCCGCGACGTACACGTCCCAGCCAACCAGCGGATCAGAATTCTGTACGAAAACACCCACGCTGAACATCGAACCTACAGCGATGGGACCTATAGAAGGCGGGGCCGTAGGGCAGCTGGTAGCGGTCGTCGAACTTGTGATGCAGACTAGACCAGTGAACTGCGCGTGAGCCGAAGGGACCGTGTTTGAAGGAACGAACAGCACGGCTGCGAGAAGTAAAGGCAGCAAGAGCATTAGACGTTTGTTTTTGACTCGACGATTGTACATTTCACAAATCACTTCGATTTTCGAAGTATAGGGTCTGCGCGACGGGTTTATCTGGATTGTGGGTGAGACGGTTTCTTGTAGCAATAGATAGCCAGAATCAGATATGAATAGTCCACCTCAGTAGCCTGAAGCTATAAAGCAAGATTCAGATGTAAGCTGATAAAAGCAGACTGAGTGCACCATTTCTCAAGTGGACTTGGAAATCTCTTCACGTCAGACTCTGAAAGTAGCCGCACATGACAGGCACAATACCGGTGTTAAAAGAAGAAGAAGGGGAGTTTGGGGATTGATTGATCCCCCGATGGTCTAAGATACTACTGCGAACGCGCCGGACTTTGAATTGCTCGCGGAGTAGACTGTTCCTGTTGTCCAGTAGAGTGTTGCTGTGAAGGTGAACTTCTGGTTGGCGAAGCTGGAGGGGATAGCTTGGTTGAAGCTGATGGAGAGACTTGACGTGTGGAGGTCCACCGGCACCGGTGTCAAGCCGGGTGTAGAGTTGACTCCTCCACTCGAAGTGTTGACACAAGTAACGCCGCAAGTGACATCGAACGTGTTTGACGGATTTATAGTGGATGCGCCCACTATCCGGACCAGCACCTCTACAGGGGAGGACAATGGGTTCGTCACAATGGCCGTCCAGCTCTGAGTGCTCGCGCTCTTAGCCAGACTTAGGTGGTGTGTCCAGTGGAGCTTTCCAGCAGTGAAAGATGGAGCGGGAACGACGGTGAACGGTTCGCACGCGCTCGTCACCGCGTTGTTGTTGCTATCGCCGCTGTAGACTGCGTTGAAGCTGTAGCTCCCTGCAGCGGCCGGCGTCACTGTTGCAGAAGCAGGCACGTTGTTGGAGGGACCAACACTCACGGTTGAGACGATGGTGCCTGTTCCGGCCGTGCATGCGCCATTCGGAAATAGTGTGTAGATCACTGTGCCGGTAACGCCTGTTGATGGGAATCCGCCTGTCAAGATTGCCTGGTCCGAAACGAGGGTGCCGAGTGGAGCGACAGTGGAGTTGACGACTGTCGTGAGGCTTGGGGTGGAATTGGTAACTGTCAGGGCGAAAGGCGTGGCCGTGGAGGCGGCGTGAACCGAATCACCCGGATAGCTTGCGCCGATGTTATGGGTTCCAGACCCTACAGACGTTGGCGTGTAGGAGACTACGCAATTTGCCTGGTTCGAGCCGAGAGAGGACAGGGTGCACGGGTTGGCGGGACTGAAGCTTCCAGATCCATCAGTCGAGAATGTGACTTGGCCGGTTGGATTGGTCGCTCCAGGAGTGGCGGTGTCGGTGACCGTCGCGGTGCACGTGGAGGCAGTGCCGACCGCGGCTGGAGACGAACAGGACACCATGGTAGTTGTCGGATCCAACGTGGCAGGGCGGATGACAGTGGCGCCCTGAATATTCTCAGGAAGAGGAGTTCCAAAAGCGTCAGCTATGAGAACACATACGTTCGGTGGTGAAGACACACTGCTGGCGGAACAGCCTGGAGATGTTGGATAAGACAGAGAAGTGCTTGGAGTCGCGCCGACAACCTGGTACGTTATGGTTAGAGCCATACCAGAGCATGGCGAGATACCGCCACACTCATTGCCTCCAGAACTCTCAATCGTAGTAGCCTCGACAACACCAGGACCATTAGCAGTATTGACAGTGCACGAGCCTGTCGTGGGTGAACCGTTGATACAGATAGAAGTCAGAGACGGACTAGCAACTAGCGTACCAAGAGCAGCACTGGTAGGATTCAGAAACGCCGGGTCGGCGGCAACATAAATGTCCCAGCCACCCATAGCGTCGGAACCCTGAACGAAGAGACCGACGGTGAAGGTCTGACCGACAGTTACCGGACCGATCGTGGGCGGACTACCAGGACAGCTCGTTGCTGTCGTGGAGGATGTGACGCAGACCAGACCTGTGAACTGGCCGTGAGCTGAAGGAAATGCTTGTGAAGCAAGGAACAGCGAAGCGAGAAGAAGAGGCAGGGAGAGTACTAGACGCTTGTTTTTGACTAGACGATAGTGCAATTCGTAAATCACTCTTGTTTTCTCGCTCCTACGGCAACACATGGAATATTTAACTCTCAATGGAGATTTTCCATTCGCAGCCATCTATAGCCATCATTGGATATGACTAGCGTAGCTGGGTTATCCGAAGCTATAGAACGAGGAAAACTCTCCTAGACTCTTGCCAGAACGAGCTGAGCACACTGATCGTCCCGAAAGGGAGGACCTGGAATACTTGTCACACGCTAAACATGACTGCGCATAGGGTGGACGCGTAACACCAACGGTCAGTTCCGCTGGGCATGTTGGATTACTCCAGGACAAGTGTCTCCATAGGGCGTCTTGTAAAATATCGATCCTGAGTTAGAGCGGATCTTTCCCAGAAGGTTAGCTCCGCCGAGAGTCTATGGTACTACCCCGAAGGAGCCGGACTTTGGATTACCACGCGTGTAGAGTGTTCCTGTTGCCCAGTAGAGTGTTGCGGTGAAGGTGACCTTCTGGTTGGCGAAGCTGCTGCTGATAGGCTGGTTGAAGCTGAAAGAAATCTTCGCACCGGCCGCGATCGAGACCGGTGTAAGGCCAGGAGTAAAGTTGACTCCTCCCACAGTGTTGACACAGGTCACTCCGCACGTTACATCAAATGTGAGAGATGGATTGATCGCGGATCCTCCCACGAGCCGAACCACCACGTTTACAGTAGAGGAGAGTGGGTTGTCCACAGTGACAGTCCAGCCTTGAGTGTTAGAGGTCTTGCTGAGGCTCAGGTGGTGTGTCCAGTGGGGGTTGGTGAAAGATGGGGCCGGTGTGACTGTGAACGGCTCGCACGCGCTCGTCACAGCGTTATTGTTGCTATCGCCGCTGTATACCGCGTTGAAGCTGTAGCTACCTGACGGATTCGGCGCCGTTGACGTAGAACTCTGGACGCTGTCTGATGCGTCCACGTTGACGGTTGAGACGACCGTGCCGGTTCCCGCAGTGCATCCACTGTTGGGAAAGAGCGTGTAAGTTACAGTTCCCGGAGCACCGGTGACGGGGAAGCCGCCGAGAAATACGACAGCGTCATGAACAGGAACCCCTACGGGTATCCCACCGGCAGGGACGGGTAGTCCGGTCTGGTCGACGATGACTGCTGTGAAGATGCGTGCGGTAGCCTTCGTGACGGTCAGATTGAATGATGGACCTGTCGAGCCTGCGTGGACCGTGTCGCCAGCATAGATTGCTCCGATGTGATGTGTTCCAGAGCCCACCAGGGTGGGCACGTAGAAAATGGAGCAGCCGGAATTGTTTGGTCCGATCGCTGAGAGGGTGCAGACGTTCGGGTTGAAGCTGCCAGAACCATCGCTCGTCCATGTTACTACGCCGATTGGAGAGCTTGGAGCGGTCGTGTTTGTGTCTGTGACCGTTGCGGTACACGCGGATAACNGGCCGACGACTATTGGGGAACCGCACAGTTTGCTGATGGTTGTCAAGTCTCGGAAGACCGTCTGGGTGACGGAGGCGCCCTGAAGAGTCTCGGGAAGAGTAGTTCCGAAGGCGTCGGCCAAGAGAACGCACTCGTTAGGCGAGTTCGGCGGTGAAGCCGCGCTGGTATTGGAACAGCCCGCGGCTGTCGGATAAGACAGAGGTGTGCTTGATGTCTTGCCCACCATCTTGAAGGTGATGGTAAACGCTAAGCCAGAACATGGAGCCGAAGCGCACTCGTTGCTTCCCGAACTCTCAATTGTGGAGACCTCGACGACGCCTGGACCGTTGGCAGTGTTGACTGTACACGAGCCGGTGGTTGTTGCTCCATTGACACAGATAGATGTCAACGATGGGCTGAAAATCAGACTGCCAAGAGTAGCATTGGTTGGGATCAGATAGTGAGTGTCGACAGAGACGTAGATGTCGAAGCCAGCCAGTGGTTGCGAACTCTGAACGAAGACGCCTACTGCAAAGATCGAACCGGGTAGAACCGGAATGTTCGGCGCGCCCACAGGACATTTCGTGGCGG
>JGI25385J37094_10000568_pt1 | contig 10279 bp, 8 predicted proteins | sample GraSoi013_1_40cm_FD_37094 | JGI IMG/M metagenome (IMG submission 37094) | reverse complement strand
TCCGCAACCGGGAGGAAGCATTGTGAAAGAATAGGAGAAGGGTCCCGTACCTCCGTGAACCAAAAGGGTGATTGCAAGTGTCTGGCCAAGGTCGATGGAAGGAGGAGAAGCGATGATGTTCGCGGTTGGGTCAGGATTAACAGTGATGGTCACCGGACTGCTGCTAATCGCGAATCCATTGGAATCGGTTACAGTCACAGTCGCCTGATAGGTTCCAGCGGCAGCCGGACTGCAGGCGAGGTTCGTGGAGTTGGCTGACTCACAGCCTATGGGAAGGTTGTAGTATACGAGTGTCAGATCTCCAACACCTCCGGATGGTGAAGCTGCAAATTCGGTCGTCTGACCTTCATCTAGGTTGCTGGGGGACGCGGTGAAAGAGGCCAATGATGGGTCTGGGTACACGTTAACTGATAGATTACTGCTGATAAGGGAGAATCCGTTCGAGTCGGTGATGTTGACAGCTACTTCGAATGTTCCTGTTGTTGTTGGCTGGCATGAGATGGAGGCCGTGTTTCCTGAGTTACAGCCTGGGGGAAGATTCATCCATTCATAGGTGTAGTCGGTTGAGCCTCCAGTGGCCTCGACAGCGAAAGTGACCGTTTGTCCTAGGTCGACGGAAGTCGCGTTAACCGTGAGGAGATTGATCGAAGGGTCCGACAGGACCACGATGGGCGTGGCATTTTGCGAAGTAGTCTGCAAACTGTCGATGACTGTGCATTGGACATCGGCAGTCCCAGGCGAGCTGAATATGTGAGTAACATTCTGCCCGGTGGCGATAGAACCGTCGCCGAAGGTCCACGAGTAGGTGAATGGGGGGATGCCTCCTGTTGCGTTACAGGTGAATGATGCAAGTTGGCCCACATCGACTGAGACTGTTCTTAGAATCGGCCTTGACACTTGAACGGGAGGAGGCTGGAAGCCTGTTACAAATTCGTAGGCGTCAACGGCCTCGTAGGCTCCATGCGAATTGAAGGGTTGAAGCTGGTTCGGACTAGACGAGAATGCTAGAGGCGTCTGAGTTGCATTGGAGAATAATAATTGGCTTGTGGCAACGTTGAATTCATCCATCCACAACCAAGCTGAAGACAGGCTGTGGCTGTAATTGGAGAAGGTCGACTCTTCCTCATTACTGTAATACGGGTCCACATGGTACCATTCCGTCATCAATCCCGTGAAGAAACCGTTCTGATTAGCGAAACCGCTCGTTTGGCCGAGGAAGGAAGTTGCTCTCGCCGCACTGAACGTCTGAGATGCAGTCGATCCCGTGTTCCAGTCCCTCGCCAACATGACGACGTTTCGGCCCGAGAAATAGAGGTTCAACAGAACCATATCTCCAGGGTTTACTTGAATGCTGGACAGTCCGCCCCCAGACGAAGGAAACACAGACACGCCTTGCGAATCGAACACCTCATAATTCATCCCGAATCCGGGATTGTAACCGCCTGCTGTAAACGGCCAATCATAAGATATTCCGACTTGGTACCAGTACCCAGTGGATCCCAGGCCATTCAGGAGGTACGCAGGGCCATAGCCGTTAGTGTCCGATTGTGCAACTGCTGTAACATTGTAGGCAATGCTCACGAAGTTCTGGGTGAAGGTTGTCCCGAGCTGTTCGTCATAATTCGCAGGAGGAATTGAAGATACTTGAGAAGTCGTGGAAATTGGAAGTGGACCATTCTGCGGATGCCTCAATCCTCCGCCACTTTGCATCGTTAGAGAACCGGAGAGAATCGCTGCCTGGTTGGGAAGAGATGTGGACGACGATGTAGACGAGGTAGCTGAATTCACGCCCTTTTCGCGGTCGCCAAGAGTATGAGCATAAGACGGGATGGAAATGAGAATCACAATTAGGGCGATGGCCGCTACCGCATGACTCGCGGCATACAGCATACCGTAAGAGCGCACGGGATTCCTGTCTAGAATTTTCGCGGGTTGTTTGCTTTATACCCACCGGATAGCTGGGTCCATACGTCGAACCAGAAGGCTTCTCTTGTCTCACGGGGCGTGTTGAACCGTAGCCCTGGGTTTTTTCCGTCTTGCGTAGACCCAGATTAGGATCCCCAGACCCCCTAGGGCCAAGGGGATGCCGACGAGGCTAACTCCCGATGAGAGGAAGAAGAAGAATACGGAGAACCCTGTGAGATAAACGCCGATCATCGCCACTCTTTCGCGGAAGCTTAGCTTGAGAAGCTCTTCCTTCAACTGGGCCCGGTACCGAAGAAAGAGTGTTGCGATTATTACGAAAGAAATCGCTGCGATAAAGAACAGGTATGTGAGCTCGGACTGGTAGTTGTTGAAGGTCAACAGCAAACCGACCTCGTCTCCGACAAAACCTGCTCCGAGCCCGTAAAGAACAGCATAGAGCCGGTAGAGCCTCTCATTCCTCCAAGCAATGCCCATCCAGCCTGCCAGACTGATTAAAGCAAGACCATACCAGAAATGGTGGAAATGGATAGTTCCTTGCGAACTACTTGCAGTTACTACAGTCGTGGGGAACAGGGTGGCGAATAGTCTAGAGCCGAAGAAACTGACTACGAAGGTGAGGGTTGCGATGAAGGTAAGTCCATGCCTGAATTGGCTCCCAAGGGATTCTCGCGACATACTCCCAAACTGTTGTCACGTATATTTCGCAATTGTGGCCGGGACTGTCGCTGGGGTGATCGATAAGTCGAGGTCTTACGCAAAGACGTGTTTTGGTGGCCATGGGTTATAGCAGGCCAACCAGTGTCCGGGTCGAACCTCGATTAGTGGTGGTTCCTCTTTTGAGCAGATGTCTATCCGTCGAGGACAGCGAGTGTGGAATCTGCAGCCTGACGGTGGGTTGATGGAGCTCGGTACTTCCCCGGGTAGAATGATCCGGTGTCTCTTCTGTTTAGGGTCAGGCACTGGAATCGCTGACATTAGGGCCACCGTGTAAGGATGCAGAGGATTGTCGAAGAGTTCGTCAGTCTCGGCTATCTCTACAATCTTCCCAAGGTACATGACGGCAACTCTATGACAAATGTGTCTCACTGTACTAAGGTCATGTGAAATGTAGAGGTATGTTATGCCGAGCTTCTGTTGAAGCTCCTGCAGGAGGTTGAGGATTTGGGCTCTTACCGAAACATCGAGGGACGCGACCGGCTCGTCAGCTGCAATAAACTTCGGATTTACCGCTAGCGCTCGTGCTATGCAGATTCTCTGCCTCTGCCCACCGCTGAACTCGTGAGGATATCTCTCCGCGTGATAGTCTTCGAGTCCCACCATTCTCAGCAATTCATACATTCTGTTAAGCCACTGGTCGCGGGGGAGGTGGTGGTGCACCACGAAGGGTTCCATTATGATGTCGGCAACCGTCATTCTCGGGTCGAGGGACGCATAGGGATTCTGGAAAATGTACTGCATCTGCCGCCTAAGCGCGAGGACTTGGGTCCTGTTCGCCTTCTTGAACATCTCTGTAATGTTTTTCCCCTCGAAGTAGACTTCTCCGGATGAAGGAGGCTCAAGATACAGCATGCACTTGGCGATGGTGGTTTTCCCACAACCGCTCTCACCAACTAGGCCCAGAGTCTCGTTCCGTCTGATCTGGAAAGAAACTTGGTCAACGGCATGCACGTCTCCGATCCTACGTCTTAAGATCACTCCTCTTTCATAAACGGGAAAGTGTTTTGTGAGTTCTTTGACTTCAAGCTCTATCTCGTCCGTTCTGAGTCAGCTCGCCACAGCGGATTTTAGGTCGAGTTCCTTCCAGCGATGGCAATGTACTATTCGTCCATCTCCCATCGACTCGAGCTCGGGATCTTTGTCAATGCAGACCTTCCTAGCGTAGGAGCATCTCGGATGAAATCTGCACCCTGATGGAGGCTGGATTAAGTTCGGGACATTTCCAGGGATCACGGACAAGTGCTTCTTCCTCAAGGCCAAGTTTGGAACGGACGAGAGGAGCGCTTCCGTGTACGGATGTTTGGGGTTCCCAAACACTTGTTCGGCCGTTCCGGTTTCACATACCTGTCCGGCGTACAAGACGGTCACTCTGTCGCATGTGTCTGCCACGATACCCATGTCATGCGTGATCAGAACCATCGCCAAGTTGAACTTATCTTTGAGGGCTGTTAGTAGCTCGAGAATTTGAGCCTGAATCGTTACATCAAGAGCAGTCGTGGGCTCATCGGCAAGTATCAGGCTCGGCTCACAGGACAAAGCTCTAGCGATTGCGATCCTCTGCTTTGTTCCGCCGCTCAATTCATGGGGGTATTGACTGATCCTTACCTGAGGGTCGGCTATTCCAACGTTGCGCAAAAGCTCGATCGCTTTTGTGATTGCATATTTCTTGGAGACAGGCTGGTGCCGCATAATGACCTCCGCGAGCTGGTCCCCGACCGAGTATACAGGATCGAGTGTCGTCGTCGGATCTTGAGGTATGTAGGCGATTTCTTTACCTCTGATGTGCTGCATCTCAGATTCGGTTAGCTTCAGCAAGTTCTTTCCCTGGAATTCTATCTCACCTTCAACTGTTTTTCCCGGCGTAGGAACGACTCTCATTATTGATTGGGCTGTGACTGTCTTGCCAGACCCGGATTCCCCCACGAGACCAACCGTCTCGCCTTTGTTGACTTGGAGACCGATGCCATCAACTGCCTTCACTACTCCAGCGTATGTGTAGAAGTATGTCCTCAGCCCACTGACGCTAAGAATCTGATCGAATGACATCGCCTCTTATTCCCTCAGTCGAGGATCAAGCGCATCTCTCAGGCCGTTTCCGAGAAGGTTGAAGCCCATCACCATCACTGTGACGAATAATGCTGGGAATAACGTGGCCCACCATGCATCAGCGATGAAGTTAGCGGATGTGTACATCTGCTGGCCCCACGTGTTCGAGCCGGGTGCACCGAACCCGAGGAAGCTTACCGCCGCTTCCGTCAAGATGGACGCGGCAATCTGTAGCGTTAGGAGCACTATCACTATGTGTAGTACGTTGGGGAAGAGATGACGAAATAGTATCCTCCACGAGGACGCCCCGATCTGACGCGAAGCAGCAATGAACTCAAATTCGCGAACCTTCAGTGTCTCTCCACGTATTATTCTAGCAGCTCCCGGCCACGAGAAGGCGCCTATCACCAACACTACGATCCATATGCCTCCAGTCGAGAACTGCGAGAACTTCAGAGCGACTTGGAGAAACACCAAGAGGAGGAGAAAGAAGGGAATGACAAGAAAGACCTCCGTGACACGCATGAGGAGATTTTCCATCCAGCCTCCGAAATATCCCGCTGCTAGCCCAATTATGACAGCAATGAGTATGGCAAGGCCTGTGGCACCCAGACCTATGAGGAAGGCCGCGCGCGTCCCGTAGATTATCTCACTATACACATCATAGCCATCGATGTTTGTACCGAAGGGATGAGTAAGAGTCGGCGGTCCGTTGGAAACGAAGTCTGGAGAAGGGCATGAAGGGCTAAGTCCCACAATGCATCGCGGTGGATAAAGCGCTACCAGTCGGTCGAACGCTGCCATGACAACAAACGCACCCACTATCGCTAGGCCGGCGATTGCAGTCTTGTTCTTCTTGAGGCGTCGCCATGCCAGCGCCCATTGGCTGACTCCATGGGGACGGGCTGATTGAGGCTCTGCTGTCTGGGATGTTCCTTCTTGATTCATCAACTGTATTATTCCAATCTTATCCTAGGATCAATGTAGGCATAAGTGACGTCCGTGATGAGATTCGCAATGAGTGTCATCAAGGTAATTATTACCACGATGGCTTGGATCACTGGGAAGTCCAATTGAGTGGTATAATCGACGAACATTCGTCCCACGCCTGGCCAATTGAAAACCGTCTCCGTCACGGGAGCACCGGCTAACAGGCCGCCAAAATAGAGTCCAACATACGTGACGATTGGAATGAGTGCATTGCGTAGCCCATGCTTGTAAATCACGGTTCTATCCTTTAGTCCACTGGCCTTCGCTGCAAGGATGTAGTCTTGTCTTAAGACCTCCAGCATGCTAGATCTGACAAGGAGAACCACTGGTGCTAAGATGGCGAAAGTGTAGATTGTTGCCGGCAGAAAGAGATGCCACAGCTGGTCTAGCAGTAGACTCCCGTACGGATACTGGGATGGTAAGGTGGACTGAAACCCCCCTGATGGAAACCAGTGCAGATGGTATCCGAAAATCAGAATTGCAGCCACGCCCAAGAAGAAGATCGGTATAGATGTTCCGATCAAGGACGTACTCGTTATCGTGACATCGAGGGCGGAGTATCTTTTTCTCGCTGAGGTTATGCCGATCGGAATAGCAATTATGAGCGACAGAGTCAGCCCTAGAAGCTGTAGCTCGAGAGTGGCCCATATTCTCTGAGCGATGAGAGTTGCCACTGAGCCGCCGCTAAAAGAACTTCCGAGATTGAGATGGAGAAGGTCTGACAGCCAGCTGAGATATTGAACCTGTATCGGCTGGTCAAGGTGAAGCGATTTGCGAAGGAGTTCTCTCTGCTGTTCAGTGATATTTGGATTCAACGCGCCATAGAGCTCTACAGGATCGCCAGCAAGTCTCTCGATTGTGAAAACCAGTAGTGTGATCCCAAAAAAGACGGGAACAAGGTACAATACCCGTCTGAGAACGTACTTGAGGATTGAGATTCAGGCTCCACTCCCGAGCATAGCGCTCCCGCAACGCGATCTTCCTTGGAGAATTATCCCCGGTGTATCCATCTTGCACTGGTTTAGGGGCCAGTGTCTGTAAAAAGCATAGCCCGTGGAAGACGGGACGGCAAACGTAACTGTCCCAGTGCCTTTTAAGGCTAGGAAGTCACTTTTCCTGTGATTATCACGAAACGCCACAATCAATATACACTGGGAGAATCGCTTACTAGGTTCATAATGTCATGCAGAATTAGGAATGGCGTTCCGGCCGTAATCGTCCTTGCTATCAGTGCCATGATGGTCCTCGTACCTGCTGGTGTGACCGTTCATGCGTCCACCTGTGCGGGAGGGCTAAATCCGAGCCTGCGCCTAACGTTACTAGTTCCTTCCTCGAATCCTGCTAGAATCGCTTGGGCGGCGATCGTGCAGAACAGCCTTCAATGTCTCGGCGTCGATGTTGCTAGTTCCCAGGTGCCATTTAGTCCAAATATTTACGACCGTGCCTTGAAGCCGTCCATATCTAACGTCGGGAAGACCTATGATCAGGGCGGATTCGACATACTATTTGTGGGCTACAATCTTCAAATTGACCCTGACCCATATTCTCTTTATCACAGCAGTCAGTTCAGCTGTACCCTAGCAGTCTGCCCCAACGGGCAGAACTACTACCTGTGGAATAGTACCCAGAATGACCAGATTTCCAATCTCATCAAAACGACGCTTGATCGCAATACTCGACTAGGTTATGTCAAACAATGGCAAGTTCTTGCCAACAACGAGCTTCCATCAATTCCGATATTTTACACGAAGGAGATAGTCGCGTTTGGGAACCAGTATCCNAATGCTCAGCAAGTTTTCAACGTGTACCACTTTCCTGCATGGCCCCCCATTGAGCACCTGAGTGCTTCCGGCACCTCATCTTTCATTCTAGCTGAAACTGGTCAGGCACCCGGTGAGGGAATAGTTCCGGAGCTTAGCACCTCCTATTACGATCTGGCTGTCTCTGGCGAGATATTCGGTAGTTTGGCTCTGAGAAATGATACAATCTTCAAGACGATGATCCCTGATCTAGCTGATGGGACCCCATCGGCTCCCGGCTGGACTTCTAGCCCGGATGGCACGACATGGAACGTCACCGTTCGTCCTGGAGTGACTTGGCAGGATGGCAAGCCTTTCACCGCTAACGATGTGAAGTTCACGTTCGACCTGTACCAGAATACAACGTTCGGATCCCTGACGGGAGGGTTTGTAAGGGGTATTGTCGGAGGCAAGAATAACGTAACGACCACGGGTCCGATGTCTGTCATGTTCAAACTCCCCGCTCCATACGCCTATTTTGTCCAGAACATTCTGACCACAGCGATTTTGCCGGCACACATCCTCAACAACGCAACTTTCTACCCCGGCGGAACGATAGACTATTCAACGATAAAGGACAGTCTCTTCAATCATCCTGACAGCGGTACTTTTGGGTCTTTACCGATAGGCACGGGTCCTTACAAATACTCTGACTACACTGCGGCTACGACGACAAATCACCTTGCGCGTAACGATGCTTACTTCGACTTCAGCGACTGGGGCAGAAGCGCGCTGTTGGCAAAGGGACAATTCCAGATTAAGGACTACTACGTCAGAACAATTATTGGTGGCGCCCAAGCGGTCACAGCCTTGAGCAATGGGGAGGTCAACTTCCTCGACAGTCAATACCACTTGGAAACCCAGACAGGCTTCCTCAGCAGTTGGCCCGCCTCCCAACAAACGTCCTATGGTGCCTACGGAGTACAAGAGATGGGGGTAAACATGGAACATCCCATCCTCGGAACTGGTACCGCGACGCCATACGCTCAGCAGTACCCTGGGAACTCCACTGCGGCCGCGAATGCCGCTAGATGGATTCGTCAAGCAATCAGCTACGCTGTTCCGCGTGATCTGATAGTCGGCAGCCTGCTTCACGGTTACGGTAGTCCGGCAATCACAACCCCAATCATTGGAGATTCTGCCACCAAAACGGCCGTAACTGACGGATTCAATACGGATCTTTCACCGTATCCGTATGACCTGACTAAAGCGGCACAGTTGTTAGCGCAGGCGGGCTACCAACAGACAAGTTCACCCACGAGCTTCTTCAACCAGTACGGAATCTACCTGATCAGTGCAATCGTGGTCGCTGCTGTCGCAGTAGCCGCAACATTTCTCTTGCGAGCAAGAAGAAGGCCTGTCACGGGTCCAGTTTCTACGTCTCCGACCAGTCCACCGCCATCTCCCACGACCACATCCTGACCAAATCTCCCGCTTTTTTTCCGGGCCGTAGCTCTTCGGCTTAGATTGCAGACAACGCGAATCCCGTTAGGATTAGTAGAGTTGATGCGATGATCCATTTGCCGGCCACTCTTCCTGCATTTTTCTCTCCTTCTTTTGACCATCGTGCTGTTCCAAGTGTGATCTCGCCGAACTTTGATATCGAGGGAGTTGAAGACAGAGCTATTGCAGTGCTTGCGATTAGTCCTACGGCGCCCTCGAGGAACAGGACAAGAACCAATGTGACCTTAGACACTGATCCGAACATTGGGACCGAAGTAAGAGAGTCCAGCATGCCTATGACAGACGCCGCTATTACCGGTGTTTTCACATAGCTGAGAAATCGCTGTAGCCTCTTACGAGCAACACGATTTTCACTATTATGGAACGCTGCCGAACCGGAGGTCATATATGTGACAACCCAATTATGAGCGGGATTGTCCCAAGGACGACCGGCAGCAACAGACCTGGGGCTTTTCCCCTTCTCTTTGTTATCTCGAATGTGCCAGCTACGCCGAGTAGAATGAGGATTGAGGTTTCTATCGCTCCATAAAGGCCGAGAATCCTCAACGCGGATGATGCGAGGATGGAATAAGTAAGGAAGTCGCCTATCCCTATTAGGTACTTCTCAAGTTGAAGTGTGACGACCGAGACGACCTTATCATAGCTTTTCTTTCCAGCAATGGCTGACAGACTGTTAGACTCTACGACCGCCACGTCAAGGATGGTAAGTACGACTAGGAACGTTAGTACAACGCTCGAGGAGAGAGTGGTGCCAATCAAAGCACCGAGAAGCGTTGCGGATGCTATCATTAGTCCCGCAGTCCTTCTTGGTGACAAGGATCCAAAATATCCTCTCACTGACCAGCTCAAACCCGTGTAGCCTAACGGCAAAGTTACGATGAAAACAACAGGCGGTGCTCCGAGAGCTTGCAATGAGACTCTCAATAGAATCAGGCCGGATATTGTTCCAGCGATTGCCAACGTAGCGACAATGAGACGAGCCGACTTTTCAGGGTAGCGTTTCATCGCTAGGAAGAGGATTCCGAGGAGAATCGCTGAAAGTAGGATTGCACTTGCTCCATCAGTTGTCTCCGTGTCGGGGCCTACGGTGAAACCCACCGCACGTCCGTACAGCGCGGCCCATCCTGCCGCAACCGCTCCCAGGACTGGAATTATGACATATAGCAGGTCTTTGAAAGCCTTNGGATAGTCTTGCCTTGCCGTTGAGCCCTTCCCTGTGGTATGCTTGGCTTTCCCGGACTCATAAAGGTCAAGTTATGCCTCAAGCAGAGTCCAAGGATAGCTTCAATCTAAGCGCTGGGACCACACATGCCAGTACGTGTTGGTCTCTTATTGCT
>JGI25385J37094_10000563_pt1 | contig 10302 bp, 13 predicted proteins | sample GraSoi013_1_40cm_FD_37094 | JGI IMG/M metagenome (IMG submission 37094) | reverse complement strand
GGGAATATCGGTGACCTTTCTCGGCTTGTAGCCTTGGTCCTGTAGCGGGTGGCCCGCGCTCGGTAACTGAAATTTTGAGTCGACGACCAACGCTTGACCGGGGTTTTCTCCGAGCCTAGACTTTCGCCCGGGTTTCAGGGCCTGGACCGCTCGAGCGTTCGGGAGGGTGGCACGTTGCTGGGTCGGGGTCCTTGTGTAGCGTTCAGTGCCTCCGTTGGCCGTCGCGACGGCCGGCAGGGGCATTTGCGTACTTCACGCCTCCCCTGACCGCCAACTACATCAAGCGAAGTCTCGGCCGGATGCCGAAGTTCTATGGCACCTACGATCTGCCGTCGCTGGACAATCTCGTCTCGTACCGATTCAACCCCCGCAGTTTCAGTTTCTCCTAGCGCGCGGCGACACGTGACGATCCTGTGACACCGCTCGCTCTACGTTCGCCCTAGCTTGGGGAAGGCGTACAGAGCCGTGAGATCCAGGGGGGCGTCCCCGAGGGGGAACCGCCAATCGGGGCCTGAGTAATGGTGCGACATGGATCATCTTCCCCTTTGCTCTAGATACTGAGGGCCCTCTGTGGTCCGAATCGCGCAGGTCGAGTCAGCCCCACGGCAGACTGGGGGTACTTGGTTCCCGCAGAAGCCCGAGATGCGCAAGGGTTTCTTGCAACGGCTCGTCAAGATCATTCCTCGATCATTTGCTCCCGGCGCTTGAGGTAGAAATGGCGCACTGAGCTGTAGAGGTCGATCGTCGTCGCTTCCACGCCCGCGAAGAGGTCGTAGTTCAGCGCCCGATCGTTGACGGTGTCTCCCACCTTCATGCCGACCTGGCCCACGAACGGCACGAAGTACGTCAGCGGGTTCATCGCGCTGTCCACGCCCTTGCCGATGCCGTCGCGAACGGTCGTCGGTCCGAGCAACGGCAAGACGAGATACGGACCAGACGAGACGCCCCAGAGGCCGAGCGTCTGGCCGAAGTCTTCCGGGCTCGGTTGGAGCTCGGCGACCTTGCCCGGGTCGAACAGCCCGCCGATCGCCGAGGGTGCTATTGAGCACGAACCGGGAGACTTCGCGCAGCGCGCCTTCCCACTTTCCCTGGAGCAGGCTGTTGATGAACCTCGGCACCCACGTGACGTTGTTGATGGCGTTGCCGAGCATGATCTGCACCTGCTCGGGCACGACCGCGCGGTAGCCGCGGGCGACCGGCTTCAGCGCNTACTTGTCCACGTTGTAGTTGAACGTGAACATCTTTTCGTTGAACGACTCCCAGGGATCGTACTGTTCGTTATCCAGATCACTCGCCCGGGGGGGCACGGTGATCGTCAGGTCGAGGTTCGGGTCCNCCTGGGACGCGGCCACCAGTCCCTCGGGCCGGGTGGTCTTGGCGAGGTTTCCGCACCCGGCCAACACCAGCCCGGCGGCGAGGCACACCACAATCTGCATCGCGTACTGAGTGCGCATGTCGTTCGTCCCCCGAGCGGCATGCTCCTCGTTTTTGGCTCCGCCTTCCATGGGATGTTGGTCTCACATGAGGATTGCGGGCTCCAGCCAGCTCGGGGACCGCCGCCACCGTCTAGGGGGTCACGCTCCTACGGAAGGAACTCGCAGATCTGGGCGGCCGGGTCGTAGTAGCCGGTCTGCTCCTCGCAGGTCTGCTTGGCCGTCTTCGTCGACGCCGCGTAGGAGCACGACTGCGTCGACGCGTTGTAGGTGCCGCCGTGAGCCTGGCACATCTTGGCCGAGCTCATCCGTACTTTGCTTGCGCACCCGGTCACCGCCACCGTGGCGGCCAGGGTCATCACGAGAACGAGGTGTCGACGGTTGCTCATTTGAGGGCCTCCCGCGCTGTGCGCGCCATCTGCGTTGAAATTCCGGACGGAATGCTGGCCCTGCCCGGAAACCTGCGCTATGGGACTTTGGTCCTAGGCCCCCGACCCGTTACTGGGTCGTGCCTGTGAGCTCGATGACCTTGCCGGCGCGGAGCACGTTCATCTTGAACGGGGTGCCCGGCGGCGCGACGGCCAACCTGTTGCGGATCTTCTCGATGTTGTCTTCGGACACGACGGGGATGCCGTCGACCGAGAGGATGATGTCGCCGCCCAGGGCGATCTCCCGCCCACCGACGGTGACGATCCGGTCGCCCCCCTGGAGGCCCATGTTCCACGCCTGCGAGCCTTGAGAGACCGTCTTGACGAGGAACCCGGCGGGCGCAGGGACGTTGAAGATCGCCGCGAGGTCGCCGGTGAGTACGATGCCCTGGAGGGCACTCCAGAACACCTTCCGCTCGATCAGGAGCTTTTGCGCGGAGTTGATCGTCACGACAAAGCCGAGGCCCTCGCTGCCGCCAGACTTTGAAATGTTCTGGCTGACGATGCCGATGACCTCGCCCGCCATGTTGAACATGGGGCCACCGGAGTTGCCCGTGTTGATTGTGGCCGTGGTCTGAAAGAACTCCGCCAGGGGCATGTCACGAAAGATNGTGTTGGCCGGCCAGCGTGCGCTGATCCAGCCCACGCTCATCGAATGAGCGAGCCCGTAGGGGGCGCCGACGACCATGACCTGTTGGCCGACCCGCACCGTGCTGGAGTCACCGATCCGCGCCACCTGCATGGCCGCGGTCACGCGCTCGAGCTGCAGGAGCGAGACATCGGCGGCAGCATCGGACGAGATGATTTTCGCGCTCACGACCTCACCGGCGACGCCCTCGACGGTGATCTCGTCCATGGCGTTGACGACGTGGGCGGCCGTCATCACCTTGCCGCTGGCGGAGATCAGGACACCGGAGCCCGTCTCGTTGAAGCGGGTGACGCCGCCGGCGCCGACGTCGCGGCCCTTGGCGCGCACGACGACGACGGACGGGTTGACCTTGCGGAAGATGTCGTCCAGGTTCTGGGCTCGGGCCGCCGGGGCGAACGCCGGCAGCACGGCGGCCGCGAGTATCACTGCGAGAACCTTCATAGGCACCTCGATGTGGACCGGCGTGTGGGCACCGCCTCGCCGCGATCCCTACTGTGCGAGACGCTGAACGGACGTGGCAACCACTCGGTCCCTCTCGGCAGGTACCGTGCCTGTTACGACCACCCAATCACCCGGGCCCAGGGTGTCGTACTGGTCCTGATCCACCTGTGAGAGGTCGACGTTGATGGCCCGGCTGCTACCGGGAGCGACGGCCATGGTCTCTCCCGAGACCCACTCGACCTGTCCCTGGAATCGGATCGCGCTGTCTTGCGCCGAACCGATGCCGACGACCGCCGGGAGGATTACGGTCAGGACCGCTCCGAGCGTCTTGACGAATGCACGTCGGCTCATTGATCTTTCCTTTTGAGGCTCACGCGTACGTCACCGTGTAGGTGCTCGATGCTCGCAGTCTGTACACGCAGAAGGCTATGGGACCAAAGTCTGATACCGCTGCCGCACGCCGCTTCCTAGCATCGCGGGCGACGATGCTGACTCGATTGAGGATCGCCTGGCTGATCGCCGTGCTCGGCATCGTCGCGGTGCCGGCGGCGCCCTGCGCTCGCCCAGTCGAGCGGTGACGAAACCGAGCCGGCGAAGAAGACGCAGAACCCGGTGGCCGACCTCATCAGCGTGCCGTTCCAGAGCAACTTCAACTTCGGCGTGGGCTCGAAGGACGCGACGGTCTACGTCCTAATGGGACCTTGGTCCGATGGCACACCGGAGACGGCGCAAGTACGTTTGCGGCGGCCGTCGTGGCTCGATTTCCCTGTGGAGGGTGTGAGATGAAGGTGTGCGGCTTCATCGTCGTCCTCGGCCTGGCCTTGCTGATCACGCCGGTACCGGCGAGCGCGCAACCGGTTCCCGTCCCGGAGACCTGGGGTGGAGATTTCATGTCGCGCGCCCGGCTCACGGGTAACTGGGGCGGATTTCGGGACGAGCTTGGCAAGAAAGGCGTCGTGTTCGATGCCGACCTGCTCTTGACGCCTCAGGGCGTCGCGAGCGGCGGCCGGGACACCGAAGCCGAGTTCTGGGGCAACGCCGAGTACACGCTCAACGTGGACACCGGCAAGGCCGGCCTGTGGCCCGGCGGCTTCCTCAGGCTCATCGCCAACAGCGGCTTTGGAGACAGCGTGCTGCAGGATTCGGGCGCCATCAACCCGGTCAATACCGCGGCACTGCTGCCCGCGGCCAACGCCCCGACCACCGCCCTGATGCACGCGACCTTCATGCAGTTCCTCAGTCCGAAGTTCGGCCTCGTCGCCGGCAAGTTCTTCACGCTCGATGGAGACCCCGGCGAGTTCACCGGCAACTACCGCACGCAGTTCCAGAACGGCGCGCTGGTGTTTCCGATGACGGCCGCCCTGGTGCCGATCTCGGCCTACGGGGGTGGCATCGTCGCCATACCGTGGGAGGGCGCAGTCCTGTCGGCGCTGGCGCTCGACCCGAGCGGCACGCCGACGAACAGCGACGTGACGGAGGCGTTTCGCGACGGCGTCATGGTGCTCGCCGGCGCCAAGTTCTCCATCAAGCCGTTCGATCGGGTGGGCCACCAGGGCGTGCAAGTGATGTGGAGCAACAAGGAACGCTTCTCGCTCACCCAGGACCCGTCCAACATCGCCAAGATCGCTCTGTTCAACCAGTTTCCGCGACTTGCCGATCCCGGCCCGATCCTGGAACGCATCCTCGAGCGGTTCTTCCCCCAGCTCCTCGTTCCCGTTCAACCTGCGAACCGCAAGAACGACACCTGGGCCGTCTTCTACAACTTTGACCAGTATCTCTGGCAGCCGGCCGGCGACCCCAAGCGCGGGATCGGGGTCTTCTTCACGTTCGGCGCCACCGACGGAAACCCGAACCCCATCAAGTACTCCTACAACATGGGTATCGGCGGCAACGGAGTGGTGCCCGGGCGTCCGAACGACAACTTCGGCATCGGCTGGGCGCGCACCGAATTCAGCAGCAACTTCGTTCCGTTCTTGCGCCAGCGGCTCGACCTCGGTCTCGACCACGAGGACGCGGTCGAGATGTACTACAGCGCCGCGCTCACGCCCTGGCTCAACGCGACGGTCGACCTGCAGGTCGTCAATCCGGGCCTCAAGAAAACACTCGACTCGTCCAACCGGCTCACGGATGTGAACACCGCGGTCGTGGCAGGAGCACGCCTCTACGTCCGATTCTAGAGCAGCACCTTGATCAGCCGCGTGACCACCTCTTCGAACGGCATGATCGTGAGCGTCAGCGGGAGCAGTGGGGCGGCCGTCACGGCGGCGAGCCGGATGACCGCGTCCAACCCGAAGGGCACGGGCCGCATGTCGCGCACCGTCTCAAAGCCGCTGTCGAAATCGGCCCACGACGAGATGTCGGGGTTGCCCACGAGCAACTCTCCCGCCGGGACCCCGCCGCGGATCCACTTGTCGTCGAATTCCTGGGCGTGGCGGCTCGCGAGCACACCGTATTCGCGGAGCCCCCGCCGCCTGGCTTCGACGAGGAGCGGCGTGAACATGACGAGTGGGGCAAGCATGAAGAGGACGAAGAACGCGACGAAGCCTGCGGCATCCACTTTGAATGTCAGCAGGTTCTGCCCCCCGTAGAACACCCGGCTGGCGATCAGCCCGGCCAGCATCGCACCCTGGGCAAAGAGGACCGGCTCGAACGCGTAGGCGCTGACGCCCACGAATCCCAGGCCAGCTGCCCGGTCCGGATGGGTGGGGATGAGCCGCAGCTTCAGCCGCGAGACGCGCCACAGGAACGAGAACCACACGAACAGCCGCAGGTACCACCGCAACAAGATGAGCTGGAAGATCGGAATGCTGACGAACGCGTACCAGTACCCCGAGAGCGTGAGTCGCACACCCGCGCCGTCTGGCGTTCCGTACCACGTCGCCCGATGCAGCGCGATCTGCTCGCGCCACACCCAGTGGCCGACGGTGTAGATCAGGACGATGAGGCCGACCTCCAACGCGACCGAGTTGCGCAACCGCAACGCCGAGGCGATCGCCGCGTGGAAGGCCGGGACCTCCTCCGGAACCACGATACCGCGATCGACGAACTGCTCCACCACCGGGCGGATCCGCTGATGGACCACGATCTCGGCGAGGATCAGGATGGGAAGCGCGATGAGAAACCGTACGTGCGTCTCGATGTCGTGGAGGAAGGGGAGGGCCACGGCACCACCGGTCGCGCTTCGTCCGATGAGCGAAAGGACGAGCAGCGGCAGCCACGCGACCGCGGCGATGACGATCGCCCGCCACTGCACCAGGTCGAGCGGAGGTTTCAGGATGCGGGAGCGGACGTAGAGCTGGTACAGCGGCCCACCCAGGACGAGCGAGAAGTCGGACGGCAGCATGACGCTCACGTCACCTGCTCGATGTCCGGCGCCGGCCAGGGCTGATCGGCGTAAGGCGCTCGCAAGGATCGGCGGTTCGGGGTCGGTCACGGTCGTTCGGTGCCCGCCATCCAACCATGCGACGAGCCGCGCGTGGTATGGGACCAAGGTCCGATACCACGGGTAGGCATAGGAGNCGTCCCGACGAGCAACCCGAGAAGGCCGCCGGCGCGGAAGCTACTCGACGAAACTGGCGTTGAACTTGAGCAGTCCGTCGTCGCTCTGGCCGCTCAGCATGCGTTTGCCGCCGCTCTCGTAGAGCTGCACAGTGCCGGATGGGGTGACGGACACCCCGCCCTGCTGTTGTAGAGTAGTCTGGTATCGTGCCTTGCCATCCTTCACGCTGATCGTGCCGTAGACATCCGTCGTTCCGGAGTAGTTGGTCGAGGCCGTAAAGGTCCCGTCCGGGCGGATCGTCGTCACCGTGGAGCCGCTCACCTGTGGCCTGAAGACCCATCCCGTCCAGTGTCCGGCAAGCTGTTTGACGTCGGTGATGGCCACGGGCGTTCCGGACGTCGCTGCGGTGGCGCACCCTCCGAGCCCGATTGCCAGTGCGATGACGAGCGCGATGTACTGCAGCATGGTCTCCTCCTTTAGAGTTTCGACACCCTAATACCTGATCTTTCGCTCGACGCGCTCCAGCTCCTCCGCCAGAATCGGCACGCCGAGATTGCAGGCCTGGACGCCCTGGACAGCGCAGAGCTTCAGCACCTCCATGATCTCCTCCATGGTCGCGCCCAGCCTGAGGGCCGCCTTGATGTGCCGGCGCGTGCCGGGCGCGTACATGTGGGTGTAGGACGCGTCGAAGGCGATGCTCAGGAGCTCGACCTCCTTGGGGGGCATCACGCCACGCGCGTAAATCCCGATCCCGGTGGCCATGAACTCTTCGGTCCACACCGGGTCCAGCTCGAAAAAGGGATCCCAGGCTCGGCTCCACTGGCCGATCACCCGCATCTTGTCGCAGGCCGGCGTCGCGATGCCATTCGAACGTCTGGCTGGCTTCACGCCCGCGGCGAGGGCCTCCTCGAGGAGAATGGGAGCGCCCAGGCTGCACGAATGGATCGACAACACGGACGCGCACTTGAGAACGAACAGGATCTCATCGCGGGTCGCGCCCGCCTCGAGCGCAGCGCGGATGTGACGGCGCGTGCCGCCCGGGTCGAGGTTGGTGCAGGCCGCGTTGAGCGCGATGCCGATCAGCTCCGCGATCTTTCGTGGCAGCACCCCCGTGCCCCAGGGGTTCGTGGTCATCTTCACGCACGCCTCGGCCCAGGCCGGATCCCATTCGCGGAGCTGCGCTAGCGCCGCGTCCCAGGGCCCCGTTTCGTCTCTGGTCGCCATGATCTCTCTCCTCGTCGTCGCGGTCACAGTCCGAGATGCTGATGAAGAAACGCGCGCATCTTCTGGCGCGCCGCGATCGCCTCCGGCGCGTCGGGGATCCGATCCGGGAAGTTGTGGATCATGCCCTCGTAAAGATCGAGCTTCACCGTCACGCCGGCCGTATCGAGCGCCTGGTACATCCGCACGAAGCCGCTGAGCAAGACCTCCTTCAGACCGCCCTGGATGAGCGTCGGCGGAAAGCCCGTGGAGTAGTCGCCATAGACGGGTGACGCGTACGGATCCTTGTGATGCTCGAGGGCGGCGTAGGCGGCGGCGGCTTGCCTGGCATGCCGTTCGTCCAGGGCATTCGGATCGGCCGTGCGCAGCGTGGTTTCCGTATCGCCGCTCGCGGTGACGTCCAACCACGGAGACACCAGCACGATCGCTGCCGGCATCCCCAGCCCTCGGTCGCGCATCTTGAGAACGGCCGCGGCGGCCAGCCCGCCGCCGGACGCGTCCCCGTAGATGGCCGTGTCCGAGAGGCGTTGGCCGTCGCTTCGCAGCGCCTGGATCGCCGCGATGACCTGATCGGACATCTGGTCGTATTTGGCGAACGGCGCGAGCGTGTAGTCGACGGAGATCACGCGGAGCCCTGTTTCGTGGGCGGCGATGACGGCACGGCCGAGGGTGGATGCGGCGCTCGACATCACGTGGGCGCCACCGTGGGTGTAGACGAGGACCTTGCCGTTGTCCGCCCAGTTTTGGGACGCACGTCCAGCACCGGGACTCCGCCCAGACTCGTCTCCCTGACGGTGTGCTCGTAGCGCTTGAGACGGGGCGCGGACGTCGCCGTGCCGGCCGCTTCTGCGAAGGCCTGCACCTTTTTCCAGCCGGCCAGGTCTCCTGCGTCGGGGAACGCGGGCATGAGCGCCGGATCCCGTAACGTCCGGAGGAATTCCTGCGCCTCTTTCGACACCGTTTCCGGGACGTTCACATACGGATGTTGCTGAGTCGGCGTGGTCATGTTCGACGCCTCGGTCTCCGTCGGTGCCGACTTACTCCGGCACGGCGTTCAGGAGGTACATGAGCACCAGGGCGGGACTCGGGCGGCCCAGCACACGGAACCACTTCTCGTAGATCCGGACGATCTCGTCGGACCGGTAGAGACGGGAGAGCGCCCGGTTCACGACGTGGCGGAAGGCCGCGTCTCCGCGTCGGAGCATGAGCCCGTAGGGTTCATACGAGAATTGCTCGTCGACGAGCGTGAGCTTCTCGGGGTCCTTGGATCCGACGAGGAGGCCGACGAGCAGGACTCGGTCGGAGGCGTAGGCGTCGGCCTTACCGCTCTCCAGAGCCGCGCGGCCCTCGTCGTGATCCTTGACCGGGACGATCTGCGCTCGCACCAGGCGCTTCTGCAGCGCCGCCTGCAGGGCCGGCTCCGTGGTCGTGCCGGGAATGACGGCCACCCGCTTGTCTCCCAGGTCGGAGACGCTCCGGATCCCGGAGCTCGTGCCGACGAGGAGGCCGCCACCGTCGATGAAGATCAGCGGACTGAAGTCCACCCGCTCCTGCCGTGAGAGCGTGACGGTCGTCGATCCGCACTCCATGTCGATACGGCCGCTCGTCACGGCGTCGATGCGGTCGGCGACGGTCACCGGCGCCCAGCGGACCTTCAGCTGGGGCAGGCTGAGCGCCTCCTGTACCTCGGTCACGATCCGCGTGCACAGATCGATGGAGTACCCGGTGGGCTTTCCATCGCTGCCGACGAAGGAGAATGGAGCGGAGTTCTCGCGGTATCCCAGGACGATGGTTCCCGCGGTCTTCATCTTCTTGAGCGTCCCTTGCAGCTCCTGAGCGGCCGCGGGCACGGCCATCGACAGCACCAGCAGCACGACGACGGCAGATCGTTTCATCGCTTTCCTCGCTTGTTCCGTTTTGGGGGTCGATGATTCTTCGCTGCGATCACGGTCCGCAGGCGGTCGGGACCGAGAGAACCCGCAATCGGCGTAGCCCAACACGCGACTCCCGGCTCGCGCTGGACGTCCGGTCCCAGCCGCGCGTTCGTCAGGGTTCGCTCGCTTCTCTCGCTCGCGCATCGACGGGATGCTCGCAGTCCCGGGAACGGTCGGCTATGGGACCTTCGTCCGACTCCCGCTGGCACCTCCAACGCCCTGGGAATCCGGTTGCGAGGCGCGCGATCGGTCCTCGGCGCTGCGAAAGTGGAGGGCGACGCTCTCCTCGTGCAACGTCAGCTCGGTCCGCAGCGGGCCCGTGCGGGTCGGCGGCAGAGAGGCCAGCAGGTTCTCGAGCATGGCCAGGAGGCGACGGGCGACCTGCACGCTGTCGGCGCCGTACTGACGTATCTCGGTGACGGCGAGCTCGACGAAGTCCTCCCAGTCGGGCGTCCGGTACACCAGGCGCGCCCGCCCCGCGCGGTCTCGCACCACACCGGTGTCGAGCCGGCGAACGCCGACCTTGCGCAGGAGGTGGTGAATCTGGTCGATGGCGAGCACGGCGGTCGTCGGGTCGTTGATCGCCGGCGACAGCGCCTTCAGCGCGATGTCGACGACGATGCGGAAGGCGAACGCCGGATCCTGTTCCATCGTCCGCTCCGAGCCGAGCGCGATGGACTCCCGGACCGACGTGTCG
>JGI25385J37094_10000562_pt1 | contig 10305 bp, 5 predicted proteins | sample GraSoi013_1_40cm_FD_37094 | JGI IMG/M metagenome (IMG submission 37094) | reverse complement strand
ACAAAGACCCCATCAAGTCGCAGGCTGTCCGCCTGGACAAGACGCCGCCCGTCGTGACACCACCTCCGAGCGTCACCGTCGTCGCCACAGAAGCGGGCGGCGCGCGCGGCAGTGCCTCGCCGGTGCTCGCCACCTTCCTCGCTGGTGGAACGGCCACGGACAATCTCGATCCTTCACCCGTGCGTCTCGCGCCTCAGGTCAGCGGCGCGAACGTCGGCAATACCACTCTCTTTCCTCTCGGCACCACGACGGTCGTCGCCTTCCGCTTCCAGGACGTCGCCGGGAACCTGGGGAGCGCGAATTCGAGCGTGATGGTCGTGTCCGGGAGGCCGGCGATCTCGGGTGCGGTCGTCGGCAGAGGCGGGGTCAACCCGGCGATCAACTTCTTCGACTTGAGGTTTACCAACACCGGCACCGGCGCCGCTCGCAACGTCGTGCTGACCCAATTCAGCTTCAAGACACTGGCGGGCACCGGCAACGTGAGCTACGAGCCGACGCGCTCGCCCGCGCTTCCGATCACGCTGGGCGATCTCCCTGTCGGCGTGTCGCGGACCATCCGGGTGTTCTTGGTCGTCCCGGTGCCGGTCACGCGGTTCTCGATCACGGAGAACGGCCAGCTCCAGGATCCGATCGGAACAACCNCTCCGTTCTCGACGAGTCAGATCGTGGCGCGGTGATGCGGCCGAGGAGAACCGATCAAAGAGGAGCGAGCCACAGAGTCGTGAAAGGAGACCAACGATGCCTACGACGAAGCGACTAGCGCTCTGCCTGATCGTCGCGACGGCGCTGCCGTTGCTCGCCGTCGGCGAGGCCATGGCCGGCGGCGCCTTCTTCCCAAACTTCCCGCCGGACGTGGGACTGACTGCCCTCAAGACCTCCGGCCAAGTTACCGCCGTAATCGTGCTGGATCCGAACGGGCCGGTGTCCTCCGGCGCTCCGGCGACCCCGACCGGCACCTTCGGCACCATCGCGATCACGCGTCAGAACGTCGGCACCGCCGCCGCAACGTTTCGCGTCGACCCAGGCAGTAGCCTCGGCGAGCTGCGCTTCGGCTGCAACCCGCTTCTCACGAACCCGCGGTTCGTAGAGTTTGCTCCTGGTGTCCCGGGCCTACCGTTCGGCGGTCCTGGGCCGTTCGCGAACTGGCTCTCCACTGATGTCACCGCGCAGCTGTTCAGCCAGCTTCAGGTCACCCTGGTCGATCCAGCCACCGTCACGATTCTCATGGTCCCGGCGATCGCCGGAGTCACCTCGGCGCAGTGCGTACCGTTTCCCAAGGCCAGCAAGACCCTCGACTTCCTGATGCTCGACCCGCTGATCGACAACCAGCACATCAAGCCACTTCCGCCCACCTATCCCGACCGCACGATTCCAGGGGTGACCGATCCGATGCAGCAGTGGTTCCCGGGGTTCCTGGTCCTGGAGGTCAACATCGGCTTCTGGGCGGCGCCGTCGACGCCCACACCGTAGGAGGCGACACCCGCTGGCCGTGCGCCGCGTCGGCGCCCGAGAGCGGACGGGGACGCCACGCGAGTGGCATCGTCTCCGCCGTCACATGATCGTGCCGTCCCGGGTTCGTGACTTCGTGCCCGCGGTCGCCCTCGGTCTCCTGGTCTTGACGCTCGTCGCCAGCCAGACGTCGGCGATCGACGGCATCACCGGCTCTTCCACGTACCGGCCCGAGGTCGTCGGTCGCGTCGGCGTCGTGGCTGCCGGACGGCATTTCGCCGCCGAGGCCGGCATGCGAATGCTGGCGCGGGGCGGGAACGCGATCGATGCCGGCGTGGCGGCGACGTTCGCAGCCGCGGTCAGTGAGATCTCCCATTTCGGCCTGGGTGGCGAAGTCCCAATCATCGTGTACGTCGCCGAGCGGCGCGAGGTTCTCGTCATTAGCGGCCAGGGAACTGCGCCGGCGGCGGCCTCGGTCGACGTCTTCCGTCGGCAGCGGGGGATCCCATCGAACGGGCCGGCCGCGGGAACGGTCCCGGCGGTCGTCGACGCGCTCTGCATCGCGCTCGCTGAGTTTGGCACCCTTTCGCTTACCGACACGCTCGCGCCTGCGATCGAGCTCGCGGACGGCTTCCCCTGGTACGATTCCCTCACTCTGTACCTGCGACCCGAGCTCGAGCGGATGCTGGCCTTCCCCAGCGGCGCACGCGTATACCTCCAGGGCCCGGGGGGCACCATCCCCGCCGACGGGAGCATCTTCCGCCAGCACGATCTCGGGCGCACCCTGCGCGCGCTCGGCGAGGCCGAGCAGCGGAACGGGCAGCGCGGGCGCAAAGCCGCAATCTATGCCGCGCGGGACCGTTTCTATCGTGGCGATATCGCCCAGCGCATCGCCAAGGCCGTTCGCGAGGCGGGCGGTCTCATGACGGAGGCCGACCTCGCACGCTACAAGGGCCGGATGGAGCAGCCCACTCGGGGCACGTTCAAGACCCGGCACGGCACGTTCGAAGTCTTCAAGACGGGATTCTGGGGACAGGGACCGATCCTGCTCGAGGCGATCGCAATCCTGCAAGGCTTCGATCTCGAGCGCATGGGCCACAACTCGACCGGGTACATCCACACTGTCACTGAGGCGCTGAAGCTCGCCCTCGCGGACCGCGACGAGTTCTACGGCGATCCCGACTTCTCGACGGTGCCGGCGATCGGGCTCCTCTCGGAGGCGTACGCCGCGGAGCGGCGGAAGCTGGTCGATCCTCTGGCGGCGAACACTCAGCCTCGCCCGGGCGATCCGTGGAAGTTTCAGCCCTCGTCCGGCGCAGAGCGTCACGTCCGGATCACTCGCCGCGGTGACGGCCCTCGGCATGACGTGTCATCAAAGCCGCTCGACACAACGACCATCGACGTCGCCGACGCCAAGGGCAACTTGTTCTCCGCGTCACCCTCCTCTGCGTGGTTTTTCGGCGGCGTCTTCATCGCGGGCGATACCGGTGTGCCGCTCGGCAACCGCATGCAGGCCTTCGTCCTCGATGAGCGTCACCCGAACGTCGTGCAGGGCGGCAAGCGTCCGCGGACGACGCTGAGCCCGACCATCGTGTTGCGCGACGGCAAGCCGTTCCTGGCGTTGAGCAGCCCTGGCGGCGACAGCCAAGATCAGCAGGCGCTCCAGGTCTTCCTGAACATCGCGGTCTTCAATATGCGGCCTCAGGAGGCCGTCGAAGCGCCACGGTTCAACTCGTTACATTATCGCGAGAGCTTCCGCGACCACCGCTTCTACGGCGGTGGGTTGCAACTGGAGAACCGCATCGCTCCCGGCGTCGTGGAGGCGCTTGGACGGCTCGGCCACAGGGTCGGCCTCATGGGGCCGTTCATGATGGATGCCGGCACCGCGCTCGCTGGCGTGGAGCCTCTGCATGGCACGCTGTTCGGCGCCGCCGACGTGCGCCGGCAGCGTTTCGTCGTCGGGTGGTGATCTGGAGGCGTCAGTCGAGCGCGGTGAGCGACGCGCGCACGCGCTGCGGCTCGTCCAGCGTGCCGAGCGTCTCGAAAATCGTCGCCGCCCTCTCGAGCAACCGTCGCGCGCCCCGCGCGTCGCCCGCGGCGCGCCGCAGGCCGGCCTGGGCGACGAGCGTCCTGGCCACCTCGTCACGGGCGCCGATCTCCTCGAGAATCGCCTTCGAGACCTCTAGATGCTCCGCGGCCGCCTCGGACTCAACTCCGGTGAGGGCCTGGCCGAGGACGCGCTCCGCCACGCCTTCGAGGTAGCGCGCCCCACCCTCACGGCTCGTCGCGAGCGCCTCTTCGACGACCTTGCGGGCCCGCGCGCCGTCGCCGGCCGCGTGATAGGCCTCGGCCAGCCTGACGGTGACCGCAGCCTTCGTGTACCGTAGGCGCGACTGCTCGAACCACATCGCGGCCTCCTCGAGCTCTACCGTCGCGGCGCGGACCTCACCTGCCTTGAGCAGCCCATGACCCCTGACAGCCCTGGTCATGGCCGCATCGAACGGGATGGGGGAGAGTGCGAGCGCCTCATCGCAGCACCGGAGGCCCGACGCCGGGTCGCCCTGGTGAATGTACGTCGAGCCGCTCCGCCACCACCCGACCACTTTCAGNCGCAGATCGTTGACGGCCTGGCCATACTCGAGCGCTTTCTTGCAGTACTCGAGACTCTGGCTCCACTCGCCCAGTGCGTTCGCCGCGGGGCTGAGCGCCCACAAGGTCCGGCAGGCCCACCAAACGTTGCGGCGAGACTCGAAGAAGGCAAGCGCGCGTTCTCCGGTCTCGACTGCCTCGTTCAGTCTTCCCGCGAGGACATACACGTGCGTGAGGCAGCAGTCCGCCAAGGCGCGCATGTCGTCGAGGCCGGCGAGGTCGGCGAGGGCGACCGCCTCGTTGCAATAGACGATGGGGATATCGGGGCGCGAGCCGGTGAGGCTGTGGAGGAATCCCGCCCAGCAAAGCCAGGCGGCGCGGCGCTCCGGATCGGCGTTCGCAGCGAGCTCGCGGATCGCCTCCAGGGCCTGCACGTGCTCGGCGTGCCGGCCGAGTGCGAACATGATCTCCGACTGCTTCACCACGGCGTCGAGCCTCCGCAGCCGGTTCGGTTCGGTGTCGGCCATCGTCTCGAGACGCGTGAGGGCCGACCCGAAGTAGGCGAGGGCTTCNGTGTTGGCCCAGCGCCGCTGTGCCTTCTCGGCGGCCAGGATGGCATAATCAACCGCCTTCTCCGCTTCCGCGCTACGCCCGAAGTGATGCGCGAGGAGCTCGACCACGTCGTCGATTCGAACGGCGTACAGGTCCTCGAGCCCGTGAGCGGCCGCCGCGTGGTGCTGCCGTCGCCGGCGCTCCAGGACGCCCGNATACACGACGTCCTGGGTCAGCGCATGCTTGAAGCTGTAGAAGAACTCCGGCTCCTGCGCGCTCGGGAAGACGAAGTCGAGGCGGTGGAGCTCCCNNAGATGTCCTGCCACCTGATTCGGAGCGACCTCCAGGATACGCGCCAGCAGAGAGATTCGAAAGCGCCGTCCTAGCACCGCCGCCCCCTGAAGCGTCCGCTTGAGCGGTTCCGCGAGACGGTCGACGCGTGCTGCNATGATGTCGTGGATCGTCGCCGGGACCGTCACGTCGGGCCTTCTGAGCCGCGCTTCACCGTCCTCGACGAGGATTCCCCTCGTCTCCTGAAGCTGGCGGAGTATTTCCTCGACGTAGAGGGGATTTCCCTCGCTCTTCTCCGCGAGGATCCTGAGAAGTTGCTCGGAGACTTCCTCCGCGGCGAGCAGGGTCCGGACCATTCCCCGGACGTCGCCGGCACNGAGACCCTCGAGGGTGATCGTCTTCGCCAGCGTAGGGGCGAGCCACGATGCTGCGTAGCTCGGCCGCGTCGTCAACACCAGTAGAACGCGATGGCCGGGAAGGCCGCCCGCGAGATACGCGAGGACTTCCTCGGAGGCCGTGTCGATCCAATGGAGGTTTTCGACGATCAGAATGAGGGGCGCCGACTCGCTCGCGCGGAGCAACACGTCGCGAAGCACGCCAAAGGTACGCTCCTTGAGCTGGGCACCAGACAGACGATTGAGGAATTCCGGCGGAGCGGACACACCGAGGAAGTGGCCGAGCAGGACCGACCGCTCCTCTCCCTCCAGGCCCAGGAATTGAAGTTGTTCGGCAACATGGCTCCGGATCTCCTCCCCCGTGGCCCCGAACGAGAGACCGAGGTATCGCCGCAGCAGCTCAAGGATCGGGCGGTACGGCATGGAGCGGCCGTACGATACGCAGGTCGCCTCGAGCTCGAGTCCTCCGGCTGCATCGAGCCTGTGCAGGAACTCGTAGAGCAGCCGGGATTTGCCGACGCCCGGGTCGCCGACGATCATTGCGATGGCGCCCTGGCCGTCGGCGGCGTGGCGGTGCAGCGCGGTGAGGGACTGGAGCTCGCGCTCGCGGCCGACCAGCGGCGTCAGCCCGCGCTCCTTCGACACCTCCAGCCTGGTTCGGCCACGGATCTCGCTGGTCAGGACGTAGGCGCGGACCGGCTCTGCCTTCCCCCCGACCTGGAACTCGCCGAGATCCTCGAAGACGAAGAAGCCGTCCCGTAGGTGCTGAGTGCGCCGGCCGACGACGATCTGGCCCGGCTTGGCGAGCCCGAGAAGCCGCGCCGCGAGGTTCGTGGTATCGCCGACGGCCGTGTAGTCCATTCGGAGATCCTTGCCGATGGCGCCGACCACGACGAAGCCCGTGTTGATCCCCATTCGCATCTGGAACTCGACCCCGTGAATCCGTCGGACCTCGTGGGCCAATGGCGTGAGCTGCCGCTGGATCGCGAGCGCAGCACTCAGGGCGCGATGGGCGTGGTCCTCGTGCGCGATCGGCGCCCCGAACAGTGCCATCACGCCGTCGCCCAGAAACTGATTGATCGTTCCCTCGTAGCGATGCACCGCGTCGAGCGTCACCGCGAACGCGCGATCCATGATCGCGTGGACGTCCTCGGGGTCGAGGCGCTCTGACATCGCCGTGAACCCCGACACATCGGCGAACATCACGGTCACGCCCTTCCGCTCCCCCTCGATGGCGCTCTTGGACGTGAGAATCTTTTCGGCGAGATGCTTCGGGGTATACGTCGATGGCGCGGACGCTGGTGTGAGAAGGGGGGTGCCGCACTTCCCGCAGAACCTGTTATCGGCGGCCGTTTCGGCCTGACACGCGGGACATGTGACCCTTGCGTCGCTACTCATCGGCGGGTCGATGGAGTATGGGCGCGCGAGGCCGCCGGGGTCAATACCCAATTTCCGGAAAAGCGCGCGAGGTCTCTTCGCCCGGAGCCTCAGCCCTCCAGCCCCCCGGGGTCGATCCCGTGCTCGATGAGCTTCTTCCGGAGCGTGTTCCGGTTGATGCCGAGGATCTGCGCGGCGCGCACCTGGTTGCCGCCCGTCTCGCGGAGCACGGCGCGCAGGAGCGGCTTCTCCACGAGGCCCAGCATCAGCTCGTAGAGGTTCGCGCTCGCGTGCTCGCGGAGCCCGCGGACGCACTCGACGAGCTTCTTCTCGACGATCTCCTCGAGCGTCGCGTCCACGGCGACCGACGCCGCGGCGGAGACGGGGCCGATGGGCAGATGCTCGGGCAGGATCACGCCGCCGGTCGCCATGACCATCGCGCGCTGGATGACGTTCTCGAGCTCGCGCACGTTGCCGGGCCAGTCGTGGCCGACCAGGCGGTCGAGCGCCTCGGNGGCGACGCCACGCTCGCCGAGCTCGCCCGCGTTCTTGGCCAGGAAGTGCTCGACGAGGAGCGGGATGTCGCGCCGCCGATCGCGGAGCGGCGGGAGCTGGACCGTCACGACGTTCAGGCGATAGTAGAGGTCCTCGCGGAAGCGCCCCTCCTTCATGAGCGCCTCGAGATCTCGGTTGGTCGCCGCGAGCACGCGCACGTCGATGCGGATCGTGTCGGTCCCGCCCACGCGCTCGATCGTGCGCTCCTGGAGCACGCGCAGGAGCTTCGTCTGGAGCTCGACCGGCATGTCGCCGATCTCGTCGAGGTAGAGCGTCCCCCCGTGGGCGAGCTCGAGCTTGCCGAGCTTCCGCTCCTTCGCGTCCGTGAACGCGCCGCGCTCGTGGCCGAACATCTCCGACTCGAGGAGCGTCGCCGGGATCGCGGCGCCGGACACCGCCACGAACGGGCGCCCGGCCCGGCGGCTGTAGTGGTGGACCGCGCGCGCGACCAGCTCCTTGCCCGTGCCCGACTCCCCGCGGAGGAGCACGGTGACGTCGCTCGAGGCGATGCGCCCGATCGTCTTGTAGACCTCCTGCATGCGCGGGTGTCGGCCGATGATCGCGCCGAACTCCCACACCTCCTGGAGCCCGCGCTTGAGCTGGCGCACCTCCTGCGTGAGCCGGCGCGCGGCGAGCGCCCGCTCGGCGAGGAGCACGAACTCGTCGAGGTCGAAGGGCTTCGCCAGGTAGTCGTAGGCCCCACGCTGCATCGCCTGGATCGCGGTGTCCATCGTCCCGTGGGCCGTCATCACGACCACGGTGGCGTCGGGGCGCAGCTCGCGGAGCCGCGCCAGCACGGCGAGGCCGTCCACGCCCGGCATCCGCACGTCGAGAAAGACGAGGTCGAACGGCTCGGCCTCGAAGGCCTGGAGCGCGCCGGGGCCGTCCTTCACCGACGTGACCTCGTACCCCGCCTGCCGGAGCCCCTTCTCGAGGACCCAGCGCAGGCTGTCTTCGTCGTCGGCGAGCAGGACTCTTGGGTTCACGGCGTCATTTTGGCGATCGGGAGGAAGCACGTGACGACAGTTCCGCGCCCCTCGGCGCTGTCCACCTGGATCGCGCCGCGGTGCTCCTCGAGGATCCGATGGCAGATGGCGAGCCCGAGCCCGAGGCCCTTGTCCTTGGTGGTGAAGAACGGGTCGAAGATCCGCGCCCGCGCCGCCGCGGGGATCCCGCCGCCCTCGTCCGCCACCTTGGCCTCGACCATGTTGCGCTGCCCCGCGCCGAGGTCCATCTTGCCGAAGAGAGGGTTGAGGCTCACGCGGGTCGTGAGCGTCAGGCGCCCGCCGGACGGCATCGCGTCGAACGCGTTGCGCAGGAGGTTGTGGAACACCTGCACGAGCCGGTCCTCGTCGCCGAGGATCGGCGGCAGGCTCGGGTCGTAGCTTCTCACGAGCCCGATCTTCCGCTCGCGGCACGCCTCCTCGTGGAGCGTCGCGACGCGCTCGAGAAGCTGGTGGAGGTTGAGCGGTACCAGTCGGAGCTGGACGGGCCGCGCCAGGTCGAGCAGCATCTCGATGATCCGGTTGACGCGGTCGACCTCGGTGAGGAGCACGTCCGTGTACTCGCTCCACCGCGAGTCGGTCCCGAGCTCGCGCTTCAAGAGCTGGACGGCGCCCCGGATGGCCCCGAGCGGGTTCCGGACCTCGTGGGCGAGGCCGACCGCCATCCGACCGGCAGCGGCGAGCGTCTCGCCCCGCCGCACCTCCGCCTCGAGCTGGCGGATCCGCGACAGATCGCGCAGCACGGCGACGGCGCCCTCGACGCTCCCGTCGCGCCCGAAGAGCGGCGCCGTGACGAGGCTCACGGGCACCCGCCGGCTCTCGCCGCGGTCCACGAATCCCTCCGGCTCCGAGCGGCTCTCCCCGGTCGAGACCGTCTCGCCGAGGCGGCGCACGACGGAGGCGTCGGGGGGGAAAACCTCCTTGAGGTAGCGCCCCTCCGCGCGGCGCGCCGAGCGCTCGGTGAGCACCTCGGCGGCGGAGTTCCAGAAGACGATCCTGAGGCTCGCGTCGACCGCGATCACCGCGTCGGGCAGGCCGGCGAGGACCGCCTCGTAATTCATGCCAGCTCCATGTCCGGCCGCGCGTTCATGCTGAGCGGGGCGCGCTCGCCCGCCCGGAGCCGCACCGTGCCCGCGGCGGTGATCATCGCGGCGTTGTCGGTGCAGAGCCGGGGCGGCGGGACGTGGAGCGTGATGCCGTGTAAGGTCGCCTCGGCGGCGAGCCCGGCCCTGAGCGGCCCGTTCGCCGCGACGCCCCCCGTGAGGACCACGCGCTTGACCCCCGTGCGGAGCGCGGCCCGCACGGTCTTGCGCACGAGCATCTTGACGACTGCGGCCTGGAAAGACGCGGCGATGTCGGCGACCTGCCCCTCGCCGAGCGGCGCGTGGCGCTTCACGTAGAACGACACCGATGTCTTGATGCCGCTGAACGAGAAGTCGGCGGCGCCGTCGGTCATCTGCGCGAGNGGGAACGTGATCGCCTTCGGGTCGCCCGTCGTCGCCGTGCGCTCGATGACGGGCCCGCCGGGGAATCCGAGTCCGAGCAGCTTGGCGACCTTGTCGAAGGCCTCCCCCGCGGCGTCGTCGCGGGTCTGGCCGACGAGCGCGTAGGCGAGCGGGGCGCGAGCGTGGTAGAGGGCGGTGTGCCCCCCGGAGACGACGAGGGCGAGGAACGGGTGGACCGGCGGATCGTCGGTGAGGAACGCGGCGTAGATGTGACCCTCGAGGTGGTTGACGCCGACGAGGGGCTTGTCGTGTGCGTAGGCGAGGGCCTTGGCCAGTGAGCACCCGACGAGAAGCGAGCCGACGAGCCCCGGGCCCTGGGTGACCGCGATCCCGTCGAGGTCCGCGAGCCCCACGCCCGCGTCGGCGAGCGCCTTCTCGACGACCGGCACGATCACCTCGAGGTGTCGCCGCGAGGCGAGCTCGGGGACGACGCCGCCGTACGGGGCATGGACCGCCTCCTGCGAGGCGACCACGTTCGACAAAATTCGAACGTCGTCGGCGACCACCGCGGCCGCCGTCTCGTCGCACGAGGTCTCGATCCCCAGTACTCGCATCGCATCCCTTCGGTTGGAGCCGGCCTCGCGGACC
>JGI25385J37094_10000559_pt1 | contig 10324 bp, 14 predicted proteins | sample GraSoi013_1_40cm_FD_37094 | JGI IMG/M metagenome (IMG submission 37094) | reverse complement strand
GGGCGGCGGCAGCTGGATGCAATAGGGCGGCCGGGGGTCGTCGGCGCGCGCCGAAAAATAGCTGGAGGATTCCCAGCGCTGGTACCAGCGCTGCTCGATCGCCGCGGGGTTGAAGCTCTTGTCCAGCACTTACTTGCGCTCGGTGCGCGACAGCGCGCGCGCTACCGACGCTGCGATCGCCTCGCGCACCATCTGCCTCACCGTGACCGTGATCTCGGCGCGTACGCCGTCCATCCCCTGTCCGAGCACCTGGTTCAGGTTCTTCGCCAGCTTTTCCTCGATGACGCGATCGACTTCGGGCCCGAGGCGCTCGAGGACCGCGCGCTCCAGCTCGCGCGCCAGGGCCTCGAGCGGGGCCGTCGACCGCCGGGCGCCGCTGCCCTTCGTCCTCGACCATCTCGGTCAGGACCGGGACGTCTTCGTCGTGATCCGGGCGATCTTTTTCAGGCATCGCCGGCGCCTTCGGTGGCCAGATCGTGGTTCGCGATCTGGTAGCCGCGATCGACGTAGTAGCGGTAGCGGCTGCGCCCGGCCTTGCGCGCGTCGGCGTCGACGGCGACGATCTCGAGCAGGCGCTCGAAGCGCGCGAAGTGAGGCGGGCATTCCGCCGCAAGATTGAGAAGCAGCTCGCAGCCCGGCGGCGCTTCGTCGCCCGAGGCGATCAGCACCGGGGTTTGCGCGGCGAGCGCGTCGTGCGCCGCGCAGTGCGGCACGAAGCCGATTGCCGGCCAGGTCCACAGCATCTTGTCGATGCGCTGCGCGATCTCGTGCTCGGGCGCGTAGATCAGCATGCGCCGGCCGCGCGCCAGCGCCTTGCCGGCGAGCCGGCACGCGACCTGGAGGCGGTCCTCCGCGTTGAAGTAAAAATCAATGCTGGTCACTTTCTTCCGGCGTGCCGCAGCAGGAATCGCACGAGGAGCGGAACCGGCCGGCCGGTGGAGCCCTTCTCGCGCCCGCTCTTCCAGGCGGTGCCGGCGATATCGATGTGCGCCCAGCGCTGCTTGCGCGTGAACCGCGCGAGAAAGCACGCCGCGGTAACGCTGCCAGCGGGACGGCCGCCGATGTTCGCCATGTCGGCGAAATTGGAGCGCAGCTGCTCCTGGTAGTCCTCCCACAGCGGCATCTGCCAGACGCGGTCCCAGGCGTCGTCGGCGGCCTCGCGGATCTCGTCGGCGAGCTTCTGGTCGTTGGAGAACAGGCCGCTCGCGACATGCCCGAGGGCGACGACGCAGGCGCCGGTGAGCGTGGCGATGTCGACCACGGCCTCCGGCTTGAAGCGCTCCGCATAGGTCAGCGCGTCGCACAGGATCAGCCGGCCCTCGGCGTCGGTGTTCAGGATCTCGACCGTCTGTCCGGAAAGCGTGGTGACCACGTCGCCTGGCCTGCTGGCGTGGCCGCCAGGCATGTTCTCGCAGGCCGGCGCCACGCCGATCACGTTGACCGGCGCCTTCATCGCGGCCAGCGCGCGCAGCGTGCCGAGAACGCTTGCGGCGCCCGACATGTCGAACTTCATCTCGTCCATCTCGCTGGAGGGCTTGAGCGAGATGCCGCCGGTATCGAAAGTGATGCCCTTGCCGACCAGGACCACTGGCCTCCTGCTCTTTCCGGCGCCGGAATAGCGCAGCACGATGAACTTCGGCGGCTGGTGCGAGGCGTTGGTCACCGAGAGCATCGCCCCCATGCCGAGCTTTTCCATGTCGCGGCGCTCGAGCACGTCGATGCCGAGCTTGAACTGGCGCGCGATCTTTTTCGCCTCCTCGGCGAGGTAGGTCGGGGTGCAGAGGTTGGCGGGCAGATTTCCCAGNTTGCGCGCGAGCGCCGCGCCGTCGGCGGTCGCAGCCGCCTCGGTCAAGGCCTGTTCGAGCTCCGAATNCGGAGAAAAAGGAAGAATCACCGAGCCGAGCNCCGGGTCCGGCGGCTTCTTCTGCGTCTTGAGCTCGTCGAAGCGGTAGAAGGCTTCGCGCGTGGCGAGCACCGCCTGGCGCACGTTCCAGGCGCTCGGGCGCGAGCCGACCTTCAGGTCCGCCAGGAACAGCGCCGCGTCCTTGGCCCCCAGCTCCTTCAGCGCGGCTGCTGCGGCCCGCACCGCGTCGCGGAACGCGGCTTCCGCGAATTCCTCGTGCTCGCCGAGGCCGACCAGCAGCACCCGCTCGGCGGCGATGCCGGGCAGGCCGCGCAGCAGAAGCGTCGACCCGGTCTTGCCCGAAAGGTCGCGCAGCGCCGCACGCACGGCGCCTTTTGAAGCCTGGTCCACNGCGCGCGCCGCCTGCGTGAGCTCGCCCGCCTGNTGGACACCGACCACGATGCAGCCCGCTTTTGCAGTCTCAGGCGCGAGCTTCTTTATGCTAAATTCCATAGCGAAAGTATCGCATGATCTTCCACCGGGCGCTGCTTAGGGAATTCGCGGGTCTCGCAGGCGCGGTGTTCATGACGCTGTTCGCGATCTCGCTCACGACGCGGCTCATCCGCCTGCTTGGCCAGGCGGCCGGCGGCACGATTCCTTCCGATGCGGTGATCGCTTTCCTCGGCTTCTTCGCGCTCGGCGCGCTGCCGGTGCTGCTGTCGCTCACCATGTTCATCTCGGTGCTGCTGACGCTCACCCGGGGCTGGCGCGATTCCGAGATGGTGATCTGGTTCGGCTCGGGCCTGCCGCTGACCGCATGGCTCAGGCCGGTGATGATGTTCGCCCTGCCGCAGATCGCCGTGATCGCGGTGCTGTCGCTGTTCATCTCGCCCTGGGCGGCGCAGATGGGCGAGCAGTACCAGTCCCGCGTGCAGGCGCGCGACGACGTGTCGCGCGTCAGCCCCGGCGTGTTCGGCGAAACCGGCAGCAAGGAGCGCGTGTTCTTCGTCGAGTCGGTGTCGGGAGATTCGAGCAGCGTGCAGAACGTGTTCGTCGCCTCGGTGCAGCAGGCGCGCATGGGCGTCAGCATGAGCCGCACCGGGCATACCGAGGTGGCGCCGAACGGCGACCGCTTCATCGTGCTCGAGCAGGGCCGGCGCTACGAGGGCTCCCCCGGCGACGACGAGTACCGCGTCACCGAATTCGACCGCTACGCGGCGCGCATCGAGACCAAGGACAGCTCGGAGCCCGAAATGACGCCGCGGAACCGCTCGACCTGGACCTGCTCGCCAATCCGAGCAGTCAGAACCTCGGCGAGCTGGTGTGGCGCGTCGGCGTGCCTCTCTCGGCGCTGGTGCTGGTGCTGCTGGCGATCCCGATGAGCTTCGTCAACCCGCGCGCCGGACGCTCCGCCAACCTGCTGTTCGCGCTGTTCACCTATATCGTGTACTCGAACCTCCTCAGCGTGAGCCAGGCGCGAGTCTCGCAGGGTCGGCTCGACTTCGGCGTCGGCTGGTGGCTGGTGCACGCCGGCATGGTGCTGCTGCTGCTGTTCATGTTCGCGCAGCGCATGCAGCTGATCCGTCTGCGGGTAGGCCGGTAAGCGGTGAGAGGCGCACTCAGCCGCACGCTCGAGCGCTACCTGGCGCGGCAGATCTACGCCGCGGTCGGCTTCGTCCTGCTCGGCTTTCTCGCGCTGTTCGCCTTTTTCGACCTGATCAAGGAGCTCGCCGATCTCGGCAGCGGCGAGTACCACCTGCCGCAGGTATTCACTTTCGTGCTGCTGTCGGTCCCGGCGCACGCATACGAGCTGTTCCCGGTGGTGGTGCTGATCGGCACGCTGTATGTCCTCGCGCACCTCGCGAGCAACTCGGAGTACACCGTCATGCGCGGCTCGGGGTTTTCGCCCGCGCGCGCCGGGCTGGTGCTTACCCGCATCGGCCTCGCCTTCGTCCTGGCGACCTTCGTCATCGGCGAATGGATCGCTCCGTTCGCCGAGGAGGAAGCGCAGAAGCTGCGCCTGCGCGCCATGAGCTCGCTGATCGGCGACACGCTGCAGTCGGGGCTATGGTTCAAGGACGAGGGGTCGTTCATCAACGTGCGCGAAGCGCGCCGGGCGGACGTGCTGCAGGGAGTGCGCATCTACGAGTTCGACAGCGCCTACCGGCTGCGCCAGATGACCGCGGCGCAGCGCGCCGAATTCCGCGGGCGCGGGCGCTGGGAGCTGACCGACGTGGTGCAGACGCGCTTCGCGCCGGAGGGTCCGCGCAGCGAGCGCATGCCGAAGTCCGAGTGGCGCTCGGCGGTGAATCCCGACCTGCTGGACGCCCTGCTGGTGAAACCGGAGCGGATGTCGGCCTGGGCGCTCCACAGGTACACCCAGCACCTCGCCGGCAACCGGCAGAAAACCGAGGTATACGAGATCGCGCTGTGGAAGAAGCTGCTTTACCCGCTCGCCACGCTGGTGATGATGGCGCTCGCGCTGCCCTTCGCCTACATGCAGGCGCGCGCCGGCATGGTCGGCGTCAAGGTGTTCTTCGGCATCATGCTCGGCATTTTTTTCCACATGCTGAACAGCCTGTTTTCCCACATCGGCCTGCTGCAGAACTGGCCGCCCTTCGCCGCCGCCTCGGTGCCGAGCGCGGCGTTCCTGCTGTCTGCGATGGCGATGATGTGGTGGGTCGAGAGGCGTTAAGCGAGCTCAAGGCGGGTGCCGGCGAGGCGGTCGTGCAGGAACTGGCGGTCGCGATCGAATAGCGCCCACAGGATGGAGATCGGCAGCAGGAGTGCTGCGAGAATTAGCCGGATNAGGGCCTTGCGAGGCGTAACCTGCACCAGCCGGATGCGCCAGGCTTTCATTGCCAGCGTCTGCCCGCCGCGCAGCCAGCAACTCAGGAAATANGCCGCGTACACCGCGGCGATGAACAGCTGCAGCGCAAGGCGCAGCCAGCCGGCGGTCGCGTCGCGGCCACCGCTCGCGAACANGAACACCCAGGCGGCGAAAAAGGCGACGGCAAACAGCAGCAGCGCTTCGTACAGGATGCTGGCCAGCCGCCGCGGCAAGCCCGGCGTGTTCACGCNCGCTACTTCTTTTTCTTGGCGGGGGTCTGCGGCGGCGCGAGGTTCTGGCGCTCGTTCGGCGGCAGCGCCTGGTATTCGGCCCACTGCTCGCCCAGCTTGCCGCGCTCNTCGGGCGGCACCTTGGCGATGCGCTTGTAGTTCTCGCGCGCCTGGCGGCGCTGCTCGGGGGTCAGCTTGGCCCAGGCCTGCATGCGCCGCTGCACGCGCTCCTGCTCCTGCGGGGTCATCCGCGGGTAGCGCTTCGCGATGCCGATCCACTTGCGCCGGCGGTCGGGCTCAAGGCTTTCCCAGTCCGCCTTGAGCGGCGCGAGGGTGTGCTGCTGCTCTACGGTCAGCTCGGCCCACGCCGGCCTGCCGCCCTTGATCTTGGATGTCTGAGCCCCCGCCGCGCCTGCAGCCAAGCACAGCGCGAGCACAAGCAACGCGCGGCGCATTACTCCTCCGCCGCGCGTGTTTTCAGATAGTTCTGGAAGCCGCGATCTAGGTAGGCGTCGATCGGCAGGTCGCCGGTCAGCAGCTGGGCGTCGATCTCCTCGACCTCGGCCGCGCGCTGGTTCTGCTGCCACGTGTAGATGGCGCCGAAGCCGATCAACAGCATGGCGACCGGGACGAGCACACGCAGCGACAGGCCGGTCCAGCCGCCGAAGTCGCCGACCATGTTGCCCGCCCATACGCCNGNCGAGGCCAGGACGCCGACNGGCTCGGGGCGCTTGCGCGCGAGCGCGAGCTCGCGGGCGGCTTGCAGCCTNGCGGCCTTGCGGGAGTCGAGACTCAGCCCCTGATTCAAAATATGGCGAATCTTGTCGCCGAATTGGAATTCATTCATAGCTTGTTCGGGACGCTTTGCCGGGCTCATAGCGTTATGCCGCGCGCCCTGAGTGCGGCCGCCAAGGCATGCGCCGCCCGCGAGCAATGCGTTTTCACGCTGCCCTCCGAGCAGCCCATGACTCGGGCGGTTTCGGCCACGTCCAACTCCTCCCAGTAACGCATGACGAAAGCCTCGCGTTGACGAGCNGGCAGTCGCGCGAGCTCTTGCTCAATAATTTCAAGCACTTGAGCTCGCTCCAGCTGCTCTGCCGGCNCTTCCTCCACGTTGGACCCGTCGGCGGGCTGCAGGGTTTCCAGNGGATCCTGTTCATCGTCCTCGCCGCGNCTGGGNGAAAGCGAGGANAGCAGCGTGGTCCACAGCGAGCGCACCTTCTGGCGGCGGAACCAATCGCGGATCGCGTTCTGCACGATGCGGTGAAACAGAAGTGGCAGCTCCTCGGCAGGGCGGTGCCCGTACTTCTCCGCGAGGCGCAGCATCGCGTCCTGGACGATGTCGAGCGCAGCTTCTTCATCCCGCACCGCGAACACTGCCTGTTTGAACGCGCGGCGCTCCACGCTCTCCAGGAACGCCGATAGCTCGCTGCGGGATGCCAAGGTGGGCCCTCTGTCGGGGCGGTTGTTTGGCCGCAGATGGTACCAAAAAGCCCTGCGCCCAAGCGCGCAGGCTGCTTGACCGCACCGCACCAAGCCTTTAGTGTTCAAAGCTTTTCCGCATCATTCAGGGGAAATGGACCGAGTCAAAGCGAGTACCCTCACGGGCGCCGAGATCGTGGTGCGCTGCCTGCAGGCGGAGGGGGTGGAGTACGTCTTCGGCTATCCCGGCGGCGCGGTCCTTTTCATTTACGACGAGCTGTTCAAGCAGGACAGGGTCAAGCACGTCCTGGTGCGCCACGAGCAGGGCGCGGCGCACGCCGCCGACGGCTATTCGCGCGCTTCGCACAAGGTCGGCGTGTGCCTGGTGACCTCGGGGCCCGGCGTGACCAACGCGGTGACGGGCATCGCCACCGCGTACATGGACTCGATCCCGATGGTGATCATCTCGGGACAGGTGCCGACGCACGCGATCGGCCTCGACGCGTTCCAGGAAGTGGACACCGTCGGCGTGACGCGTCCCTGCGTGAAGCACAACATGCTGGTGAAGGATGTCAGGGCGCTCGCCTCGTCGATCAAAAAGGCCTTCTACATCGCGACGACCGGCCGCCCGGGGCCGGTGCTGGTCGACATCCCGAAGGACGTGACCACGCAATCCTGCGAGTTCGACTACCCGCAATCCATTTCGATGCGTTCGTACAACCCGGTGCGCAAGGGCCACGCCGGGCAGATCAAGAAGGCGGCGCAATTGCTGCTCGAGGCGAAGCGGCCGATGGTCTACACGGGCGGGGGCGTGATCCTGTCCGACGCGGCGCCGCAGCTGCGCGAGCTGGTGAAGCTGCTCGGCTTCCCGTGCACCAACACGCTGATGGGGCTGGGCGCCTATCCGGCAACCGACAAGCAGTTTCTCGGCATGCCCGGCATGCACGGCACCTACGAAGCCAACATGTCGATGCAGCACTGCGACGTGCTGCTCGCGATCGGCGCGCGCTTCGACGACCGCGTCATCGGCAACCCGGCGCACTTCGCGCAGAACCCGCGCAAGATCATCCACATCGACATCGATCCGTCGTCGATCTCCAAGCGGGTCAAGGTCGACGTGCCGATCGTCGGCAACATTCCCGACGTTCTCGACGAGCTGCTGAAGCTGCTGCACGATTCGAAACCCCAGGACCTCGGGCAGTGGTGGAAGCAGATCGACGAGTGGCGGGCGAAGGACTGCCTCAGGTACGACCGCAACTCGACGATCATCAAGCCGCAGTTCGTGCTCGAAAAATTGTACGAGGTGACCAAAGGCGAAGCCTTCGTGACCTCAGATGTCGGCCAGCACCAGATGTGGGCGGCGCAGTTCTACAAGTTCGACCGGCCGCGGCGCTGGATCAACTCCGGCGGCCTCGGCACGATGGGCTTCGGGCTGCCGGCGGCGATGGGCGTGCAGCTCGCCAACCCCGGCGCGACGGTCGCGTGCGTCACCGGCGAGTCAAGCATCATGATGTGCCTGCAGGAGCTCTCCACCTGCAAGCAGTACCGGCTGCCGATCAAGATCATCAACCTGAACAACAAGTACATGGGCATGGTGCGCCAGTGGCAGCAGTTCTTTCACGGCAACCGCTACTCCGAGTCCTACATGGACGCGCTGCCCGACTTCGTGAAGCTCGCCGAGGGCTACGGCCACCGCGGCGTGCTGATCGAGAAGCCGGCGGACGTGGAACCTGTATTGAAAGAAACTTTCAGCCGTAAAGACGAGCTGGTGTTCCTCGACTTCATCACCGACCAGAAGGAAAACGTCTACCCCATGATCCCCGGCGGCAAGGGGATCACCGAGATGATCCTCTACGAGGACCTGTGACCCGGCACATCATCTCGGTCCTTGTGGAGAACGAGGCCGGGGCGCTTTCCAGGATCGCGGGTCTGTTTTCCGCCCGGGGCTACAACATCGAGTCGCTGACGGTCGCGCCGACCGAGGACGCCTCGATGTCGCGCATGACCATCGTCACCACCGGCTCCGAGGACGTCGTCGAGCAGATCACCAAGCAGCTCAACAAGCTGATCGAGGTGGTGAAGGTGGTCGATCTGTCCGAGGCCGAGCACATCGAGCGCGAGCTGATGCTGATCAAGGTGCGCGCCGGCCAGAAGGAGCGCGAGGACATGAAGCGCATGGCCGACATTTTCAGGGGCCGCATCATCGACGTCTCGGACAACACCTACACCATCGAGCTGACCGGCGACGGCCGCAAGCTCGACGCTTTCATCCAGGCGCTCGACCCGGCCAGCATCATGGAAACGGTGCGCACCGGAACGAGCGGAATAGGGCGCGGCAACCGCGTCTTGAGAGTTTAGGAATTTTGGGGAGGAACCGACATGCCGAGAATCGGCTTTAACGTCTTGCTTATTGCTATCCTCTGGGTCGGATCCGCGGGAGCGGCGCTGGCCGATAGAGGGAAAGGAGAGACGACAGCGCGCCAGGGGGTGGTCAAATGCGGTGGAAACAATTTTCTGCGCCTGGGCGGCACGGAGATTCAATTCGCTTCCTACACCCTGCGCAACTTCGATGCGACGCAGCCTATCGTGGTCGATAGAATGCGATTCTTCGATGCGAACGGAAACGTCCTCTTCGACACCGCGGGAGGCGCTCTGCCGCTGGCCGAAAACGGCGTCTTGGGCCCGGCGAACAGCACGCTCAATCCGAATCAGACCGCGCAGTTCAACACCAACGATATCCTGCCGTTCCTCGCGCAGACCGATCGCCCGATCCAGCTCGAGATCGAATGGTCGGCACCCGGGCGCGCGCTCGGCCTCGATGTCATTACGATAAGGATTGCGCGGCAACGCGACCCCGCGACCGGCGCGATTTTGGCGGAAAGGGGCAGGCACGCCACCGGGTGCAGGTCTATTCCGTCCAGGTGAAATCATGAAGGTCTATTACGACAAGGATGCCGACCTGTCGCTCGTCAAGGGCAGGAAGGTCACCATCATCGGTTACGGCTCGCAGGGCCACGCGCACGCGCAGAACCTGCAGGAGTCCGGGGTCAAGGTGACGGTAGGGCTGCGCAAGGGGGGCGCTTCCTGGGACAAGGCGAAGAAAGGCGGGCTCAAGGTCGCCGACGTCGGCGAGGCGATCGAGGGCGCCGACATCGTCATGATCCTGCTGCCCGACGAGCACCACGCCCAGGTGTACAAGGAACAAGTCGAGCCGAACATCAAGAAGGGGGCGTCGCTCGCCTTCGCGCACGGCTTCAACATCCATTACGGCCTGATCCAGCCGCGCGAGGATCTCGACGTCTGGATGGTGGCGCCGAAGGCCCCCGGCCACACGGTGCGCTCGACCTACGCCGCGGGCGGCGGCGTGCCGATGCTGATCGCGGTGTACCGCGATCCGTCGAAGAAGGCACGCGATGTGGCGCTGTCCTACGCCGCGGCGATCGGCGGCGGCAAGGCGGGCATCATCGAGACCAACTTCAAGGAGGAGACCGAGACCGACCTGTTCGGCGAGCAGACCGTGCTCTGCGGCGGCTGCGTCGAGCTGGTCAAGGCCGGATTCGATACCCTGGTGGAGGCCGGCTACGCTCCCGAGATGGCGTACTTCGAATGCCTGCACGAGCTCAAGCTGATCGTCGACCTGATGTACGAGGGCGGCATCGGCACCATGAACTACTCGATCTCGAACAACGCCGAGTACGGCGAGTACGTCACCGGCCCGAAGATCATCGACGAAGCGACGCGCAAGCGCATGCGCGATGCGCTGCTGCGCATCCAGACGGGCGAGTACGCCAAGGAGTTCGTGCTGGAGAACCGCGCCGGCGCGCCCACCCTGCTCAGCCGGCGGCGCATGACCGCGGAGCTGCCGATCGAGAAGGTCGGCGCGCGGCTGCGCGAAATGATGCCCTGGATCAGGAAGAACCGCCTTGTCGACACGTCGAAGAATTGACGCGCTGCTCGTCGTTGCATTGCAGGGGTCCGAGCGCTTGAAGGAAGAAGAGC
>JGI25385J37094_10000558_pt1 | contig 10332 bp, 10 predicted proteins | sample GraSoi013_1_40cm_FD_37094 | JGI IMG/M metagenome (IMG submission 37094) | reverse complement strand
CGCTCTCGGCCGTCGATCCGCCCTCAAAAGAGCTGATGAAGGTCGGGAGCACACAATCGATGCGAAGATGCCCGCGCCGGTCGGTCCTGGCTCAAACGGTGCTGGTCGCGACGATCGGTCTAGGGCTCACAGTGTCTTCGAATCCCGTCGACGCCCGAGCCGCCGGCGACCCGATCTCCCTGTTCACGTTGCTCGCCGATGAGAATGGCGAGAAGGCGCTCGCCGCACCGTCGGTCGAGAGCCCGTTTCGCTTCGACCTTCGTGAAGTCACCAATCATCGCGGTCCGGCTGTGGAGGGGTATCTCTACAACGGCCTTCGCTGGCGGATCGGCAACGTTCGCGTGCGCGTCGAGAGTCTGGACCCGACGGGGCAGGTGAGCGGCGAAGCCTACGGGTGGGCGCTCGGAGATGTTCCAGCTGGCGGCCGGACGTACTTCGTCGTGCCGATAGCGGTGCGCGGCGCAACGTATCATGCCACCGTTGACTCCTTCGACAGGATGTCACGAGAAGACTTCCAGAGCCCATAGCTCGAAAGCCAGCAGCCGGAACCCTCTGGCCTGTTGGACTCATCGAAATAGACGATGGGAACGGCAACGGGCCTGAGACGTCTTCTCGTTCCGCTGACTGACGGGGCTGACGAGGCAACATTGCAAGCGATCGCCGACGTCGCGCGCGGCGCCGGATCCGTCGTCCGCCTCCTCTACGTCCGACCTCTTCCTTCCGGCGCGGCCTCAGGTCCCACTCTGGCGACGAGCCCGGGAGATGAAGAGAAGCGGCGGCTGGAGGCCGAGAGTTCACGATACTTGGACGTCGTCGCGTCGAGTTTGGGCGACATCCCCGTCGAGCGCGTCATCAGGTTCGGAGATCTGGAGACAGCAGTTCTCAATGAGGCGGCAGCCTGGCGTGCCGACCTCGTCGCGCTCAGCGCAGGGGACCGGACGTGGCTGAGTCGGGCGGTCCATTCTGGCACCGCGGCGAAGGCGTTCCGAAAGACCGGGATTCCAGCGCTTCTGTACACGCCGTTCCCGAACGGAAGTCGCAAGTCTGAAGAGTAAGCAGCGGGACGGCGGCGTCCGAGCAACCCTGCCGCCACGCGACGTTCGCTAGCTTTCGAACGTATCACGTAATCATGGTCTCTCAGACGCGGCCTGCGGGAAGGAGTAGTCCCACACGGAGACGCGGTAATGGTCGGCGGCCGGGAGATGCGCGATCTCGAAGTACGCGCGCCCGAATCCTCTGACGCCCGCGGGAACCCACGCGATCTGCTGGCCGACGACCGCGCCGGACGCGTCCAGGGCCTGCGCAAGCAGTCGTACGGGCTGGGCAGAGCCCCCGTATTCGTTGGTGATGTAACCGCGAATGTGCTTGCCCCCGCCAGGCTCGGACTCGACCGACCATTCGAGCTTGAACCAGTGCTCCCAGCCCTGCATCAAGGTGGTCGTGGAACCGGACGGGGTCAAGTAGATGCTCGTGGCTCCGCAGGCCGTCGTGGCGACGGCCGTCAGTGCGAGCAGTGCGGCTGAGAGGATCGATCCGGCGTTCGTGGTCATGGTGCTTGTCTCTCGTTGACCGGTGGTCGGGCACCGGCGGGGAAATTGATGGTGTCGCCGTTCGGGGTTCGACCGACCAGCGGCGGCGTGTACACCTCATGGTCGGAAACCCTGCGCTCCCAGTGCCCGGGCACCAAAACAGGACCGTCGGTCCCCGGGACTTGAACGTAACGATCCGGTACCCANGTCGCCTCAGGCGTCGGCACCGTCGGTGACGGCGCCTGAGGCACCGGGCGCGTCGTCGCGTCGTGGAGGCGGTCGAAGATCGCGCCCCCCGGCGTCGTGCCGCCCGGCGGTGACTTCATCTGGCTCCACGCGACCTGAGGCACGGCGACATTCAAGATCACCGCGACGCCGAGTAGCACCCTTCGCAACCGCATGACCGCGCGCCCCCTTTCGAGTCTGAGACCTCTTGGCGTTCCCTTCTGTCAGCTCTTGGGATGACGGCGGCGTGCCCATGGGATGCAGCGACGCGCGGATGAGAAGATCTTCATTTTCTTGCTTGAAGTTTCACAGGCGACGGCGGAAGGACTGAGACAGGAGGGCTACCAGCTCCTCCAACCCCAGAAGAACGGATCGTAATAGCCATAATGGCCATAGTACGGCCACGGTGCGTAGGCCCACCGAGCGTCGTGAAGCTCCTGCTCGGACTTCACAATGGACTCCAGACTCGCGGCGATGAAGTGGCGCGACTGCGGCGACAGGGGGTGCTCCGTGCGCATCAGCTGGAGCGCGTCGTCGACCTGTCTGGTCACTCGCGCGCTGTGAGTCAGGCCACCGAACGTGCGGAGGTGCTCCGCGGCGGCCCCTTCGTCGCCTCGCTCGAGATGACTGAGCCCGAGATAGAGCTGGGCATCCGCCCGCTTCGGGTCCTGGCTCACCGCCTCGCTGAGGTGCGCCGCCGCCTCGCCGTAGCCCCCCTGCGCGTAGCGCGCGATCCCCAACCCCACGAGGGCATCCGTCCGTTCCGGGTGTTCCGTGAGGGCCGTCTCGAACTTGCTCGCCGCCTCGGCGTAGCGGCCCTCCCGTAATGCGGCCTGTCCCAGCCCCACCGTCGTGGCGCAGCCGCTGATCGCGAAGGCGAGCGCGGCGAGCAGCACCGGGTAACACCGGTGCACGGTCATCGTGAGTCGGTTCTCGTTCCTTTCGTCAACCATATCCATTGTCCCTCCCCTCGTCACAGCCGAAGGTCTGACACGGAACGCTCAGTCCGATTCCTCACACGTCTTTTGATGACCGTCGCCCGGTCCGGGTTGCGCACGGCGTGCGCCCAGGGGGGAGGCCGTCGCTCAGAACGTGTACTGAATCGCCGCGTACAAGAAGTCGCTGTCCTTGTGCGGGCCCGTCTCGCGGATGAACTCGCCGGTGAAGAAGCGGCTGTAACCCGCATAGCCGAGGATGTGACGGGTAAAGGTGTAATTGGCGAGAAGGTCGATCTCCGCGCCGACGTAGCGGGCGGTGGTCGCGGTCCCCGGCCGGAGCACCGCGCCGCTCTTGTTGTACAGCGCGTCACGATCGGAATCCCGCCAGAAGAAGTAGTGCTGGAGGGACAGTGTGAGGTTGTGAACGGGGGTCATCGTCAGTCCTGCGTTAGGACTGATGATGTTCTGCCGCCCGATGTAGTCGATGTACCCAAGGAACGAGTGGGCGTTCGGGAAGAGCTGGTTGAAGGTGCCGACGTCTCCGCCGGGCTTCTTGTCTCCGCTCGCATAGTCGAATTCGAGATAGACGCGGGGTGACAGCCGCGGGACCGGCAGGGAGTAGCCGACGACCGCGGTCGCCATCGACGCCGCGATGTCGCCCCGGCCCACCGTTCCGAACTGCGACGCCCCCTCGACCTCGAAGTCCAGGCCGGTGGCGCCGACCTTGCCCCACACGCGTCCGCCAAGGGTCTGTCGCTCCTCCCGTCCGGCGGTGGCGTTGAAGCTGACTCTGGCGTTGTTGACACCCAGCCAGTAGAGATCCAGATTCACCGGCAGGACGTGAAGAGGCCCGGTGCTATATACGCCGAACAGCTTCTGGTCCGACGTTGACTCGTTGAAGCGGTACTTGTCGACGACCACGACCTGGGTCCAGACAGGGGTGATGGTCCAGTCGGCTATCCGAACGATCGCTTCACCGCCATCGAAGGTACGAGGCACCTGTGTGAAGTCGCCCGGCCCGACCAGCCGCTGGGACCCGAAGATCAGCTCCTGCCGGCCACCGCGCAGCGTCGCGCTCGCCTGCTCGCCGAACGGCATCATGATGTCCGCGAAGCCGTTCAGGAGGTCGAACTCGTCGACAAACGCCGTTGTCCTGCCTCCCTGGAGCTCTCGGTCCAGCGCGAACGAGCTCTTCCCCTCGGCGAACATGCGGAAGTATGGCGTCACATGGAGGTCGGCGGTGAGCCGGAACCGGGAGAGGAGATACGCATCGGACTGCTTGGGCTCCGAGGCGCCGAACTGGAACTGTCTGAAGTACTCTGCGCGCTCGCGGGCCTGTCCACCAAGTGTGAACCACACGGACCCGTCCTCCGTCAGCGGGATGAACTTCAGACGGTCCCAAAAGTCATCGGTCTTGCCCAGGTCGACGCCCCTCAGCGACGACCAGTCCTCGTTGAACCGTCCGGCCGATCCGATCTGATATGCGGGCCGGTTCGGCTCGCTCGCAGTCTGGCCGGCTTGCGCCCATACCGGAACCACGTTCTGAACGAGGGACAGGGATTGGAGCGCCACGCCTCCGATGATGGCCAGGCAGAGACGACGCGTGGGGTGAGTCGGTGAGACGAAAGCCATGTCAGTCCTCCAGCGGTCGGAGCAGTTGAGGATCTGGCCGTTAGGATGTCGTTCGGGAAGCGGCGGTTACACCGAGGCGCCTCTTTTTGGCGGCAGACTCTGCCGCCGCTTGAAGACGTAGAGGAGATAGCCGAATGCGGGGAAGAGTACCACCGCTCCGACAGCCAGGGCGGACCGCAGAGCATCGAGGGTGGACGGAACGGTCGCCGTGTTCGTCAACGTGAGGTCGGGGACCACGACATGGGGATACTGCGCCAACCCCCAGCCGACCAGGATGCACGTCACCTGGCCANCCGCAGCCATCCGAGCCCAGTGGAAGCGTCGGGCCCACAAGGCCGCGAGCGCTCCGACCGCGCATACGCTGGTGACGGCGAGGAGGAGCGGCGCCCACCAGCTCGTCAGCCTCGCGAAGATGTACGGCGCTCCATCCCGGGCAAGAAGAAATGTCAACGCTGCCACTGGCGCCAGGAACAGGCCGGAGGCGAGCGCCCGCTTGCGAAAGTCCTCCTGGAGGTCCGGCTCGCGCTCGGTATCCACCGTCAGGTAGGTGGCTGCCAGGAACGCGAAGAGCCCCTGGGCGAAGAGACCACAGGCGACGGCGAACGGGCCCGTCCAGCCGGCGAGGAAGCCGCTCGACACGCGCCCACCGGCCACGCGGATCTCGCCAGAGGCCAGGGCGCCGAGGCACAGCCCCAGGAGGAACGGCGTGAAGAAGCTCGCCGCGCCGAAGAGCGTGCTCCAGCGTCGGTGCACCGCATCGTCACGGACGTCGTACCTCCGGAAGACAAAGGCCGAACCGCGCAGCACGATCCCGACGAGGATCGCCGTCATGGGGATATGCAGCGCCGTCATGATGACGGCGAAGGCGGTCGGGAAGCCCGTGAAGAGGACCACGATCACGAGGATGAGCCAGACGTGATTGGCCTCCCAGATCGGTCCGATCGCGTGCTCGATGGCCTCGCGCTGACGCTGCGCTCTGGGGCCCAAGGCCAGCAGGTCCCACATGCCGCCGCCATAGTCGGCGCCACCCGAAAGGGCGTAGAGCACGAGCGCCACCAGGATGGCGGCCCCGAGCGTGAGCTCAACCGCCACGCGACGCTCCCGGGGCCGCTCCCGAGCGACCCGGCGCGTTCGGGTGAGTCTCGAGGAACTGCCGGCGAAGCACGTACACGAGGATGACGGACAGAAAGACGTAGACGGCGGTGAAGGTGACGAAGGGCACGACCAGTCCGGACATCGGGGTGACCGCGTCCGCCGTGCGCATCACGCCGTAGATGATCCACGGCTGGCGGCCGACCTCGGTGACGAACCACCCCGCCTCGATCGCGATGAGACCCAGAGGACCAGCGACGACCAGCGCGCGCAGGAACCTCGGATCGTCGGGCAACCCCCGCCGCCACCAGAGCCACGCGCCCCAGGCTGCCAAGCCGAGCATGGCGAACCCGGCGCCCACCATCAGGTCGAAGGCCCAGTGAACGATGCGCGTATTGGGCCATTCGTCCCGAGGGATGTCCTCGAGGCCGCGAACCGGCGCGGTCGGATCGCCGTGGGCCAGCAGGCTCAAGCCCCGGGGAATCCGGAGCGCGTACCGGGTCGTCATGGCGGCGTCGTCCGGGAGCCCGCCGATGGTGAGCGGCGCCCCGCGTTGGGTCCGGTAGTGGCCCTCCATCGCGGCGAACTTGGCCGGCTGCCGCTCGGCGACCATCCGGGCGATCATGTCTCCACTGACGATCTGAAACGGGATCCCGACGGCCGCGACGGCGAGCGCGATGCCGAACGCCCGCCGATGGAACACGTTCCGTCGGTCCCGCAGCAGAAAGAATGCGTGTACGGCGGCGACGATGAAGCCGGTGGCAACGTAGGCGGCCAGCGTCATGTGGATGACCTGCTGCAGGCTGGCCGGGTTCAGCATGGCGGCGATCGGGTCTATGCTCGTGACGCGGCCGTCGGTCACCTCGAACCCGGTTGGCGCGTTCATCCAGGCGTTGACCGTGACGACGAAAACGCCGGAGAGCATGCCACTCCCGGCGACGATGATCCCCGAGATCCAATGCATCAGGGGCGGAGTACGGTCCCATCCGTAGAGATAGATCCCGAGGAAGATCGCCTCGGTGAAGAACGCGAATCCCTCGAGCGAAAACGGCATGCCGATGATTCCGCCTGCGTACTCCATGAACCGCGGCCACAGGAGCCCCAGCTCGAAGGAGAGCACGGTGCCGGAGACGGCGCCCACGGCGAAGAGGATGGCGGTGCCCCTCGCCCAGCGCTTGGCGAGGTCGAGGTAAATCGCCTCCCCGCGACGGAGATAGAGGCCCTCGGCGATGGCCATCAGGAGCGGCATGCCGATCCCGATCGCCGCGAAGACGATGTGGAACGCCAGCGACAGCGCCATCTGGGAGCGCGCGAAGAAGAAGTCAGTCACGGCCGCGCCTCCGCGCCGTCGGCGACGACTCGAGGAGAGTGCTTTCGCAGGATCACGAGCGAGACGACGAGGGCCACGATCATCACCGTCAGCAGGCCCAGCTCGAGCATCGCTCCTTGGAACGCGCGCTCGCCCTTCTCGAGGAGTCGCGCGAACTCGGCGGTGAGCACCAACAGGCGCCGGATCGCGGCGATCAACCCGACGATCAGGAAGGGCTCCGGCACGAGCGCGTGCTCGCGGAAGGAGAACTGCACGGTGTAGAGGAGCTCGATGATCATCAAGATCAGGAGGATCCGGTCGAGCAGATCCACGGCGCGGTCGGGCAGCGTGGCGCCGAGCAGGGCCTGCACGAAGGCGACGGCCACGGCGACGAGCAGCACGAGCGCGATCGCTGCCAGGAGCGTTCCCAGGCCCACGTAGACCGCGTCCTCGACCCGCACGAAGCCCTGCGCGATCAATTCGCGCCAGGGCTGCGCGTTCGGCCGGAGCTGTTTGTCGGTCATCAGACCTCGCGATTGCTCGCGACCCGTCTACTGCCGCTGCAGAAGCGCTTCCACCAGGGACGCTGGTGGGTGAAACTCGACGAACTCGTCGACGGCCAGTCCACCAGTGAACAGCGTCAGGATCAGCATCGTCTTCAACAGCCGTCGCCGCCAGAGGCCGCCGGCTCCGTCGTGGTCGATGCGACGCTCCTCGGAGGTGAGCCTGCCCATCTTCGACTCCTCTTTCCCGCTCCGCCCGTGCACATTCCTCAGTGCGTTTGCGATAGACGGTCAACCTTCTCTTGGGCGATGCCCAGTCTTTCTCGGATCGCTCTGCGCCGCGCCTCCTCCCGATCAGCCGCAGCGGCCTGCTGTTTGCGCAGAATGTCTCCGAATACCACCCAGGCGTCGTCGAAGCTGAGCTCTTCGCCGGTCTTCATGGATTCCACGCTGCAGGTGCTCCCAGGACCCCCAAGCCACAGGCCACGCTTGGCGCGAACCCCGAGGTGCATTCGCTCCAGCTCCTCCCGTGTCGCGATGATGCTCCACGTCGGAGCGCGCCGGGGCGGATTCCAAACAGTCAGGTTCTTGAAGCTGTCGTCCCACACGTCGAATCTCACCGCCTCCGGCTCACTGTTGTCCCCTTTGAACTCACATCTGAAGGACCAGGACGAAAACCGCTCGGCATAGGCGGCGACGACCACACGCACCGGTGCCAGGGCGACGCTGAGGCTCGGGTTGTCATCCGGCGCGATGACCGCGGCGCTGGCGGTGACAGCCCATAGGACCAGAGACGAACCCAAAACGGGAACCAGGCGGCGCTTCATTGTGTCAGGGCTCCTTTCGTCGACTCTCGTCATCACCGTGCTCGGAGGCTTGAGATGCGACCCGGCCGACAAAGTTTCGCGGAGCGCTCGTGAAAGGCTGTCGACAAGCCAAGCTTGCGTGTTCTTGCTGAAAACTTCGCCGAGCCCTTCGCGTCCGTGCTCGACCCCCTCCAAAGGGTTGCGAAAGCCGGATCACGACGCAGTTCCTTCGGGACGAAGCGAGGACGCCATGGACCTGTCACGACGGGACCTCTTCAAGGTGTCGGCCGGGGTCTTCACGGGGACGGCGCTCGGGGGTCTCGCGGGCCTCGGCGCGAGCCTGGCCCCGACGCTGGCCCAGGCTCAGGATCTGCGGATCAAGCATGCGAAAGCGGTCCCGAGCGTCTGCCCGTACTGCTCCGTAGGGTGCGCCACGCTGGTGCACACGGTCGAGGGGAAGATCGTCAACATCGAGGGCGATCCCCGGAGCCCCCACAGCGAAGGGACCCTGTGCCCGAAGGGGGCGGCGATCTATCAGCTCCACGTGAACCCGAACCGCGCCACCAAGGTGCTCCACCGCGCCGCCGGCGCGTCCGAGTGGGAGGTGTGGGATCTCGATCGCGCGGTGGACCGGGTGGCAGCGCTGGTGAAAAAGACCCGTGACGAGACGTTCGTGGAGCGACTCGAGAACGGCAAGCGGGTCAACTGCACCACGGCCATCTTCTCGCTCGGCGGCGCCACCCTCGACAACGAATGGAACCACATCCAGCAGAAGCTGATGCGCGGCCTCGGGGTCGTNGCGATCGAGAACCAGGCACGCATCTGACACAGCTCGAGCGTCCCCGGGCTGGGGACTCGATTCGGCCGCGGCGCCGCGACCATGTATCCACGAAGCATGGTGGATTCGGACTGCGTCGTGATCCAGGGATCGAACATGGCCGAGTGCCACCCGGTGGCGTTCCGGTGGCCGATGCAGGCCAAGCTCAAGGGGGCGAAGCTCATCCACGTCGACCCGCGCTTTACCCGCACCAGCGCCGTGGCGGACATCCACGCGCCGATCCGCGCGGGTTCCGACGTCGCTTTCCTGGGTGGGCTCGTCAACTACGTGCTCCAGAGCGAGCGCTGGAAGCGGGACGCATTCTTCAGGGAATTCGTCGTCAACTACACCAACGCAGCGACGATCGTCGGTGACGAGTTCAAGGACACGGAGGACCTCGACGGCGTCTTTTCCGGCCTCATGCGGTACGCGCCGTCCATCAAGGAGTGGCCGCTCGACGGCTTCGTCGGTCAGTACGACACCCGGACGTGGGGCTACGCCCCAGCAGCGAGCGGCCGCCCCTCGACGCCGCCGCCGGCCGGGCCACCGTTCGACCCGCTCGTGCGCTCGCTGCTCACGCCTCCGCCGCGCCGCGACGAGACGCTCCAGCACACGCGCACTGTTTTCCAGATCGTGAAGCGGCACTTCAGCCGATACACGCCCGAGATGGTCGAGCGGGTCACGGGTTGTCCGAAGGAAACCTTCCTCCAGGTAGCGGAGACGATCCTCGCCAATTCGGGCCGCGACCGCACCACCTCGTTCGCGTACGCCGTGGCCTGGACCCAGCACACCAACGGCCCCCAGACCATCGGATGCTGCGCGCTGCTCCAGCTGCTGCTCGGGAACATCGGCCGCCCCGGCGCCGGCGTGATGGCCCTCCGGGGGCATGCCTCGATCCAGGGCTCGACCGACGTTCCCACGCTCTACCACTCGATTCACGGGTACATGAATCATCCCTCGGCCCTGAAGCGACACGACTCGCTGCGGGACTGGCTCCTCACGGAGACGACCCCGCGGGGGTACTGGGCCAACACCCCGAAGTTCATGGTCTCGTACCTCAAGTCCATGTACGGGGCGGCCGCGACGAAGGAAAACGACTTCGGCTACGACTGGCATCCACGGATCATCGGCGATCACTCCCACCTGCCGATGTTCGTGGCGATGAACGAGGGGCGCGTGAAGGGGCTCTTGTGTATTGGCCAGAACCCGGCGACCTCGCTCAACGCGAGCGTGGAGCGCAAAGGGCTCGCCAGGCTCGAGTGGCTCGTCGTCAAGGACAACTGGCTCACGGAGACGGCGACGTTCTGGCAGAACAGCCCGGAGATCAAGAGCGGTCAGCTTCGGAGCCAGGACATCCGGACGGAGGTCTTCTTTTTCCCGGCGGCGCAGGTCGCGGAGTACGACGGCAGTTTCACGAACACTCAGCGGATGCTGCAGTGGCACTTCAAGGCGGCCAACCCGCCCGGTGACTGTCGCACGGA
>JGI25385J37094_10000555_pt1 | contig 10353 bp, 9 predicted proteins | sample GraSoi013_1_40cm_FD_37094 | JGI IMG/M metagenome (IMG submission 37094) | reverse complement strand
AATCGACCCCCGTCGGAAAGCCCTGTTTTCTCCATAGAAACTGGCCTCCGAACGTTTATAGGGGGCAGCCGCATACTTGCGCCATCCCTCGGGATGGGGTGCGAGAGGGCATCGAAACNAGGTTTGAGAGGTACCGAAATAGATGGTAGAAGAGGCCGCCTATGACGCTGGACAGATCCAGGTCCTCGAGGGCTTGCAGGCGATCCGAAAACGGCCTGCGATGTACATCGGATCAATCGATGCGCGGGGCCTCCACCACCTCATCCACGAGGTCGTCGACAACTCGATCGACGAGGCGATGGCGGGGTTCTGCAAGGAGATCCAGGTCACGCTAAACGCGGACGGATCCGTGACGGTGGCGGACGATGGACGCGGCATCCCGGTCGACATCCATCCGAAGTACGGGGTGCCCGGCGTCGAGTTGGTCCTGTCGCGGATGCACAGCGGTGGCAAGTTCGAGCGGAAGATGTACCAGGTGTCCGGCGGGTTGCACGGCGTCGGACTGTCCGTGGTCAATGGGCTGAGCGAGTGGCTCGAGGTCCGCGTGAAGCGGGACGGACAAGAGCACCGGATGCGGTTCGAGCGGGGACAGAAAGCATCGGACCTCGAGGTCGTCGGCCGGGCAGAAGGCACCGGCACGATCATCACGTTCCTCCCGGACGCACAGGTCTTCGAGACGATCGAGTTCGACTACGACACCCTCGCGACGCGCCTCCGCGAGCTCGCGTTCCTGAACGCGGGCCTGCGAATCATCATCGTGGACAAGGTCCGCGGCCGTCGGGACGAGTTCCAGTTCCAGGGCGGGATCGCGGAATACGTGAAGTGGATCAACCGGGCGAAGAACCCGCTCCATTCCCCGCCGATCACCTTCGCGAAACAGTCGAACGGGACGTTCGTCGAGGTCGCGATGCAATACCACGATGGCTACAGCGAGTCGATCTTCACGTTCGTCAACAACATCGACACGGTCGAGGGGGGCACGCACCTGATCGGGTTCAAGGCGGGCCTGGCGCGGGCGTTCATCAAGTACGCGAAGGACAACAAGTACCTCAAGCAAGGCGAGAGCCTCGAAGGCGACGATGTCCGCGAGGGGCTCACCGCGATCCTGACCCTCAAGATCCCGGAACCCCAGTTCGAGGGCCAGACNAAGATGAAACTCGGGAACTCCGAGATGAAGGGGATCGTCGAGTCGAGCGTCTACGAGAAGCTCACGGAGTTCTTCATGGAGACTCCGAAGGTCGCCGAGATTTGCATTGGGAAAGCGGTCCTCGCTGCACAGGCGCGCGAGGCGGCGCGGAAGGCACGTGAACTCACCCGCCGCAAAGGGCTCCTCGAAGGGTTCAACCTCCCCGGCAAACTCTCGGACTGCCAGGAACGGGACCCCGCGAAATCAGAAATTTTCATCGTGGAGGGCCCGAGCGCGGGTGGGAGTGCGAAGCAGGGCCGGCGCCGAGAATTCCAGGCCATCCTTCCGCTTCGCGGAAAAATCCTCAACGTGGAGAAGGCGCGGCTCGATCAGATGCTGAAGAACGAGGAAATCCGGACGCTCATCACCGCGATCGGCGCGGGCATCGGGGACGAGTTCAACCTCACGAAGATCCGCTACCACAAGATCATCACAATGGCGGATGCGGACGTGGACGGCCAGCACATCACGACCCTCCTGCTCACCCTCTTCTTCCGCTACATGCGGCCCATGATCGACGCGGGCTACGTGTACATCGCCCAGCCGCCCCTGTACAAGATTCGGCGGGGGAAAGAAACCCACTACGCGTACACGGAACGGCAGCGCGAGGACCTGGTGAAGCGGCTCGGAGACAAGGGTCTCGTCTTCCAGCGATACAAAGGGCTCGGGGAGATGAATGCCGAGGAGCTTTGGGAGACCACCATGGATCCCGAGCGGAGGCTCCTGAAGCAGGTCACGATCGAAGACGCGGCCGCAGCGGACGCCCTGTTTTCCGTCTTGATGGGCGAAGCCGTTGAGCCCCGCCGGCAGTACATCCAGGAGCATGCGAGAGAAGTCGTGAACCTGGACATCTAGGTGACGAATGCCGGAAGAGGCTCAAGAACCGCCTCGGCGGACGATCCCGCAGCCGATCGAGCAGGAGATGGAGCGCTCGTACATCGATTATGCGATGTCCGTCATCGTCGGTCGCGCGCTCCCGGACGTGCGGGACGGATTGAAACCCGTCCAGCGCAGGATCCTCCACACGATGAACGAGACGGGCGCCTCGTCGACCAGCCAGTGGCGGAAGGCGGCGCGCATCGTCGGCGACTGCCTCGGCCGATACCACCCGCACGGCGACCTAGCAATCTACGATGCGCTTGCGCGGATGGTCCAGGATTTCTCGCTCCGGTATCCGCTCGTGCAAGGCCAAGGCAACTGGGGCAGCACGGAGGACGAGCCCGCCGCAATGCGGTACACGGAGTGCCGCCTCTCGAAGGTCGCGGAAGAAATCCTCCAAGACATCGAGAAGGACTCGGTCGAGTGGATGGACAACTTCGACGGGACGATGAAAGAGCCCCTGGTTCTTCCGGCGAAGTTTCCGAACCTGCTGGTGAACGGCTCGAGCGGCATCGCGGTGGGGATGGCGACGAACATCCCGCCGCACAACCTGCGAGAAGTCGTCGATGCCCTGATCGTCCTCATCACCAACCCGAGCGCGGATCTCCAGGATCTGTACAACCCTGAGGCGGGGCCGATTCGAGGTCCCGATTTCCCCACCGGCGGCATCTTGTACGGGGCCGAGGGGGTCACAGAAGCCTACAAGACCGGCCGGGGCCTCATCCGCATTCGGGCGACCGCGAAGTTCGAAGAGGCAGGGCACGACAAGGCCCGGATCGTGATCACGGAAATCCCGTACATGGTCAACAAGGCCGCCCTTGTGGAGTCCATTGCGCTCCTTGTGAAGTCAAAGAGAATCGAGGGAGTCGTGGATCTTCGGGACGAGAGCGATCGGGAAGGGATGCGAATCGTCCTCGAACTCAAACGGGACGCGGTCGAGGACGTGGTCCTCAATCAGCTCTACCATCACACTCAGATGGAGCAGACGTTCGGCGTGATCAACCTGGCCCTCGTCGATGGCCAACCGAGAGTCCTTTCGCTGAAAGAGGGTCTGCAGTCGTACGTCGACTACCGAATCACGATCATCCGGCGCCGGACGGAGTACGACCTCCGCAAGGCGCGAGAGCGGGCACACATCGTCGAGGGCCTCATCACGGCGGTCGACCATCTCGATGAAGTAATCCGGCTCATCCGCCGCGCACGGGACGCGGCCGCCGCCGAGTCCGGCCTCATCAACCGTTATCTGTTGTCCGAGCTCCAGGCGAAGGCAATCCTCGCGATGGCCCTGCGGCAACTAACGGGACTTGAGATCGAGAAGTTCCGCCGCGAGCTCATTGACTTGAAGAAGCAGATCGAGGGCTTGGAGGGAATCCTTGCGTCTCGCGAGCGTATCTTGGACATCATCAAAGGGGAACTCCTTGAGCTGAAAGAGAGGTTCGGGGATGACCGGCGGACGGCCGTTGAAGCGCAGGCGTATGAGATGGAGATCGAGGACCTCATCCCGGAGGAAGACGTCGTCGTCACGATCACCAATACGGGCTACGTCAAGCGAGTGCCACCCCAGATGTACCGCACGCAACAGCGTGGCGGCAAGGGCGTAACAGGGATGGAGACGAAGGAGGAAGACTTCGTCGTGAACCTATTCACGGCCTCGACCCACGACTACATCCTTTTCTTCACGAGCAACGGCCAGTGCTACTGGCTCAAGACCTACCGCATTCCTGGCGGGAGTCGGTACGCGAAGGGCAAGCCAATCGTGAATCTCTTGCCGCGGCTGCGTCCGATGAGCGAATCCTGGATATGATCGCCGTTCGGGAGTTCGACCCGGAACGGAGCATCGTCTTTTCGACGCGACGCGGGAAGATCAAGCGGACCCAGCTGGATGCGTTCAAGAGGCCGAACATCCGCGGCATCCGAGCAATCGCATTGAACCCGAGTGACGAACTCGTCGAAGCGCGGATCGCGGATGGCGACGAGGAAGTGATCCTGGCGTCCGCCGGCGGATACGCGAACCGATTCAACCTAAAGGAAGTCCGCTCAATGGGGCGAACCGCCGCTGGCGTCCGCGGAATGCGGCTGCGGAAAGACGATCGGGTGGTCTCGATGGCCCTCGTGAAGAGCGAGGAGACCACGCTCTTGACAGTCCTCGAGAGCGGTTTCGGGAAGCGAACGAAAGTGAAGGAGTACCGCAAGACCCGACGTGGAAGCCAAGGCGTTGTCACCACGAACATGAAGGTCGCGAAGAGCCCCGTCGTCATGGTCCTCGAGGTGGAGCCGGGGGATGAACTTCTCGTGACGACGGTCGGGGGAATCGTCATCCGGTGCCCGGCCGACGGTATCCGCGAAACGGGTCGTGCGGCCCGCGGCGTCCGGATCCAGCGCCTGAACGAAGGCGATAAGGTTACGGCGGTCGTACGACTCGTCCGCGAAGTAGAGGAAGCGAAAGTAGCCGGCGAGACGTCGGCCTCGGTTTGAGCCGCCCGCGCGAGCGCCGTCCTCATGTTGGCAGGGTCACGTCGATACCAATTCCCGGCCGATTTGGCGCGAGGAGCATGCCGCCGTCGAACCGCAACCCTGTCGTTGGGTCGGACTGGAGGTTGAAGTGGGAGTCTAGGTCGAGCCAGCGCACGTTCCGCGTCGCGAGAGCCAGATGAAGCGCCGCCGCGATGGACAGCTGCGGCTCGCCGTTGCAACCCATCATCGCGGGGTAGCCGGCCGACTCGCAAATCGTGTTCACCTCGATCGTGCGCGCGATCCCGCCGTGTTTCATCAGCTTCAGATTCACCATGCGGGTCGCGTTGCTCCATCGGAGCTTCTTCACGTCGTCCGCGGTGACGGCCATCTCGTCCGCCATGATCGGAATCGGAGACGATTCGGTCAACGCGCGCATCCCTTCCCAGTCGCCGACGGCCACGGGCTGTTCAAAGAAGGCGATGTTGAGGCGCTGGGCGTGCCGCGCGAAGGAGAGCGCGTCGGCCCAACTGTACCCCTCGTTGCCGTCCACCCGAAGCTCAATGTCGGGACCCACCGCCTCGCGGACCGCCTTGACGCGCTTGACGTCCGATCGCCAGTCCCGCCCGACCTTGATCTTGAGCGCGCGGAAGCCCATCGCGACCCAGTGCTGAGCTCGGGCGACCGCGGCGTCCTTGTCCATGATGCCGATCGTCATGTCCGTGGGCAACCGGTCGAGACGGCCGCCGAGGTATGCATAGAGGGGCAAGCCGGCCGCCTGGGCGAGGAGATCGTAGATCGCCATGTCCACGGCGGCCTTTGCGCTGGGGCTCCCTTGCGTGGCCCGGTCCATCCGGTCGACGATCGACCCGGGTCTCTCGAACTCCACGCCGGAGAGGGCCCGGGCAATGAACTGCAGTGCGTTCGTGACCGAATGGATGTTCTCGCGGGTCACCTGGCTCGGAGCGGCACAGCCGTGTCCCGTTCGTCGCCCCGAGTGGACCGCGACGAAGATGATCTCTGCAATGTCCGACGAACCCCGGGCAATCGCGAAGGGTTCCTTCCGTTGAAGGGTGACGGGAAGAATCTCCATGAGGTCGATCCGCATCGCACCCCGAACGGAAACGGGCGGATATCAAGCTGCCCGCGTCGTTCGCATTCCCGGCATCGACGATTCTGAACAAGAGGACGGGTCGACTCGGGTACCCCGGAGCTCGAGTTCCGCGAGAACCGCTAGGTGCGTCCCGACGTTCGTTTCCGTCGACGGCGCTGCGCGGCACGCCTGGGACCTGCGACGGTTCGGTAGTAGCGGCAGAACGATCGGAACGAGCACGCCTCGCACCGCGGACCAATGGGCCGGCAGATTTCCTTGCCGAACCGGATGAAGAGTTCGTTCACGTGGAGCCAGAGGTCGCGTGGAAAGACCCGCATGAGCGCTTTCTCCGTTTGTTCCGGCTTCCGCGTGCGTACGAGCCCGAGTCGGTTGCTGATCCGGTGAACGTGGGTGTCGACGGGGATCCTCGCCTCGCCGTACCCGTACACGAGCACACAGTTCGCGGTCTTCGGCCCCACCTGCGGGAGCTCGATCAGCTCCTCATACGTCCGCGGAACACGGCCCTCGTGCCGGTCGAGTAGGACGCGGCTCACCCTCTGGATCTGAACGGCCTTCTGCCGGTAGAATCCCACGGGTTTGATGAGCCGTTCCAAATCGACTCGGTCCGCGTTGGCAATCGCCCCCGGGGTGCTGTACTTTGCAAAGAGCTGCTTCGAGGCCCGCTCCGTCATCTCGTCGCGCGTGCGTTGCGAGAGAATCGTCGAGATGAGGACCGAGAACGGATCCTCGGTCTCCGCGACGATTTTCGCGAGGGCGGTCTCCCCCTCATGCAAGTCCCCCGCCGGGAGGTAGCGCCGGGAGAGGTCCCGCATGATGAAGCCGATTCGNTTACGGGCGGATACCGAGGTGGTCAAGGGCCTCCCCCGCGGTGTAAATCGAGCCCGTGATGAGGACGATATCGTCGGGACGGGCCGCGGCGAGCGCCGCATCGATCGCCTCGCGGACGGAGGGNGTGGCGACCGAGTCCGCGTATGGACGGAACGCGGTCGCGACCTCTTCCGCGTCGTACGCCCGATGGGTTTTCGGTCGACACGCGTACACCCTCGCGGCAATCGGACCGAGGGCCGCNCCCATCCCGGCCAGGTCTTTGTCGTTCAAGATGCCCGTAACCAAGAGCGCCTTTCGATCGGGGAACGTCTCCGCCATCGCTGCGGCGAGCGCCTCTGCGGCGGGGCGGTTGTGGGCGCCGTCGACCAGGACGAGAGGGGACGTCCGCACGATTTCGAACCGCGCAGGCCAACGGACCGACGCGGTGCCCGATCGGATCGCCTCCTCGGGGATCGTGAAACCCGCGGGGCGCATCTCCACGAGGGCGGCCACCGCGAGGCCCAAGTTTTCGATCTGGAACGAACCGAGTAACGGCGTTCCGAGTTCCAGGGATCCGAACGATCCGCGGACCCGGACGCGCTGGCCTCGAAGGTCGCCCGCGATTCGCTCCGCGTGGACGTCCCGTCCGAGGACCGTGAGCGGCGCGTGGACCTCGCGGCACCGGGCCTCGATCACCGGAAGAGCCGCCTGGTCCACCGTCACGGCCCGGGACGAGCGCTTGATGATCCCCGCCTTCTCCCGCGCGATCCGTTCCACGGTCTTTCCCAGGTGCTCCGTGTGCTCCAAGTCCACCCGCGTGATGACCGACACGAGGCCGTCGACGACGTTCGTGGCGTCCATCCGTCCGCCCATGCCGACCTCCACGACCGCGACNTCCACCTTGCGTTCGCGGAAGTATTCGAAGGCCATCGCCGTGGTGACCTCGAAGAAGGTGGGGTGGTCAATCGCCCGGGCAGCGGTCATCGCGTGAATCGCGGGCTGCATCCCGGACCACAGCCCGAGGACCGCGTCGTCCGTGATCTGCTCGCCGTCCACCTGGATTCGCTCGTTGAATCGGACGAGATGGGGGGACGTATACAGCCCGACGTGGTATCCCGCGGCCCGAANCACGGCCGCGGCGTAGGCGCATACGGAACCTTTGCCGTTCGTCCCGGTGACGTGGAGGACCTTCAAGCCGCGATGGGGATCGCCGAGGAGCGACAGCAGCCGCCGNATGTTCTCCAAGCCGAGCTTGATCCCGAACCGCTCNAGGCGGTACAGATGCTCGAGCGTGGCCTGGTAGTCCATGGAAGCGGCGGGGCTAACTGGCGAAGCGGATTAAAGGTTGACTCCGCGAAACCGCCTCAGAGAAATCGGCCGAAGATTGGGAACGGAGATCCGACGATGATCCAAATCGCCAGGAAGACCGTGGCGAAGATGAAGATGCCCCGACGGGATGCGTCTGGCACGTCCGACCGCGCCGCGCCGACGACCCAGGCGAGCATCACGGTGAGGGAGACCGCGAGGTCCATCGAGACAACGGCGGTCCAACCCAAGGTCCGGATCAGGTTCGTGTAGTCGCTCGGCGGAGCAGCGCCGGGGGGCGGGATGAGGAATGCGGCATGAAGGGACAACAGCCCGACGAACACGAGGATGCCGATCACCACACCCGCCAGCAGCATGACGGTGTGGCCAGAAATCCCCCGGGCCATTTTTCGCGGCGCCCCCCATCATCGGAGGCGGCACCGGCGGAGGCGGTTCCGAGTACGGCTGCACAAGGCGTCTCCGTCCCGAGACTCGTCATGATGGCCCTTAAACCTTCCCGAAAGACGACCCCGACCGCCGGACGGTTCGAATCGGACCCGTCCGTCGGACCGGTGACCATACCTATATATCGAGCAGGACGGCTTTTCACGACAATGCATCCGGCGGAACGGCTGCGGGGGGCCAGGAGCCTCAAGCTCCAGGGCAAGACGATCGTCCTCGGGGTCACCGGGAGCATTGCCGCCGTTGAAACCGTGAAGCTCGCCCACGAGCTCATCCGGCACGGGGCCGAGGTCTACGCGGTCCTCTCGCGCTCGGCCGCGGAGATCATCCATCCAAACGCGCTCCAGTACGCGACCGGCCACCCCGTTGTCACCGCCATCACGGGCGCGATGGAATATCTCGAGATGTGCGGTCGGGACGGGAAGGCGGACCTGCTCCTGATCGCTCCGTGCACTTCGAACACGATCGGCAAGATCGCCCACGGAATCGACGATACCACGGTGACGACGTACGCCGTCAACGCCCTCGGATCCGGGATTCCGGTCCTCGTGGCCCCGGCGGCCCACGAATCGATGATGGACAACCCCGCCGTCGTGGCAACTTCCGACGCCTCAAAGAAATCGGCATCGAATTCATCGATCCGAGGCGGGAGGAGGACAAGGCGAAAATGGCCGATGTCGAGACGATCGCAGCCCGCGTGATCCGCCGCCTCGGCCCAAGGGACCTGGCGGGGATGCACGTCCTCGTGGTAACCGGCGCGACGATCGAGCCGATCGACGACATCCGAATCGTCACGAACCGCTCGACGGGCGGGACGGGGATCGAGTTGGCGAAAGTCGCGTTCGAGCACGGCGCGGAGGTCGAACTGTGGCTCGGACGTCACGAGACGCCGGTCCCGACGTGGCTTCCGTACAAATCGTTCGCGACCACCGCCGACCTCGCGGCGATGGCGGAGAAGGTGGACGCCGACGTCTGCGTTGTCCCGGCTGCGGTCTCGGACTTCACCCCCTCGAAGAAGGCGAAGGGCAAGATTTCGAGTCGGGAAGGTGGCCTCACGCTCGACCTCGAACCGACACCGAAGATCCTCGATCGGTTCCGCAAAGGCACACGGAAGGTCCTCGTCGGCTTCAAAGCCGAAGCGGGCGTCACGAGCGCAGAACTCAAGGCGCGGGCGATGGCGCTCGTGAAGGAGGCCGACTTGGACCTCGTCGTCGCGAACGACATCTCGAAGGTGAAGGGGGACACGACGTCCGTCACGATCTTTGACCGCAAGGGGGAATCGGATGCCTTCGAAGGCTCGAAAGCCCTTGCGGCGGAGCGCGTCTGGCGGGCGGTCCTCCATGGTGTCCGAGAGTGAGGCGTTCTGCCCTGGGCACGTGACGGCGTTCTTCGAGGTCGTCGAGGATCCGGACCCTCGGAAGAAGGGGTCGCGCGGCGCCGGACTGTGTCTGAGCCTCGGGGTGCGCACCGTTGCCCGCGTCCGCGAGGCCCCGCGAACCTCGATCGACATCTTGGTGAACGGAAGGCGCCAGAAGGCGGATGTCACGCAGGCGGTGGCGGACAAAATCCTTCGCGACGGCTCGTTCGAGGTGAAGATCTTGAGCGAGTCCCCCCTGCCGGTTTCCCAGGGATTCGGCGTGAGCGCGGCGGGCGCGCTCAGCACAGCCCTCGCCTTGGATGATGCGCTCGAGCGGGGAACGCCCCGAGAGGAACTCGTCACAATCGCCCACGAGGCGGAGGTCGAATGCGGGACGGGCCTTGGGGATGTCGTGCCCGCGTCCCTGGGCGGGATGGACCTCCGCTGGAAACCAGGTGCGCCCGGCCACGGAGAGGTACGGAAGATACCGGTTGAAGCGGACCTGCTTTTGGCGGTCCTCGGCCCGGAGATCCCGACGCGGTCCGTGATCCGGGACGCGAAGAAAGTCGCGGGAATCAACCGCGCAGGGAACGCGTGCGTCGAAGAGTTCGCGAAAGGGCCTTCGCTCGAGCGCCTCTTTGCGTTGGGGGCGCGGTTCGCGGAAGAATCGGGCCTGGCCAACAAGACGGTCCTCGAAGTGATTCGGGCGAGCCGGATGTTCGGACGGGCGACGATGGCGATGCTCGGCAACTCCGTCTTCGCGACGGGGAACCGGGAACAGCTCGCGACCCT
>JGI25385J37094_10000549_pt1 | contig 10391 bp, 7 predicted proteins | sample GraSoi013_1_40cm_FD_37094 | JGI IMG/M metagenome (IMG submission 37094) | reverse complement strand
CCCGGCCAGTCGACCGAGCTGCTGTCGATCGACCGCGAGAACGAGGTCTACAACACGAAGGCGGCGGCATCGACCGGCATCGGACCAAAGGTCCTCGAGCACGTACCGGGAGTGGATGTGATGGTGCTCGAGTTCATCGTTGGGCCGACGATGTCCGCCAAGACACTACAGTCGCCGCGGATGACCGCGCGCATGGCGCAGTCGTTTCATCGCCTGCATGCGGCGCCGCGCTTCCTCCACGACTTCAACATGTTTCGGCTGATCGAGTACTACTTGGGCATNGTCNACGAGCACGACGTCACGATTCCGGACGGCTACCGCGACTGGCTGCCGCAGGTCGCCGACATCGAGCGAGCCGTTACGGTCGCGCCGCTGGCGTTGGCGCCCTGCCACAACGACCTGCTGTGCGAGAACTTCATCGACGACGGCGTAGCTCTGCGAATCGTCGACTACGAGCTGAGCGGGAACAACGACCCCTGCTTCGACCTCGGCAACACCGCGCAGGAGGCAGAGTTCGACCAGGACCTCCGTGCCGCCCTTTGCGAGGCGTACTTCGGCAAAGGCGACGGGCGGCAGCTCGCGCGCATGAACCTCTTCGCCCTTATGTCCGACGTCGGATGGACCTTGTGGGGGGCCATCCAGGCCAAGATCTCGGCTGTTGACTACGACTTTCGGGGCTACTACACCGGTCGCTGGGAGCGCGCGCTCGAGGTCCTCGGGTCGCGGCGGCTTCCGCGTTGGATGAACGAAGCCGCGAATTGACGTANCACCCGGCTGGTGATACGGTCGCGCCGGTATATCGGTCGCATATCGCTAAGGATGGGGTTTTGGCGGTNGCCGAACGCGTCAGGGCGCGGTCGCAGAGCGAGGAGGCGTATTCGCGCATCCTCGAACGCATCGTGAGCCTGGAGATGCCGCCGGGGTCGGTGGTGAACGAGGCCCNGCTGCGCGAGGACCTGCGCATCGGCCGCACCCCCATCCGCGAGGCGCTGCAGCGCCTGGCGCGCGAGAACCTCGTGCGTTCGATTCCCCACCGCGGCACGTTCGTCACCGACGTCAACATCACCGACCTCGCCCGCATCACCGAGGTCAGGATCGTCCTCGAGGCACATGCGGCGCGGCTTGCCACAGAGAAGATCACGACCGCCGACCGCGAGGAGATGGTCGAGCTCCTCGAGCTGGTGCGGCGCGGCCACGTCACCGACCAGCGCGACCTGATGCAGCTCGACCAGCAGATCCACCGCCTGGTCTACCGCACTGCGCACAACCCATTCCTGGAGGCGACGCTCGAGCGCTACTTCAACCTGAGCCTTCGCCTCTGGTATCTCGTGCTCGACCGTGAGGTTCGCCTCCGAGAGGCTGTTGACGAGCATGTCGAGCTGTTGCAGGCCATCCTCGCCGGTGACGGTCAACGCGCGGAGGACATCATGCGCCGGCACGTTTCGGGTTTCGAGCGCGAGATCCGAAAGGTTCTCGTGGAGGGATAACAGTGCCGAAGATCTTTTTCGCGACCGACCTGCACGGCTCCGAGGTCTGCTGGAAGAAGTTCCTCAACGCGGCGAAGTTCTACGACGCGGACGTGCTCATCTGCGGGGGCGACATGACGGGCAAGGCCATCGTCCCCGTCGTCTCCGAGAACGGCCATTACAGCGTGGTGTTGGGAGGCGAGCGCCAGACGGTCACCGCGGAGCAGGTCGCCGACGTCGAAGGCAACATCCGCCGCAAGGGTTACTACCCCTTGCGTATGAGCGTCGAGCGGCTGCACGAGCTTGACCAGAACCCGGCGATGCGGGCGGAGTGCTTCCAGGAGGTGATGCTGGNTGGCGTCGAGCGCTGGATGAACATGGCCGCCGACAAGCTGCGCGGGACGGGCATCCGCTGCTTCGTCTGCCCCGGCAACGACGACGAGATGGAGGTCGACGAGGTCGTCAGGCGGGCTGAGCTGGTCGAGCTCGGCGAGGGCCGCATGGTGGAGATCGACGGATTCTCGATGATCTCGACCGGCTGGTCGAACCACACCCCCTGGAACACGCACCGCGAGGACACCGAGGAGAAGCTTGGGGAGCGGATCGAGAGCATGGCGTCGCAGGTCCCCGACGCTTCCCGCGCGATCTTCAACCTACATTGCCCACCCTACAAGTCGGGCCTTGACGAAGCGCCCGCGATCGACGCCGACCTGAAGCTGCTGCACGGTGGCCGCGCGCTGCGGCCAGTCGGCTCCACGGCGGTCCGGCAGGCGATCGAGCGCCACCAGCCCCTGCTCTCGCTCCACGGGCACATCCACGAGAGCAAGGGCGCGATCAAGATCGGCAAGACGCTGTCCATCAACCCAGGCAGCGCATACGAGGAGGGAATGCTCATGGGTGCGATCGTCCAGCTCGATGCCAAGAAGGGCATCAAGAGCTATCAGCTCGTCAACGGATGAGGAGGTAAGGAGGAAGCACTATGGCGGACACCACGATGGGAACGGCGACGAGGCCGGCGCTGTTCTTGCGCAATGCGACCGGACTGGTCAAGGCCTGGTCAACGTTCGACGCGTTCATCTACTCGTTCTGGTCGATCAACCTGATCACGCTCGGCCTGTACGGGATGTCTTATGTGTACTGGGTCCCCGACGGTCAGCTGCTCGCCGCCATCCTGATTTTCGGCGTGCTCACGACGTTCCTTGTCATCACCTACGCGATGTTGGTCAGCGTCATGCCTCGCACGGGCGGTGACTACGCCTGGCAGAGCCGGGTGCTGGGCGGCGGCCTCGGGTTCGTCCTTTCCATCACGGGCTGGTGGTTCACCCTCTTTCTTTGGGCGCCGATCTACGCCAATATCCTGAACGTCCAGTTCTTCCTTCCCCTCGCGTACACGCTCGGATGGTCGAACGTCGCCACGTTCTTCACTAGTCAAACCGGATTGTTCGTCAGCTGCCTGATCGTGCTCGCTTTCGTCAGCGTCGTGGTCACTCTCGGCATGGAGACGTATGCGCGCATCCAGAAAATCTGCTTCTGGATCGGACTCGGCGGGCTGGTGGTCGTTTGCGGGCTTTTGCTTTTCGCGAGCCAGAGCGACTTCCAGAACGCGTTCAATCGCGAGGCGGGTCGACTGTTCGGCGCCAGTGGAAACGCTTACCAAGCTACGATCGACCTGGGCACCAAGGCGGGCTACACGGCGCACGACTTCGCCGCCTTCAGCCTCGGCCCGATCTTCCTGTTGATGCCTTTCCTGGCCTTCTACCTGCTGTGGCCAAACTGGGGCGCAACGCTCTATGGCGAGGTCCGCGGCGCCAAGGACATCCGCAAGCCTTTCTGGAGCATGTTCTGGGGCCTCTGGGTGACGATCGCCCTCGTGGGCCTGGTCATGATCCTCATCGTCAAGACGATGGGCTGGCAGTTCTACAACTCCGCGAACGCGGCCTACTACAACTACGCGTTCTACGGCGGCGACGCGACCCCGGTCACGACATGGCCCTACCCGGTGATGTTCGCAGGCTGGTTGGTGGACAACCACCTGTTCCAGGCGCTGCTCATCATCGTGATGGGCCTGTGGTTCTTCGGCTGGGCCGGGACTCTGTTCCTCTCCTCGACACGTGTCATCTTTGCCGCCGCCTTTGACAGGGTGCTGCCCTCTTGGGCGGCCAACATCTCGGCCAAGCGGCGCGTGCCGTACGGCGCGTTGGTGCTGATGATCGTGCCGTCGGTTGTGATCAGCGCGATCTACTCCTACGTCCCCAAGTTTCAGAGCGTCTTCCTGGACGCCACCGCCGTCCTCGCCCTGACATTCCTTGCGACTGTCGTCGCGGCGATCATCCTGCCCTGGCGGCGGAAGGACCTGTACGACGCATCGCCCGTCGCCCGATACAAGGTCGCCGGCGTGCCGACGATCACTGTGGTCGCGGTGATCACCGCGATCTTCCTGGCGTTCATGCTCTACGAGTGGTCCTTCAACAGCGGCAACCTGTACGGGACCTCGTTCCAGGCGACCCTGAACTCCGTCTACTACTTCCTCGCCACGTACGTGGTGGCGATTGCCATCTACATTGCGGCCCGGATCGTGCGGAACCGGCAGGGCATCGATCTCAGCCGGATCCACCACGAAATCCCTGTTGAGTAGCATTGCAGTGGCCGCCGAGCGCAAGCTCGGCGGCCTTTTCTAACTCATGCTCGAATACACCCTTCGCACCTACCAGAGCCCGACCCGGCTCGTGCAGCGGCTGGGCGCCATCCAGGAGCTCGGCAGCGAGGCCAGCCTTTTGGGCATGCGCCGGCCGCTGCTCGTCACCGACTCCGGCGTCAAGGCGGCGGGCCTGCTCGAGGTCGCCCTCGAATCGCTGCGCCGCTCGGACGTCGAGCCCGTCGTGTTCGACAAGGTCCGCGCCAACCCGGGCGTCCAGCTCGTCGACGAAGGCGCCGCCGAGTACAGATCGCAGGGCTGCGACGGACTGGTCGCGATCGGCGGCGGCAGCTCGATGGACACCGCGAAAGGCATCGGCGTCGTGGCCGCGCACGAGGGCAGCATCGTCGAGTACGAGTGGGGGCACAGCCCGATCCGCTCCCGAATCCCGCCGATGATCGCGGTCCCGACCACGGCCGGCACCGGGAGCGAGGTCACGCTGTGGGCGGTCATCACCGACCCCACGCGCAAGATCAAGTTCAACGTCGGAGGCACACCCCACATCGCTGCCTGGGTGGCCGTGATCGACCCCGAGCTGACGGTCAAGCTTCCGCCGGCCGTGACCGCCGGCACGGGCATGGACGCCCTGGCGCACGCGGTCGAGTGCTTCACGATGTCGTATCACCAGCCGTTCACCGACGCCGTCGCGCTGCTGGCGATGGAATACGTGGCGCGCTACCTGCGGGTCGCGTTCTCGCAGGCGAACAACCTCGAGGCGCGCTATCACATGAGTGCGGCCGCGATGCTCGCCGGGCTTTCGTACGGGACCGACTCGGCCGGCGCCGCCCACGCGATGAGCCAGACCGCGGGTGGGGTGCATGACGCGCCTCACGGCGCCCTGACCGCGCGCTTGCTCGGCCCGGTGATGGAGTACAACCACTCGGGCGAGCCGGAGCGCTTCGCCCGGATGGCCGCCGCCTTCGGGTTGGACACCCGCGGAGTCTCGACGTGGCGCGCGGCCGAGATGGCTGTGGAGTTCGTCCATCAGCTGACCGTCGACGTCGACATCCCGAGCATGCAAGAGCTCGGCTTTACCGAGGAGGAGATTCCGATGCTCGCGGACAAGGCGTTCGCGGATCCGCAGACGATCGGCAATCCGCGCGATGTCGACGCGGCGAACTACCGAAGGATTTACAAGCAGGCGTTTGACATGGGCAAGGCCAGGGGCAACGGAGCACGACCATGACGATCGACGTAGCTCGCTCGGTCAAGAAGATGTTCGTCGACGGGCGTTGGGTCGAGTCTGAAAGCGGTGAGCTCTTCGACGCGGACAGTCCCGCCACCGGCGAGGTCATCGCCCAGGTCCCGAAAGGCACCCGAGCCGACGCGCAGCGCGCGGTCGAGGCCGCCCACCGGGCGCGCGCAGCGATGGCGCAGCTCAAAGGATTCGAGCGCTCGAAGCGGCTGCACAAGATCGCCGAGGCGATCGAGAAGAGGCGCGACGAGCTCGGCAAGCTGCTGACCCTCGACCAGGGCAAACCGCTCAAGGCCGAGGCGCTGGGCGAGGTCGACGAGTGCACGGAGTACTTTCGGATCGCCGCGGAGGACCTGAAGCGGCTCGAAGGCCGTGTCCTTCCTTCCGCCAGCCCGACCAAGTTGGTANTCGCGCGCCACTATCCGCGCGGCGTCTACGGAATCATCACGCCCTGGAACTGGCCGCTGACGATGGCCGCCGAGCTCATCGCACCGGCCCTTGCCGCGGGCAACACGTTCGTCTGGACGCCCGCCTCGTCGACCAGCGTGATCTCGGTCGCACTGATGGAGTGCATCGCTGAAGCCGACTTTCCGGCCGGCGTGGCCAACCTCGTGACCGGGCCGGGCGCGGAGGTTGGAGACGAGGTGGCGGGTCACGCGCTGGTCGACGGGGTCGGCTTTGTCGGCTCGACCGAAACCGGCGCCTCGGTCGCGAGGCGGGCTGCGGGCAAGCACGTGATGCTCGAGCTCGGCGGCAATGGCCCGCAGGTCGTCTTCGCCGACGCCGACATCGGCAAGGCGGTCGAGGGCGCGATCGTCGGCTGCTACCTGTGCGCTGGCCAGAGCTGCACCGCGGGCGAGCGGATCCTGGTCCAGGAGCCGATCCGCGACGAGTTCGTCGCGCGACTTGCGGACGCGGCTCGCGCGCTGCGCCTGGGCGATCCCTTCGACGAGGCGACCACCCTAGGCCCGTTGAACAACGAGGGCGTGGCCACGAAGATGGACCAGCATGTCGCCGACGCCTTGAAGCATGGCGCCAAGCTCGTCCTCGGCGGGGAGCGCGCGAAGGGATTCCCCACGCGGCTCTACTACCACGCGACGATCCTGGACGGCGTCGAGCCGGACATGCGCGTGAGCCGCGAGGAAACGTTCGGCCCGATCGCACCGATCATCAAGTTCCGCGACGAGAAGCAGGCCCTGCAGCTGGCCAACGACTCTCCGTACGGCCTGCTCGGCGCTGTCTACACAAAAGACCTCTCGCGCGCCCTGCGCTTCGCGGACCAACTCGACACGGGCTGGGTCAACATCAACGAGTCCACCAACTACTGGGAGGCACACCTTCCGTTCGGCGGGCGCGCAGGCAAGAAGAGCGGCATCGGACGTGTCGGGGGCCGCTTCGCGCTCGAACAGATGACCGACCTCAAGACGATCGTGATCGAGATCGCGCCGGAGTGAACTCCAACGGCGCATCCGGCCGGCCGCTGGGAGACACCATCGAGGAGGCCGAGCGCGTCGCCGCCGCGGCAAGGGCGCAACGGCTGGGGGTCAAGCTCCTCGGCGGCGCAGGCATCCATCTGCATTCGCCGAGCGCGCAGCATCCACCGCTTCGCCGCAAGTACGGCGACCTCGACTACGTGATCCCGACCCGGGACCGCAAGGCGGTCCTGGCTTTCTTCCCCTCCATCGGCTACGAAGCCAACGACCGCTTCAACACGATGCAGGGCGACCGACGCCTCTACTTCTTTGACGGTCAGAACGGAAAGCAGGTCGACGTGTTCATCGACGTGATCCGGATGTCGCACGTCATCGACATGCGGGGCAGGCTCGGACACGACGGTCCGTGTGCCAGCCCCTCCGACCTGCTGCTCAGCAAGCTGCAGATCTATGAGATGAATCAAAAGGACCTCGTCGATCTGACCGCCCTCGTGCTGGACCATCCGATCGGCAAGGGCGACGAGGCGATCGACGCGGAGTACGTGGCGCGGCTCGCCGCAGAGGACTGGGGCCTCTATCGGACGCTGCAGCTCAACATCGAAAAGTTGCGGCACGCGGTGNCCGAGCTGGACGTCGACGCCGCGACGATCACNTCCCGCCTCGATGAGCTGTGGACCGCGGTCGAGGCCCAGTCGAAACCATTGAAGTGGAAGATGCGAGCCCAGGTCGGCGACCGGGTGCGGTGGTACGAGCTGCCGGAAGAAGTCCGGTCCCCCTATCAGCCTGATTAGGCCGATGAGCCTTCCCAATCACGCTCGGTGCGTGGTCATCGGATGCGGAATCGTCGGCAACAGCCTGGCCTACCACCTGACCCGACTTGGCTGGCGCGACGTCGTCCTCCTCGACAAGGGCCCGCTGCCGAACCCGGGCGGCTCGACCGGCCACGCATCGAACTTCATCTACCTGGTGGACCACTCAAAGGAGATGACCGCGCTGACCATGGACAGCGTCCGGCAGTACAAGGAGCTCGGCGTGTTCATCCAGTCCGGCGGGATCGAGGTCGCGCGCACCCCAGAGCGGATGCAGGAGCTGACCCGGCGCATGGCCTCGGGCGAATCGTGGGGGATCGAAGGCCGGTCCCTTCTGACACCCGCGCAGGTCAAAGAGCTCGTCCCTTACATCGACGAGAAGGTGATTCTCGGAGGGTTCAACACGGAGGGCGTTGGGGTGGTCGACTCGCTGCGTGCGGGAACGCTGATGCGTGAGAAGGGCCGTGCCGCCGACGCGCTCCACGTGGCTCCGAAGACCGAGGTGGTCGGGATCGACGTCGAGCACGGCCGCGTCAAACGCGTCCGCACGACGGACGGCGACATCGAGACCGACATCGTCGCCATCACGGGCGGGGTCTGGAGCCCTCGCATCGCGCGCATGGCCGGGACACGGATCCCCCTCACGCCGGCGGTCCACCAGATGATCGACATCGGCCCGGTTCCGCGCTTCCGCGGCGCGAAATCCGACATCGAGCACCCCATCGTTCGCGACATGGACACGAACATGTACGAGCGACAGGCTGGAGGCGACCTGGAGATCGGCTCCTACGCGCACAAGCCGATCCTCTACGACCCCGANGACCTNCCGCCGGTCGAGCAGGCGGCGCTCTCGCCGACCGAGTTCCCTTTNACGCAGGCTGATTTCGAGGAGCAGATGCAGCACGCGCTGGAGCTGATGCCCGAGATCGTCGGGGACGAGTCCGTGGGAGTGAAATACGCGATCAACGGGATCCTCTCGCTCACCCCTGACGGCATGCCGGTCCTGGGCGAGTCCCCGGACGTGAAGGGCCTGTGGGCGGCGGCCGCGGTGTGGGTCAAGGAAGGGCCGGGAACCGGCAAGGCGGTGGCCGAATGGATGGTGCACGGCGAGTCCGAGATCGACCTCCACTCCTCGGACATCGCTCGCTTCCACGAACATCAAAAGACACGCGCGCACGTGCGCGCGAGGGCNGCGGAGGGGTTCAACAAGACCTACGGCATCATCCATCCCAGCGAGCAGTGGGCCTCGAACCGCAACGTGCGCCTCGCGCCGTTCCACATCCGCGAACGCGAGCTGGGCGCGGTGTTCTTCGAGGCGGCCGGATGGGAGCGGCCGCAGTGGTACGAATCCAACGCTTCGTTGCTCGAAGAGTTCGGTGACCGGGTCACGCGCCGCAGCGCGGAATGGGACGCACGCTGGTGGTCTCCGATCATCAACGCCGAGCACCTCGCCATGCGCGACCGCGCGGGTTTGTTCGACCTTTCCGCCTTCACGATCTTCGACATCCTCGGACCCGGCGCGCTGGCGTCTGTCCAGTGCGCAGCGCTTCGTCAGATGGACGTGCCCATCGGACGCGTCGTCTACACGCCGGTGCTCAGCCCGCAGGGCGGTTTCAAGTCCGACCTCACGATCATGCGGCTGGGAGATGAGCATTTCCGCGTCGTGACTGGCGGGGCCGGAGGGATGGCGGACAAGAAATGGTTCCGCGACCAGCTCGTCCGCGGTGCGGAGCTCGCCGATCTCACCTCATCGATGACCACGATCGGTCTCTGGGGCCCGCACGCGCGCCGTGTCCTCCAGGGCGCCACTTCCGACGACGTCTCCAACGAGGGCTTCNAGTTCGGCACCTGTCGGGTCATCGAGGTCGGGACCCAGCGCGTCCTGGCCTCNCGCATCTCGTACGTCGGTGACCTGGGGTGGGAGCTTTATGTGCCGATCGAGCAGGGGTTGAAGCTGTGGGACACGCTGTGGGAGGCGGGACGTCCGCATGGCATGGCGGCATGCGGCATCGGCGTCTACGGAACAACCGGCCGCCTGGAGAAGTGCTACCGCGCGCACGGCAATGAGCTCGAGACCGAATACAACGTCGTCGAGGCGGGCATGACCGCCCCGCGGGTCAAGGAGGAGGACTTCATCGGGAAAGCCGCCCACCTGCGCCACCGCGAAGAGGATCCGGCGGCTGTCCTATGCACGCTGACCGTGGACGATCACCGCGCGAAGTCGGGAGAGAACCGCTACCCGCTCGGGCGCGAGCCGATCCTCACCCGGGATGGGAAGCGGATCGTCGACCGCCGCGGCCGCGGCTCGTACGTCACCAGCGCCGGCGCCGGGCCCTCGGTCGGCAAGCACATCCTCATGGCATACCTCACGCCAGAGGAGGCTGCGGTCGGGAACCAGCTGCTCGTTGAGTACATGGGCGAGCGCTACCCCGTTTCGGTGGCTGTGGCCGGCGCCGCCCCGCTGTTCGATCCCGAGAACACGCGCATCAGGTCATAACTCGACAAATGCGGATCGCGGCCTGCATCAAGCGAGTGCCGATCACCGGGGGGCGGATCTTGCTCACAGACGACGCCCGCGCCATCAACACGCAGCACCTCGGCTTCACGATTAGCCCGCACGAGGAGTGCGGCGTCGAAGAGGCTGTCCGCCTGATCGAGGCGAATAAGGGCGATTCGGTCGTTCTTACGCTGGGCCCGCCTGAGGCGGTCGAACAGCTCCGGGACGCGATGGCGCTCGGCATCGACCGGGCGATTCATCTCCAGACCGATGGTCAGGAATGGGACGCCGAGGCG
>JGI25385J37094_10000548_pt1 | contig 10393 bp, 9 predicted proteins | sample GraSoi013_1_40cm_FD_37094 | JGI IMG/M metagenome (IMG submission 37094) | reverse complement strand
ACGCGCGGGTCGCCCCGGAACACAAGATGCGCATCGTGGACGCCTGGAAGAAGGCGGGGCACATCGTCGCGATGACCGGCGATGGCGTGAACGACGCCCCTGCGCTCAAACGGTCCCACCTCGGCGTGGCCATGGGAATCACCGGGACGGATGTGGCTAAAGAGAGCGCCGACATGGTCCTGACGGACGACAACTTCGCGTCCATCGTGGCCGCGGTCGAGGAGGGCCGCGGGATCTATGAGAACATCCGGAAGTTCGTCGCCTTCCTGCTGTCCGCGAACGCAGGGGAGGTCCTGATCATGTTCATCGCGACCCTTGCCATCGCGGACCCCGACTTCCTTCCGTTCTTCGCGCCGGTACAACTTCTCTGGATCAACCTCGTGACGGATGGCCTCCCGGCCTTAGCCCTTGGCGTCGACCCGTACCCGACCGACATCATGGATCGCCCGCCCCGCAATCCGAAGGAGGGCGTGCTGTCCCGGGACATCCTCTTCCTGATCGTCGTCGTCTCCGCGATCTTGACGGTGGGAACACTCGGGGTCTTTTTCCTCGAATTGACAGAAGGCGCCGACGGGACCCGGGCCCGGACCGTTGCGTTCACGACGATCGTGTTCTTCGAGCTCTTCCTTGTCTTCGCGATGCGATCCCCGCGTCAAACGATCTGGCAGATCGGCCTGTTCACGAACACGAAACTGATTCTCGCCGTCCTCGCGTCGATGGCTCTCCAGGTCGCGGTGATCTACACGCCGTTCCTTCACGCGGTGTTCGAGACGGAGCCCCTCACGCCCCTCGACTGGCTTGAGACGGTCCTCATCTCATTCACGGCATTCGCGTTCGTCGAGGTGCTCAAGGTCGTCCGGCATCGGATGAAGGCGCCGGCATCATGATCGAGGTCGACGGGAGCCACGGCGAGGGAGGGGGTCAGCTCCTCCGGTCGGCGGTCGNCCTCTCGGCGCTCACGGAAGCCCCGGTCCGGGTCGTCCGGATCCGGGCGGGCCGGCCGACTCCGGGCTTGGCGGCGCAACACGTGATCGCAATCAAAGCGATTGCCGCGTTGTGCGGGGCCGAGTCTACCGGCGTCGCGGTCGGAGCCCCATCCATCGAGTTCCGGCCGGGGAAGCTGACGCCGGGCCGCTTCTCCTTCGACATCGGGACGGCGGGGAGTGTCACCCTGGTCATGCAGGCCCTTCTCCCGGTGGCGGCTGCGGCCCNGGCCCCGGTTCAGGTGCGCCTCATTGGAGGGACGGACGTGCGATGGTCTCCTCCTATCGACTACTTCAGTCGGGTTTTCTTGGCGCTCCTGCGGACCCTCGGAGGCCACGTCGACGTGGAAGTCCCCCGGCGTGGCTACTATCCGCGAGGCGGCGGATTGGTCGACGCCGTCATCGAGCCGACGCGGACTTGGTCACCCCTTCACAATCCGGAAGCAGCCGGAACCCGGCGGGTCCGTGGGATCGCGCACGTCTCGAACCTCCCGGAGGACGTACCGAAGCGGATGGCCCATNCGGCGCTCCGTCGCCTCCACGGCATTCCGGACGTGAAAATCGAACAACGCGTGTACCATGGCGAGGACGCGATCGGGCAGGGGGGTGCGTTGGTCCTCTGGGCGGAGACCGACGCCGGCCTCCTCGGAGCCGACTCCCTCGCAGAACGAGGCAAGCCCTCGGAACGCCTCGGAGAGGAAGCCGCCGCATCCCTGAGGGCGGAGATCGAGTCTCTCGCGACTCTCGACCTCCACGCCGCGGATCAACTCCTGATCTATCTGGCTCGGGCCGACGGCCCCTCGGAGTTCCGAGTCCGAGCGGTCTCCGGTCACATGGAGACGATGATGTGGCTCATCCCGCAATTCGTACCGTGCCGGTTCGCGATGACTCGAGAAGCCGGCGGATGGCAGGTCAGGGTCGAGCCCGGCGCCTAACCGTACATGTTCGGCCGCGCGGGTTCCGTCGGTTTCTTCGCCGCCTCGGTCTGGTGGTGAATCGACTTGAGCTGCATCTCGATCCGCTCGGCCTCCTCGTACAACGGCCGGGCGTCGAGTTCCGTGTGAAGGAGCAACTTGTCGATGATCTCGATGGCGCGGGCCGCCGCTCGGGCGTCGGGGTAATCGGGGTGGGCTTCGCTCAGCAAGGTGATCACGTCGAAGTCCCGTTTGCGGCCCTCGTTCAGGAGGACGCCGGCCACGCCCGTGATGACGCCTTCCTCGAACACCGTGATGCCGTTCTTGCGGATCATCTCCATCGCCTTGTCGGTCGAGCCGATTCCGTACACCTCGACTTGGCGGTCGCCCTCGTCTTCGCGCGCGTCGACGATGAGCCCCTCCGGACACACGAGGAGGTTGCAGCGGGCGTCTTGAGCCCAGTCGAGGACCGTCGCGGCGATCGCCTTGATCAGGTTCGGCGGTGGCTGGAATTCGGAGATGAACACGACGATCTGGTCATGATCGTCCACCTTCGAGCCGGCGTAGATCCGCACCGGGTTCATCGGCTGGCCGTCCCGGACCAGGGCGACCGTCGGGAAGTAGATCGAGTCCATGATTCCGATCTGCGTCAGGTTCAGCGCGTTGATCAAGTAGTTCGCCACGATGGAGCTGACGAGGCCCACGCTCGGGAATCCATCGATCACGGTCGCCCCGCGGAGGTCCATCCGTTTGAGCTCGTAGATCTGGATTCCTTCCATGCGGCGCGGTCCATCTCGGACAGGTTACTTAAACATACCCGGCACGAGTCCGTGCCCTGAGAACACATCACTCCATCGGGAGGATTTCGTGCGTGTTGACAAACTCCACGCCGGCGCGACGCAGCATGATTCCGACCGTACAATATTTCTCCGAGGAAAGGTCAATCGCTCTCGCTACCGCGGAATCCGGGACGTCTTTTCCGCGAATCTTGTAGTGCAGCCGAATCTTCGTGAAGACTGTCGGATTCTCGGTCGCCCGGTCTGCGTCGGCCTCGATTTCGAGGGAGGTGAAGGGGACGCGCTGCTTCTGCAGAATCAAGACGATGTCCGCAGCGGTACAGGCCATCACAGAGAGGAGGGCCCCTTGCACCGGGCTCGGACCCTGCCGGGTCCCTCGGTCGCCCGCATCGAAGAGGACCTCAGGGGCCTCCTCCGCCTTTGCACGGAATCGCAACGCGTCGACGTGAACCAGATGGGCCTTCATCGTTTCCGCCGGCCCCCGCAGGTCGGCGCGCCAGATGAACTTCGCTCCGAACCCGCAAAGTTGTTATTCGGCCGGCCCATCGGATGGCCGTGCGACCGCGCGTGATCATCAACGCCGCGATGAGCATCGACGGGAAGATTGCGCTCTCAGACGGCCAAGGNGTTCGACTNAGCAACGAGGAGGATCTCCGCCGTGTGCATCGTCTTCGCGCGTCAGTGGATGCGATTCTGGTCGGTGTCGGCACGGTTCTGACGGACGATCCGAAGCTGACTGTGAAATCGGAATACGCGAAGGGGCGGAATCCGCTCCGAGTCGTCCTCGACTCGGACGGCAAGATCCCCGAATCGGCCCGCGTCCTCGATGGAGCTGCTCCGACGTTGATCGTCACGTCGGACAAATGCAATCGTTCNTTCCCGCATGCCGAAGTCCTGCGCCTGGGGAAGGACCAGGTAGATTTGCCGGCTCTCCTCGATCNCCTCGCGGCGCGAGAAGTGAAGACGATCCTGGTGGAGGGAGGNAGCACGGTGATTTGGTCCTTCCTGCACGAGGGTCTGGCAGACGAACTGAAGGTCTTCGTCAGCAGCCGGGTGCTTGGCGGCCGCGCAACCCCGACGCTTATCGGCGGTCAGGGAGTCACCTCGCTCGACGAGGCGCCCCGTCTCCGCTTGAACCAGATCGAGCGGCTCGGTGATGGTGCCCTCCTCGAGTACACGGTGGTCCGGTGAACGAGTCCGACTTCATCGTTCGTCCGGAACATTTTCTCCGCTACCTGCGGGGATCCCTGGGGCTGCGTCCCGCAGAGACTCATCTTCCGCGGATCGGCATCATCGTTTTCACGTCCTCTGATTTCCGGGCCCTCCACCNCTCCGTCGATGGACAACGGAAGCGATGGAGTCGGTGGCTCAGTGTGGGAACTGCGGGAACGAAATCGGTCGTCGTTGCTCGATCCCCAATTGGGGCTCCCGCGGCGACCATTACAATGGAAGAGATGGCCGCTTTGGGTTGCCGGACCTTCTTCGCNTTCGGCGCGTGTGGTTCGCTCGTGTCGGACCTTGTTATTGGGGATCTCGTGCTTCCCACGTTTGCGATTTCTGATGANGGGACGTCTCGGCACTACGGGAAGTCTCGNCGACTACGACCCGATGGAGAACTCTTTCGCGCGATGGCCGCCGCCCTGAGGGATAGNCCCCATCGATTTCGTGCCGCCGGAACGTGGACCACCGACGCGGTGTATCGAGAGTCGCGCGCGCGGGCTCGCCAGTTGGTCGCACGCGGTGTCGTCGCGGTCGAGATGGAGGCTGCCGCCGTCTGGGCCGTCGCGCGACATCGCGGTGTTCGGGCCGCGAGCCTGTTCGTCGTTTCTGACGAGCTCAGTGGCAAAGAGTGGAATCCCGGGTTCGAGGACCCGAGGTTTCTCGCTGGAAAGAGACGGGCCCGGCGGTTGCTCATAGACGTGATTTTGAGGCGCGTGGCATGAAGCTCCTCTGCGATCACATGCTCGGAAGCCTCGCACGCTGGCTGCGGTTCATGGGCTATGACACGGCGTACCCGGAACCGGGTCCGGACCGCGACCTCATCGATCTTGCACGGAAGGAGGGGCGCATCCTCCTGACCCGTGACAAGGAACTCGCCGCCCGCGTCCCTGGTGCGGTCCTAGTCCGGAGCGATGATCTCGAGGTGCAGATTCGCGAGGTCGCGGGCGTCCTCGGGCTACGACTCGTGGATCCGATGTCGCGGTGCTCCCTTTGCAACGAGGTCCTCGTTCCGGTTCCGGCCGAACACGTGGAAGGTCTGGTACCGGAGGCCGTGCGTTCCCGTCACCAAGAGTTCTGGCGATGCCCTTCCTGCAAGCGCGTCTATTGGCAGGGCAGCCACTGGGACAAGATGGTCGAGCGGCTGAACCACCTTGACCTTCCGCGCGCACCCTAGCGTCCGTGCGCTGGGCGATTTTCACTCCGAGGGAAACCCTGATATGGCGAATCGAAAATGGGGTGAGGGTCTAGCGGATGGATGGCTCCCTTGTCCTCGAGGACGGAACGGCCGTNCGGGGAGCGTTTTTCGGAGCGCGTCGGAGGGTTTTCGGCGAGCTCGTGTTCAACACGAACATGACGGGCTACACGGAAGCCCTCACCGATCCCTCGTACCGCGGCCAGATTTTGATGATGACGTATCCGCTGATCGGCAACTACGGCGTCGATCCAGAGACGATGGAGTCCGAGAGGATCCAGCCGACCGGATTCGTCGTCCGCGAGGCGTGCGCGGCCCCCAGCCATCCGCGGAGTTCGCTCGGCCTTTCCGAATTCCTGAAGACCTATGATACTCCGGCGATTGAACGGGCGGACACCCGAGCACTCACGATCAAGATTCGTTCGAAAGGGACCATGAAGGCCGCCATCGTCCCCGCCAAAGAGGACGTCGACGCCGTCGCCCGCCAGGTCCGCAAGTCTCCGCACCCCGATACAAGGAACCTCGTCGGCGAGGTAAGTTGTCGGCGCGTCGAACGGTATCCCGGTTCCGGAAAACGGACCCTCGTCGTGGTCGATTGCGGCGTGAAACGGAACATCATCCGCGAGGCCCAGCGGTATGCGGACGTGATTCGCGTTCCCTACGACGCAACCTCGGACGAAATCCTGGGGCACAAGCCGGATGGAGTCATCTTGTCCAACGGTCCGGGGGATCCGGCTCATCCCGAGATCCGCGCGACCGCCGTGAAGGCCGCGAAAGACCTCGTCGGCCGCACGCCTCTTCTTGGAATCTGTCTCGGCCATCAATTGCTGGCCCTTGCCTTCGGCGGGAAGACGTACAAACTGAAGTTCGGGCACCGGGGAGGCAACCAGCCGGTCAAGGATCTTCGGAGCGGACGCGTCCACATCACCTCGCAGAACCACGGATTCGCGGTCGACGCCGACTCGCTCCCTAGTTCTGAATTCGAAGTCACGCACTTGAATCTCAACGACGGCACGGTCGAAGGCATGGCCCACCGGGAGCTCCCGATCTTCTCCGTGCAGTACCATCCTGAGGCGCGGCCCGGGCCGTGGGACAACGAGTACATCTTCCGAGATTTCGTGGCGGAGCTCAAGGGGGCATAGTACGGGCGGAGGGGGTGGGGCCGATGCCCAAGCGCGGGGACGTTAGGACCGCGATGGTCGTTGGTTCCGGACCTATCGTCATCGGTCAGGCCGCCGAATTCGACTACTCCGGGACGCAGGCCTGTCGGTCCCTCCGCGAAGAAGGCGTGCGCGTCGTCTTGGTGAACAGCAACCCGGCGACNNTCCAGACCGACCCAGAAACCGCGGACGCGGTGTACGTGGAACCCCTCACAATCGAATTCCTCGAGAAGGTGATCGCGAAGGAACGACCGCAAGGGATCCTGAGTGGGATGGGCGGCCAGACCGCGCTGAACTTGTGCACCGAACTCGCGGACGCAGGTATCCTGCAACGGCACGGCGTCGAGCTGCTCGGGACGAAGCTCGAGGCGATCACCGCGGGCGAGAACCGAGAGCGATTCGCCGCCCTCATGCGCTCAATCGGCGAGCCGATTCCCCGGAGCCGCGCGGCCTCCGATTTCGAGTCGGCTCGCGGGTTCGTACAAGAGATCGGTTATCCGGCGATCGTCCGCGCGGCATACACCCTGGGAGGGGCCGGAAGTGGGGTGGCTCATTCGCCGGAAGACCTCGAGCGAATCGTGGGGTTCGGCCTCGCGTACTCCCGGATCAAGCAAGTCCTCGTCGAGGAGTCGGTCCTCGGATGGAAGGAATTCGAGTACGAGGTGATGCGCGATGCCTCTGACAACTGCATCACGATCTGCAACATGGAGAATCTCGATCCGATGGGGATCCACACGGGCGAATCGATCGTCGTCGCGCCGGCCCAGACTCTGAGCGACACGGATCACCAGACGTTGCGATCGGCCGCGCTACGGATCATCCGCGCGCTCGGCGTCGAGGGCGGGTGCAACATCCAGTTCGCGGTCCATCCGAGGACGGGGGAGTACCGAGTCATCGAGGTCAACCCGCGCGTCTCTCGTTCGTCCGCGCTCGCGTCGAAGGCGACCGGCTATCCCATTGCTCGCATCGCGGCCAAGATCGCGATCGGGCTCCGCCTCGACGAGATCCCGAACCCGGTCACCGGCAAAACCCTGGCATCCTTCGAGCCCACCCTCGATTACGTCGTCACGAAGATTCCACGATGGCCGTTCGACAAGTTCCCGACGGTGGACCGGCGCATCGGCACATCGATGAAAAGCACCGGAGAGGTCATGGCCATCGGGCGGACGTTCGAGGAATCCCTCCTCAAGGCCGTGCGGTCGCTTGAGATCGATCGAGTGGGACTCGATTCGGGTCCGGCGACGGATGACCAGATCCTCCAGGAGTTGAGGGAGCCTACTTCCGAGCGGATCTTCTCGATTGCCGAGGCGCTGCGGCGGGGGTTCGCGCCCGAGAAGATCGCCGAAGTCACGGCCTGGGACTTGTTCTTCATCGAGAAAATACGACATCTCGTGCAGCTCGAGTCGCGCGTTCGAGAGTCCCGGCGTGCCCGCGGTCTCTTGGCCGAGGCGAAGCGCGCCGGCTTCGCGGATGAGTCGCTCGCCACGCTCACTCGATCCTCAGAAGAAGTGATCCGTCGGAGTCGACCGCGGGTCGCGTACAAGATGGTGGACACGTGCGGCGGCGAATTCGAGGCGCGGACGCCATACTTCTATTCGACGTACGAGGCGACGGGCGAGACGCCGCCCCTGAAAGGACGCAAGGTCCTGATTGTCGGCAGTGGACCCGTCCGGATCGGCCAAGGCGTCGAGTTCGACTATTGCTGCGTCCAAGGCATCCTCGCGTTGCGGGAGGAGGGCGTCGCCGCGATCATTGCGAACAACAACCCGGAGACGGTCTCCACCGACTTCGACATCTCCACGCGCCTGTACTTCGAACCGCTCCTGCTCGAGGACGTTCTGAACATCATCGAAGAGGAGGACCCGGACGGGGTCATCCTTCAGTTTGGCGGCCAGACGTCGATCAACCTCGCGCTGCCTCTCGCACGGGCGTTGCGCCGACGTCGTTCTCGGACACGGATCCTTGGCACACCGCCTGCCTCCATCGACCTCGCGGAGGACCGGCGAAAGTTCGCGGCCTTAATGCGCCGCCTCGGGATTCGTCAGCCCGACGCCGCCTCGGGCTACAGTTTCGCCGAGGTGCGGGGGCTTGCCGCGCGTATCGGCTATCCCGTGCTCGTCCGGCCGTCGTATGTGCTGGGCGGCCGCGGCATGGAGATCGTCTACGCCGAGGAAGACCTCGCGCGGTTCATGGAAACAGCCGTGCGCGTCTCCAAGGACCACCCGGTCCTCGTCGACCGATACTTGGCCCACGCCACCGAAATCGACGTGGACGTCGTGGCCGACGGCCGAGACATCTTCATCGGAGGCATCCAAGAACACATCGAGGAGGCGGGCATCCACTCGGGTGATGCGGCATGCGTCCTGCCGGCGCAGACGCTCTCGCAGACCGTCCTCAAAGATATCCGGACGGTCACGCGCAAGCTCTGCAAGGCCCTCCGCATCAAGGGTCTGATGAACCTCCAGCTCGCGGTTCAAGGCGAGGTGGTCTATGTGCTTGAGGCGAATCCGCGAGCGAGCCGCTCCGTCCCGTATGTCTCGAAGGCGATTGGCGTCTCCCTCGCCAAGGTCGCGACGAAGGTCATGCTCGGCCATTCGCTCCGCTCGTTGGGCCTCGTAGGCGAAGCGAAAATCGAACACGTCGCGGTGAAGGCTCCCGTGTTCCCGTTCCAGCGCCTCCCCGGCGTGGACACAATTCTCGGTCCGGAGATGAAGAGCACGGGAGAGGTCATGGGGATCGATCGGTCGCTCGGCCGCGCGTACTACAAGGCCATGCTCGCCGCAGGGAATTCGCTCCCGACCCAGGGGGCCGTCTACGTGACCGTTCGGGACGAGGACAAGCCAGCCATCCTCCCCGTGGTCCAGCGGCTGGCGCGCATCGGCCTGCGGATCTTTGCGACGCGTGGCACGGCGCAGTTTCTCNGGGAGAACGGCGTGGACGTGACCACCGTGTACCGGATCAGCGAGAACGAATTCCCGGATGCCCTTGGGCTCATGCGGCGCGGGGAGATTCGCCTGGTCATCAACACGCCCACGAACTCGACGGGGGCGCGCCGAGACGGGTACATGATGCGCCGCCTCGCGGTCGATCTGAACATCCCATTCATTGCGACGGTCCAAGCCGCAGCAGCCGCGGTGCAAGCGATCGAAGAGTTCTCCACGGGGGATCTCGCGGTCGTCCCGCTCCAGGAGTACGGGCGCAAGGCCGCGAAGAGGGCGGCAAAGCTTTAGCAAGCCAGAGGATGGTCTCGTGCGTGCGCCTGATCCGTTGGGTCGGACCGGCCTCGTTCCTCGCCGGCGTCTTGACGATGGCCCTCGCCGTGGCACAGCGCCAGGCCAACGTTTACCTGGTCCTCGTCATCCCGGTCATCGTCGGAACCGGTCCCCTCGCGTTCTTGGGAATCATCCTGGTCTTCGCGGGTTTCCTGTTGACGTTCTTGCTGCGGCCCTCGCGATTCGTCGAGGATCCCGGAAGTCGAGATGCCGTGCCGACCTCGCCCGGGGGCGCAGCGCCGGCCCGGCGGTGGGGCGGCGTCGTGTTCCTCGGGCCATTCCCGGTGATCTTCGGGTCCGACCCGCGCATGACTCGCACGATGCTCCTCATCGGCATCGTCCTCTTCTTGGCGTTGCTCGCCCTAACCATCATCGCGCTGTTCGCGTGACTCCTTTTTACCGAAGAGCGTTTATCGGGCGCCAATCATGAAAGTCCTCATCACGGACGGACTCGGATCGGAGGCGATCTCGACGCTCCGGAAACTCCATGAGGTCGACGTGCAAGAGCTCGATTCAAAGGGGCTTCTCAGCGCAATTCCAGAATATCACGCCCTGATCGTCCGGAGTCGGACGACGGTCTCCAAGCCGGTCCTGACCCGTGCGACGAACCTGAAGGTCGTGGGTCGCGCGGGAGTCGGCGTCGACAACATCGACGTCGCGGAAGCGACCGCCCGGAAGATCGTCGTCGTGAACGCTCCGACCGCCAGTCCGATTAGCGTCGCAGAACTCGCGCTCGGCCACATCATTTCCCTCCTCCGCCACCTGACGGAGGCCGATCGGTCGGTCAAGGACGGCAAGTGGGAGAAGAAGAAGTTCGAAGGCCGCGAACTGTTCGGGAAGACCCTCGGCCTCGT
>JGI25385J37094_10000545_pt1 | contig 10406 bp, 9 predicted proteins | sample GraSoi013_1_40cm_FD_37094 | JGI IMG/M metagenome (IMG submission 37094) | reverse complement strand
AAGTCGAAGGGTTTCCTCTATCTCGTCTCACTCTACGGTGTTACTGGTCCTCGGGACTACCTCAGCCCACAAGCGCTCGAAACTGTCAAGAAGGTCAAGTCCTTGGCAAGGGGAAAGGTTCCCGTTTCCGCAGGATTTGGTGTCTCTCAGCCCGAGCATGTATCTGCGATCATCAGATCGGGGGCTGATGGAGCGATAGTCGGAAGCGCCCTGGTCAACATAGTTTCTCAGCATCTCGAGAGTCCAAACGAAGCTCCTGATCATCTCAAGAGTGCCGTAGCAAAGCTCAAAGCATCAACGAGGAAATCTTGAGGGAGATGTCTCAAGATTGAGCGAACAAGTCACCGGTCAGCTCAGGGCATTAATTACTCGGGGTTTGAAAGGCGACTTGCACTGCGTTATCATCTTCACCACGGAGAGAATTATCGTAGCCGTTCAGAGCATGCTTTTTCAGATCGCGAGCGGTATGGGAGGAGCCGGGGGAGCAATAGGCGCTGTTGCAGGTCAGGGTGCTATGAAACGCCAAGATATCAAAGGCAAGCTTGATCAGCTTTCGCCAGAGGAAATATTGAGTGCAAACAAGAAAAACTTCCAGGTGCCTTACACAGGCGTCACAAAGATCCAAGTTGGCAAGAAGATTGGGACCTCAAGACTCTACATTCAGACACCCAGTGAAACCTACAAGTTCAAGCTCCAGTTCATCAAGCTCGAACAGGTTGAAAGCTCGATTCGAAGTTTTCTCCCACCTTCTGTTCTAGTTGAGAGTGGGCAACTGGACTGAACTGGCAGGCGGATCGGCCCTCCTCTCGGGACACCGCCTACAATAATCTGAAATCTTCTTTTACGGTTGTAAGGACTATGTGGGTGTTCGTTCGTTCCACGAAAGGCATGGCTAGCAGTGCTTTAGTGAACTTGCTCAGGTCGTCTCGGCTCTTGAATTTCGCGATGACCATCGCATCGGTGAGTCCTGTAACATCGTATACGGCTAGTACCTGAGGCATCTTAGCGACCTCCTTCTCCAGCTCGAGGAGTTTGCCTTTTGCGACGCTTACCTCTGTGATGGCCGTGAGCTGGAAGCCGATCTTGTCATGGTCGAACATAGCAGAGTATCCGCGTATGATTCCCGCCTTCTCCAATTTCGCGGTTCTAGATTGAACGGTGGTTGTAGAGACGCCTAGCTTGTGTGCTAGCTCCCTGTAGGAGAGGCGAGCGTCGATGAGATACCAGTGAAGAATCTTCTTATCGAGATCGTCAAGGGCAATATCCTCGACCTTTAACTCGTCTTTCGTGCTTGTCATGCTTTGACCTGTTCCAAACGGGTCCTAAGCAGCTCAGTAACCTGTTGAGGGTCGGCTCGTCCCCTCACCTCGCCCATTACTAGGTTCATCATTCGTCCGAGAGCCTTGGTACCGTTTTCTTGAACCAGGGTTTGATTCGATTCAACGACTTGGCTGATGATATTCTCTAGGTCCAACTTGGTCAGCATTCGGAGGTTCAACATTTCCACCGCTTCTTCGGCTGCTCCATCTGGATGGAATGCAAGCCATCTGAGAACGTCCAGAACAGACTCTTTCGCGGTTTCACCCTTAGAAACTAGATCGAACGCTTGTTTGAGCTGGTCTTCCCGCACGTTTTCCACGGGCACTTGTTCCCTTTGCAGGCTTCTCAGAGACTCCGTAAGGATTGTTGCGACGAAGCTGGGTGCGACGCTTTTTGCTTTAGAGACAATTTCCTCGAAAGCGGGAAGATAATCGGAATCCACTAGCTGAGTGGCTAGCTTGGGGCTGAGACTATGCTTTGTCTCCAGCTCTTTCGCGAGCTCTTCCGGCATTCGGGGAAGGTTCTCCCAGAGTCGTTCAAGTCGGTCCTGGCCGATTTGAACAGGTGGGACATCGGTCTCTGGATACATTCTAGCGGCTCCGGGCCTTGGACGCAGATAGACAGTGGTCCCATCAGCGTTTGCCGCCCGCGTTTCTTCTGGAACTCGTTCAACCGCCTCCCGAGCACGTTCTGCAACGGCCCTCAACCCGTCTTTCGCATTGTCGAGATTGTCTGCTACGATAACGAACCCGTCAAGCTCTCCACATCCGAGGCTCTTCACGACTTCTTCTATGTGGCTTGAATTAATTCCATAAGCAGGAAGCTCGTCTGAATGAAAAATTCCTCCGACCCTACCCCAGAAGACGGCGCGTTTTGCCATCTCTGTTCCGAGCCGGATATTGGGGATGAGTTCGCGTTTGAGAAGCCCCTTGAAACTGGAAAGTTTGACTGCTAATGCTACTCCTCCTTGATTGAGAGCAGATTCGACTATCTTCGATTGTGAGCTTGCGAGAATGTTGGTGACGTCAATGAATTCCTCTTTTATATCTGAAGCCTTGACGTTTCTCTGTCGGAGTTCATCTCTGATCTCAAGTAGCCCGAGCTGTCTCTGAACCTCGTATCCTACAGCCTTGGAAACGAGTTCGAGCTCTTGGACCCCTTTTATCTCGATGAGGGCGCCGTTCTTGATCGATACGTTAAGGTCCTGTCGAATGCTTCCTAGACCTCGTTTTACTCTCTTGGTAGCTCGGAGAATACGGCCTATGGCGAAGGCAACTTTTCCGGCTTGTTCTGGGTCGTGGATTATTGGTCCAGTTGAGACTTCTATCAGTGGAACTCCGAGCCGATCGAGGCGGAAGACTACTGAGGTCTTTGTGTCGCCCATTTTTCGTCCCGCATCTTCTTCGAGCGTAACTTGTTCTATCGGGACTTCTACCCCATCCACAGCTATGGACCCATTGAGTGCGATGACAGCTGTTCGCTGGAATCCGGTGGTGTTGGACCCGTCGATGACCACCTTTCGCATAACGTGAATCTCGTCCAGCGGCTTTGCGTGTAGAAGCATACTCATGGTAAGAGCGACATCCACTGCTTCCGGGTTCAAGAGGTGCGGAGGCTCTTCGTCCAGTTCCACTAAGCATGTGGTTTCCGGGTCCGCCTCATAAGTGACGGTTTTGCCCTTGTGGAACTCGAAGAGGGCGGCTGGATCAATTTGGCCTAGCTCGCTTTGTGTGGGCCTAAGTCTCCGTTCGAAGGCGACTGTGGGTGGCTTTGTTGATAGAATGGTTGGACAGTCGCAGAAGAGCTTGTGCCCGGTGTCGAGCTGTCGGTGTATCTCGACGCCGACCTTGAGGCCTACCGCTCGATAGTCTATAGACGACTAGGAGGCCTCCACCAATGTTCTCGAGGTCATTTCGCCTGCTATGGGGTAAAGCATCATCTCTCGAATCTTATCTGCTGATTTGGTCTGGGCTGCAACCCACATCAGCTTGACAACTGCCGTTTCAGCGACCATATCTTCAAGAGGAATGACTCCCAAGTTGAGTAAGTCGCGTCCGGTGTTGTAGACATTCATGTCGACGCGTCCCCATATCGTCTGGGAAGTCATGAAGATTGGAACATCTTGCTTCAGCGCTTTCTTCAGGGAATCGAATAGGTGTCTGGAAACGTGTCCTAGCCCGGTTCCTTCGACGACTATTCCGCGGGTTCCTGCAGATACCGCTGAGTCAATTATGCCGGTATTGAACCCTGGGTAGAACTTGATTAGGTATGCATGTTGGTCAAAGCGAGATTTCAAGGCCAGCTTCCGGGACTTGTCTCTCTTCGGGATTCCGTTCGTCACTTCGATGTGGCCGGTCTTCAAATCGTAACTTGCGATAGGGGTGGAATTGATGGACTTGAATGCGTCTCGACGACTCGTGTGACACTTTCGAACCCTAGTGCCTCGGTGAGCAAGGATGATATGGTCGGAGAGGTCTTGGTGCATCGCAACGCCAACAAGGGCCATGTCGGCTCGGGCGGCGAGGGCGACTGCTCCCGTGAGGTTGGAGGCCGCGTCTGAGCTGGGACGGTCAGAAGATCGCTGAGCACCGACAAGTAAGACTGGAACGGGCAGGTTTGCGAGAGCGAAACTCAAAGCTGCCGCCGTATAGTGCAAAGTGTCTGTTCCATGGCTTATCACGACCCCATCTGCACCATCGGCTATCTTTTTGGCGACTTCTTCCGCCATGCCTTTCCAATGAGTCGGGCCTATGTTCTCACTGTACTCGCTGAAGAGGATGTGTGTGTCTATTTCGGCGATTGATGAGAGTTCGGGGACGACGCTTGCGAGGTCTGCAGCTGTGAGTGCGGGTTGCACAGCACCGGTGCGATAGTCAACCCTACTTGCGATAGTCCCGCCGGTGCTTACGATGGAAACCCTGGGTAATCCGACATGATTCGCTGGTGGAGAAGGCTTGGTGAAATGGGGTTTCTCACCTTGCCCGATTACCTCCAGTTTTTCTGTTCTGTCGAGGGAGATGCCTATGTTGTAGCCATTCTTCATCTTCAAGACTATGTGAGTTTGATCGGAATATTCCGATCGAGGAATCAGGGTCCCTTCGAACACTTCGCCTGATTTCGAGGTGAGACGGATGATGCTACCGATCTTCGCCTTGGATTTTCTTAGCTGTTGCAGGACTTGCCCATGGTACCCTTCCAGTTCTTGGACAGTCATTCGTGCAACACGCCTTCAACTACGTGTCCGGTTAAGCATTCTCATTCCCAAATTGCCGTTAAGCGCAGCAAATTCTTGCGCCTCGCCCACTGCTATGAAAATGATTAGTCCAACCAATGGTCTCTTGGTGGGTTAGGGTTCGTTTGTAGTGAAGGATTGGGGTCCTTCCAAGTGCTGGAGTCGTTTGACTGTTCTTTTCGAGAATCGTGTCGCACGATGGCAAAACCGGCAAATCCTCCCAGCATTGTTGTGAAGCCTGCTAACATTGCGGCCAAGTCGAATTGATACTCCGTAGAGTAGCATAGTCCACCCCCGCCAGGCGAGCAGGGGTAGTACGCTCCGCCCAACCTTACATAACCCACAATTGAGAGGACTGCTCCCGCGACAATGACGACCCACGTAAGAGTGGTAAGAAAATCGTTTGTGTGCACCGAGCCACCCATCTCAATGGCATCCTTATCGTTAATGAGTATCTATCGAATGTGAGGGTTCTTCAGTCGATTGTTCTCCGAGAGCAGGACGTCTAAGGACATAAGCATGAGTCCTAACGTCCTAGTCATCGGAGGAAACCAAGAACGTGCACACCAATCTCAGTGCCACTCAAGCGCGAGCATTTTGGTGCAAGAGTTGAAGTCTCACCCAATGCTCTTGGAGACGTAAGGTCCGTCGCGTGTGTAGCTGAAGCGCGAGTAGTACGCTTTGGTACCGAGAGCACTAATCACTAACATTTTTGTGCGATCGTATTCTTCGCGAGAGATTCTTTCTGCCTCTGCGAGAAGCTTGGACCCGTAGCCCTTGTGCTGGAACGCACCCGCTATCCGGTCTCCCACGGGAACTGTCTGCCCGAAAACGTGCAGTTCCCTGAGAATTGCGGCATCTTGTCCAGCTATCTCGGGTCTGTGAGCCTTCTCAGTTGGTATGCGAAGTCGAACATATCCAACGAGTATGTCGTTTTCGGGATCGTCGAAAGATAGGAAAATGTCAGTTCCCCCGGAGCCTTCATAGTCGACCCTTTGAAGTCGGACTTGTTCCAAGTCAGGACTCTCTCCACCATTGAGGAAGCGGATACCGACTTCTCTGCATCGGATGCACTCACATTTCATGTCACGACGCGTCAGCTCTTCCTGGACGAGCTGGCGGAGATTCCCATGCTTCACGCCGTCAGCGATCCCATCTACCGGTATTTCCCTCTGGATCCTCATGATCCTAATCCAGCGTGGGACGAACTGTTTGATCTCGGCTATAAGAAGGGCTGATTCCTCGGTGGAGTACGGGTTATACTCTCCTCGTTTCCATTCTTCGTAGAGCTGTGTTCCGGGCGTGACCAGACATGGATAGATCTTCAGCATGTCAGGTTTGAAGTCGGGATCTTCGAAGATTTTCCGGAACGCGTCCAAATCCCGCGAAGCGTCGCAACCTGGGAGGCCCAGCATCATATGATACCCGACCTTGATTCCCGAATCCTTTAGTGTCTGTGTTGCTTCAACAACATCGGCCACAGTATGGTCTCTATGAATTCTCTCGTAGACATCGTTGTACAAGGTCTGGACCCCGATCTCGACGCGTGTTACGCCCATCGAAAGCATGTGATCCACATGGCCCTTCCGTGCCCAGTCGGGCCTGGTTTCGACGGTAATCCCAACGTTCTTGACATTTGCGGATTCGGCGAAATTCTTCGCCTCCTCTAGCGAAGGCGAGTTAACGCCATTTAACGCATCGAGGCATCGCTTGACGAAGTCTTCCTGGTAGGTTCTTGGTAGGAACGGAAAGGTACCGCCGACAAGGATCAGCTCTACCTTGTCCACTGGGTGTCCCATCGCACGTAGCTGAGTGATTCTACTCTGAACTTGGAGGTAGGGATCGTATTCATTCTCGAGGGCCCGCATTACCGCCGGCTCCTGTCCCGTGTAGGCTCTCGGAACTCCGACTTCGGGCCCGCCTGGGCAGTAGGTGCATTTTCCGTGGGGGCAAGCGTACGGCTTAGGCATTACAGCAACAGTGGTCACACCGCTAACGCTGCGAACCTGTTTTCTTGTCAATAGTGGCTTGAGCCTGACTAGTTCGGAGCCGGGGACGCGCTGAAGAAGATCGGAGTTAGGAGGAACGGTCGGTGAACGGTGCAACCTGCAAACTTCGATTTTGATCCGGTTGATGTCATCACGGGAGGGATGGTCAAGACTGAGAAGTCGCTCGATTATCTCGGTAGAGACGATTTCGATCGTCTGGTTCACGCTACGAACTTCCACCCGTATTTTCTCAGGGAGCTGTGGTTTTGAGCTGGCCAGTTATGGGTTTTCCGTATACTCGACCCTTCCACGAGAACCCCATTCCCATCGCTCCTCTGATGGTCGAATCGATGCCTATTCCCATGTAGACCAGGACGGCGAAGGGCAGCAGTAACGCATAGAGAGGACTGACCCCTATCGACCAATCAAGAATGATCAGTCCTAGCCATAGGAAGAAGGCCATGAAAGCACCAGTGAGGAGGTAGACGTTCAAGGGCGCTGTTGGCATAAGGTATACGCCGTATCCGAGCACGATGAAGGGCAAGACGAGAAAGGCGAAGAGTAGTACCAATCGGTAGGCGGCCCGAAAAAGTGGATGATTTCCCGAAACTGAGTAGAAGTTCTTCCTCCATCCACGCCAGATCTCAGAGAGGCTGGAGTACATTCGGACCCCCAGCGAGTCGGACGCTGTGACCATTCTGAGTCGAAGACCTTTCGCTTTTGTCAGCCTGCCCAAGGAGTAGTCCTCTGATATTCTATCCCTGACAGCAGAGTGTCCCCCGACTTTGTCGTAGGCCTCACGTCGAAAGAGCATGTACTGGCCATTTCCAAGGGCCCAACGCGGCTTGCGATCGTCGTTGACCCACTTGCCCCCGACGAACATCATGATGAGCCAGAATATGGGTGGTTGGAGAAGTTTCTCCCAGAAAGTTCGAAGAATCGCTGCAGGAGCGAGAGTTACCAGATCAGCTTTTGTGGCCTCCAGATAGTTCACCGTCTTAGCGAGGCTATCGCGCGAGTGAATTGAATCGCCGTCTGTGAACAGAAGAAGGTTGCCCCTGGCNTGCTGGTAACCCGCGTGGCAGGCCCAGTTCTTTCCCACCCAGCCTTGAGGAAGAGGNTCCTCCTCAACGAGCCTTATTTTGCCATTGAAACTGTTGAGAATGTCCCGGGTCCCATCAGTGGAATTACCATCGACCACTATGATTTCCTTTTCGGGATACTCCAATCCAATCAGTGAGGTGACACACTCGCGAACTGTTTTTGCTTGATCTCGAACCGGAAGAATAATAGAAACTAGAGAACGATTCGAAGGGTGTGTCGCATTTTCTGGTAAGGCCGGGAAATGCATCAGGGTAAGATATTCGTATCCTGCTAGAAAGAACACTATGGTCGATTGAACGACCAGCAAAACATCAATTGCGAGAGACAATGCATGGGCTCCGACGGCGTTGGCCGGAGCCGTGAAGGCGAGAGTTCCAGATAAGTGCTTGTCAGTTCAACTGTTGTGGGCTAGTCTCTCCACCAGCCCATCATACCCCTCCGACCTGCCCATGTAACCCAGACGACTGCTAGAATCGTAAAGGCGATTATCATCGCTACTAGAATCGAAATAATTTTTTGGAGGGTGCTGAAACTCTCTGTGTAGAAACCCACGTAAACCAANGAACCAACAAGAAAACCTGCAACTATCAAGATCGATAGGATGACTCGCAGCATCAGTCCCGAACGCATTTCATGGACCCTTTCCATCAGGTATCGACCAGAAAACACTGTGCTGCGGCTAATAAGCTAAGCACCTAATGAAGGCTAGAGTCTTTTTCGTCAAGTCTAGGAATTGAGTCGACTTCGTAGGGCGTTTAGGTTCGCATGTAGTTCTGGCCCGGTTTTCGGCCGAGAACGAATCTTTTCTCAGAATTCCGCCTAACTCTCTCCCTTGGTGAGAGTCCCGGCTTGTTCATCGCCTGAATCTTAGGAGTCTGCTGCCTGACTTTGCCCGCTCAGACCCGGAGTGACTTGATGTCGACTCCGATTGGTCAACGAGCCGTGTGTTGGCGTACTTACAACCCTCCTTCTATTATTGCAATCGAAAAGTCGAGATCATGTTATTTAACGCTTCGTTCTTTCTGGCGATTCCGAACCCAATCATTCTCTGATAGTCTAAGAGGTTTCTCCGACCGAATATGGCGATGCTATCTTTGTAGACGCTGTGTTGGAGTCCAATTTTGTCGAGGAGAGTGGAGACCTGCTGCAGACCTTCCCAGTTAACCGAGGTGACTGTGACCTGTCTTGAAGATCTTTTGGCTTGGTATTTTACGGAACCGTCTGCGTCGAAGAAGCCCCTCAGGCCGTATCCCACGTCAGTCTGAGACGCTTTGTCAGAGATCAAGTGCCCGAGGGCTTCCTTTCGTAGACCCCAGGATCGGGTTCCGAAAGAGGCGTAGCTGTGTAGATCATTCCAGACGTCGAGAGACGAAATCGAGGCTTGGATATTGTTGACTCCAACTGTTCTGAGAGCCGGTCGGGCTGAGTATTCTTGTTCGAATTCGGAGATCCAGTTCTCCGCGAAGTCTCGGTCCTTTCCCGCAGCGATTCCAATTATGTGAGTTCTGTGTTTCGTCTGGCTCGTGGGTCGAAGACCGTCACCAAACATTGCGAAGATGATGTAGAGCTTGGAGCGGCTGAGCCCAAGCCTGACCTTAGGAGACCCACCGTGAAGGTCTATGAACATTTGCTGCGATTTCCCGCGAATTGGGACCCTGTGAGAAAGGAGTACTTGCCTAAGCTTGCTCCATTCGATATGAAACTTCTCTGCGATCAGAGATTGNCTCGAGCCATTGAGATACTCTCGGACCAAGTCCTTCTCGAAGACTATGCCCGGTTTGCCTTCCCAACGTTTCGATGGAGAAGTCCAGCGAGGGCCAAGTAAATCTTGACGACGGGAGCGAACTGCCTCTAGAGTTCTATCAAGGATGGAGGACAGTTCTCGATCAGTCATCGAGCGCCAGAATTTCCTAAGAAGGGAGATTTCAGACTGAGTCCAGACTCGCAATTTCTGACCTGGAATTGCGAGCAGAGGGCAAAGTGAAGAGAGATGACCGAAACTACTTGTGGCATTTCTCCTGCGCATCTACAGCGAGTGGCTCGGATGGACGAGCTCTAGACATTGATGTTTGGCATGTTCAGGGAAATACTCAGTGCCCTGCCCCTAGAGGAACCTTCTTGCCTGATAGATCCCGTCGGGTTTTTCCGAACTCTGGCGTCCCGCTGAGCTCTCTTTCCGAGAACACTGGTCCGTCGTGGCAAACCAGGTATGGGCCGATTACGCAGGCGGCGCATATTCCGATTCCGCACTTGAACACTCGTTCGAGGCTGACTTGTATGTGGCATCTCTTCTGCATCGCCAGGTCGTAAACTAGTTTCATCATGGGTTCGGGTCCGCAGGTGTAGATAGCGTCAAAGGTTCCTTCCTTCAATACGTGCTCGACGACCTTCGGGACCTGGTTCTTCTCTCCGTATGTTCCATCGTCGGTTGCGAAGACGAGCTTGAAGTGGTGGTCCTTGCTTTCGTTAAGCAGCCAATCCTTGAACAAGAGCTCGCTCGACGTTCTCGCGCCGGTGATCAATGTGACATCTCGTCCCCTCAGATGGACTAAGAAGGAGATCAGTGGAACAAGTCCTGTTCCTCCGCCGACGACGAGCAGTTTGTGGTGGTGTCCCACGCTGAACGGGTGCCCATAGGGGCCTCTGACCCAGAATTTGTCGCCAACTTTCTTTTCCCAGAGCGCAGTGCTGACAGGTCCACCCTTCTTGATCACAACACCTGCTTCCGATCTCCCATGAATCGCTAGCACGCTCATGGGAAC
>JGI25385J37094_10000536_pt1 | contig 10430 bp, 9 predicted proteins | sample GraSoi013_1_40cm_FD_37094 | JGI IMG/M metagenome (IMG submission 37094) | reverse complement strand
GACCGATCGATGTCGACGAAGACGGGCTTCGCGCCGCACAGGAGGACCGTTGAGGCGGTCGCGAAGAACGTGAGGGGAGGGATGACGACCTCTTGGCCGGGCCCGATGCCGTGCGCGAGGAGCGCGACGTGGAGCGCCGCGGTCCCGTTCGTCACCGAGATCGCATGCTTCCGGCCGAGGTCCTTGGCGAAGGCCTTCTCGAATGCCTCGACCTTTGGACCCTGCGCGAGCATCCCGGACGCTAGGACCTCCCGCACACCGGCGAGTTCTTCCTCACCGAGAATCGGACGGGCGATGGGGATCGGGATCATCGAAGCGCGGAACCGGCTCCGGAGTATGAAGGTTCGCTGCTCACTTGCGACGCCGCGAACGACGAGCCCGGGCCTTCGGCCTCAGCTCGGGGAATCGCTTGCCGTCGTGGGCGCAGCGCATGTTGCGGTCGAGCGGTCGACCGCATTCGCACACCCACCCGATGAGTTTCGCCGGGACTCCGGCAACCAGGCCGTGCGGCGGGACGTCCTTGGTAACAACAGCGCCGGCTGCGATCATGGCGCTTCTTCCTACAGTGATGCCACAAACAATCGTCGCATTAGCCCCAATCGATGCGCCATCCTCAACAATCGTCTGAACGACATGCCAAGCGGGACTTATTGCACGCGGGTACAGATCGTTCGTGAAGCACGCGTGAGGTCCAATGAAGACCTTGTTTCCTGCTCTAACTCCGCGATACAACGTTGCAAAATTCTCAATCTTGCAATCGTCTCCGACGACAACATCTACGTCGATGTACACATCTTTGCTGATAGTACATCGAGCGCCGACCCGCGCCCTTTCTCGGATCTGCGCCCAGTGCCAAACGAACGTTCCCTCTCCAACCACCGCATCGGCGGAGACCTCGGCGCTTGGATGGATTTGAGTCGCCATTGGTTGCTTGCAGAATGGAAAGGCGACCTATCAACCCTCGCCATCGTCTGGGGAAAAGTGATACTTCTCCTATCGAGGGTGAGAACCACGCGCTACCCTTCAAATACGCAGTTCACAGGCTGGCGGACAAGAGGACATGCCGATGTCCAGTTGGTTGAGCGGGTACCAGAGTGTCATCCCCTCGGCTAACTTGTCGGACGGGCTCGCTTCCCTCGTCGCGTTTTCGTTGGCGTTGCTGTTCGCCTTGCTTCTGACTCCTCGCCTCATTCGTCGGATGAGGGCCGGGGGCATGACAGGCCCCGATGTTAACAAGGCGTCGAAGACTGAGGTTGCCGAGCTCGGAGGGATTTCAGCGATTTTTGCGTTCTCAGTCTCTCTGAGCCTCGTTGTCGGATTCCAGAAGCTCCTCGGGAACATCGCTGAACCTCCGTTCCTCGCGGCGATCAGTGTCTACTTCATGGCGGCCATGATTGGATTGATCGATGACATTTCTAGCTTGAAGCGGAGGCACAAAGCGATCGTGATAGCATTCTCAGCGCTGCCTCTCATGCTCGTGCACCTCGGTCCTGACGTTATCCGACTCCCTCTGGGAATAGACGCACGCTTCGACGGCGAATGGTGGTACCTGATCTATTGGCTCATCGCGGTTCCGATTGGCGTTACCGGCATTTCAAACGCCATGAACATGTCCGCCGGGTACAACGGCCTCGAGAGTGGACAGATCTCGATTGTTTCATTCAGTCTGCTCACCGTAGCCGCGGTTCAAGGTTCTCCAGAATATGCCCTCATGATTTTCGCTGCCTTAGCGGGTTGTTCGCTCGGCCTGTATTATTTCAATCGTTTCCCTGCCCGGGTTTTCATCGGGGACATTGGGACGCTGGGCCTTGGGGCGGCGATCGGGGCTGGCGCGATCTTGGGCCACATCGAATTCTACGGAATCATCGCAATCGCGCCCGCGTTCTACGAGGCGATTGCAACCTTCTATTACGGCCTTCGTGGCGAGAATGGCCGGCGCCGAGACGCGTGCCATAACCCCGTTATTCTGCCGGACGGTAGGCTTCAACCTGTGCCGGGCGCGGGACGCTACACCCTTGCCAATTTCATACTATCGAAACGGCCGATGACGGAGCGAAACCTCGTCCGGGTCCTTCTGGGATTGTATGGCCTCAGCGGCGCGGTTGCAATCCTGCTGAGTGGGGTGTAGCGGTGGGGGCTAAGTTGCCGAGTGGTGTGGGATCCACACGGGTTCCGCGCCTTGCAGTGGTCGCCTACACCGAATATCTGAGGGATCCTCGGGTCCGACGCGAGGCGGAAAGTTTGGTCGAGGCTGGTTATCTTGTTCACGCAATCGCCTTGCGTCCTCGCGACGGTCGCTCCCCGGCTCACGTAGGCGGAGTGCACCTTCACGAAGTCCCCCTTTCAGTTCGACGAGGCGGTAAGCTCCGATATGCCTACCAGTATCTCATGTTCTTCCTGCTGAGTACAATCGTCCTTGCCCGCCTTCATAGCCGCCGGCCTTTCGACCTTGTTCACGTTCATTCTCTCCCCGATTTTCAGGCGTTCTGCGGATTGCCAGTCAGGATGACGGGTGGAGCAGTTCTGCTCGACCTCCATGAGGCTATGCCGGAGATATTGGCCTCCCGGTTCCGAATCCCAGCAAGCAGCGTGTGGGTTCGGCTTGCGGCGTTCCTGGAGCGCGTTAGCTGCGAGTTTGCAAATCACGTAATCGTTGCAAACGACGGAATTCGCGCCGCGCTGCTCGCCCGAGGTCTCAACGCGGACCATGTAACCGCTGTCTACAATCCGGGCGATGGAGCCGGACCGATTCCGAAGCCGGAGGAAATCGCTCGAGCGCTTCGTGTTCCTCAAGGCCCGTTGATAGTCCACGCGGGTGGCATCAATCCAGAAAGGGATCTCGAAACTCTCTTCCGAGCCGTCGCCCAGCTTCCTGCCGTTTCAGGCGTAAATGTGATAGTTGCCGGAGATGGCGACCCTTCCTATGTCCGTGAGCTTGGCCAACTGGCCGATCGACTCGGAATTGGGAGTCGGGTACTCTTCGTCGGAAACGTCTCCAGGGAGGAAGCGTTGTCGCTCATGTCGCTCGCGACGATCGGAGTGGTGACTCTGAAGGCCAATCCCCTAACCGAACTGGCTTGGCCGAGTCGCATTACGGAGTTTGCCCGTCTTCGAAAACCCCTCGTTGTCCCGCGCTTGCGGTTCGTCTCTGAAACGCTCGCTGACGGCGCTCGCTACTACAGGCCGGGAGACGCTGACAGCCTCGCTGCGGAACTCCATAGTGCGTTGGTAGGGCTGGGAAGCATGGAGTCCTCACTCGCCAAAGCTGACGCGATTTGCAGTCGGTTCGAGTGGAGCCGGATGCGCCCGGTGCTGATGAGCATTTACAAGGCCCTGGAGGGACCCAGTGCCTCTTGAACGTTCGAGAGCCCGTATCGCGATTGTAACTGGAGCAAACATGGGTATGGGCACCCCTGGTGGCACCAGGTCGTACGTCCTGGGGCTCTCTAGGTTCCTTGTAGAGAACCGGTTCGGGGTCGAGCTGATTACAAACGGGCGGGTGGACGAAGCGCCAGAGGGTTGCGCGGTGCGTCCCGCTCGGCTGGACTACATGCCTTCCTCGTTTCGGTTCCATCGCAATTTGCGACGATGGGCGACGCTAGCCAACCTGACCGGAGTCGATCTTATACATTTTCAGCGTCCAGATGATTTCGCGGCTTTCCTTCACTTAAACAAGCTACCCCCAACCGTTTGCACACTGCACGGGGATCCCTGGTCGGGCGTGAGGCGCCGCCGTGGCAAGCTCCTCGAATTGGCATACCGGCGTCTCGAGCGGAAGGCGCTGCGACGGATTGGAGCAATTGTGGCGGTAGATTCCGCCACTGCCGAGGTCTACTCAAAGCGTTACCCGCTCATTGCGGACCGACTTCACATCATTCCAAACGCGGTCGACGATTCGTTCATAGCCGAAGAAGTTCGTTCAGGCGACGGTCCTTCCCCTGCCCAACCACCCGTCTTCGTGTTCGCCGGTCGGCTCTCGGTCGAGAAGCGGGTCGACCGCATCATAGCCGCTGTGACGGGATATCCCGCTCTAAGGGGTGCGAAGCTCGTTATTGCTGGCGCTGGCCCCGAGGAAGAGCGTCTTCGGCGTTTCGCAAACGGGCTACCGGTCGAATTCGTCGGCCAGCTCAATCGAAGGGAGCTGTCAGCCCTTTACCGACGGGCCGACGCTTTGGTCATCGCATCTGAGTTCGAGGGTCTCCCGACAGTCGCGCTGGAAGCCGTGGCAGTGGGCTGTCCGGTTGTGGCTCTCGAGGGATCTGGAGCCGACTGGATTCGCCGAGACGGGCTTGGGATTCTCGCTCCCAGCCCCGGGGGCCTCTCGGAGGCGCTGGCCGCTGCGGTTCCGCTCCGGCGTCAAGGTGCCTCAATTCACGTTCCCTCCAAATACACTTGGAGCTCCGTCGGACCCCAAATTCTTGATGTGTACCGTCGCGTGCGGGAGGAAGTGAAACCGTGAAGGCTTCTGTTGTTGCTTGGTTGCGATTGGATGATTGGGTGACGTTTCTATGAAGCTCGGCCGGAGGCCGACCCTTTTCATATTGGCGGCCACAATCCTGCTCAACGTGCTCTTACGATACCCATCATCAGATCACGAGACGGGCGTCGACTCCATCTTCATTCACGCACTGTCCGGTTCCATCTATGATCACGGCCACGCTGGGTGGATCCTGAATCCTTTGTCGTACCTCGGCTGGTATCCCCTCTCCTACCCCTCAGCGGGACCGTTCCTATTCGCCGCGACCAGCTCGATGACAGGCATGAATCTCGAAGGCTCCATACTTCTCATCTCCTTCATGCTTGGCCCCCTCGGCATCTTGAGCGCATTCATGATGGCCCGGGAGGTGCGCCACGGCGAGACCTTAGCCGTAGTCGTCGCTCTACTCTATGGATTGGCACCGCGCTTTCTCGTGTTTACTATCTGGTCGGCCTCAACGCGCGCCCTCTTCATGTCGCTGCTGCCTATCTTCACCTGGTCGATTCTGGTAAGTTACCGGCGGCCGTCCAAACTGAGCTATGGGATGCTGGTGGTCTCTACGCTCTTGTTGACCGCCACGCACCGGCTGGCCATACTCCTGGCCGTTGTCTTCGTGGCCTTCATCGTCGCAATCGTTCTAGTCCAAGGCGCGAGACTTCTCCGCACGTTGTTTCCGCAATCACTCCTTCGCGAGTCAGTTCGTCGAGGGTTTCCGTATGTCGCTCTCGGCGCGGTAGTTGCGATGATCGCGGGAATGATGATTGCAACAGACGTCCTGCAACAATACAGCCAAGGAGAGATCGCTTCCGGATCGGCACCATCCATTGAAATCCTGAATCTCATGGTGAGCCTAGCCAGGAGTTCTGGCTTTGCCCTTGTGCTAATGCCGGTGGGTTTGGTCGTTTTGACCAGGCAAAGAAACAAGCGGATCACCGAGCCGTTTCTAGCGGCAGTTTCGATTGGCCTCGTTCCAACCTTGCTCCTACGTGTGTATACGGGGTTTTACATTCTGCCGTTTTTAGCCATCCTTGGAGGACTCGGTTTCATTGGAATTATGAACCTCTTGCGACGTCACAAGCGACTCGGGAAGCTCGGGGGCGTCGTTTTAGTTGCGGTTATTGTTGCATTCTCGGGACTCGTCTTGGATATTGAGCTTAGCCAGTCGACCCAGATTTCCACACGGACCTACGACACTGGCCTGTACGTTCGAGGCAACGGCTTCGGCGGAACCCTCGTCGCTACGGATGGACTGATGGGCATTCAGGTTGGAGCGATTTCGGGTAATGGGCTGCTGCCGGTGGGCGGGGCTGGGACGACCTTCCAGAGTCCGGAGCTCTTGGCGTATGGTTTCTATAAGGGGTCCGAGGTCGACTCGGCGATTTCTAGGATTCCACTCTTGGGTCTGACGATTGACAGCGACTCTCTCTGGAGTGTCCCGAATATTCAGGCTGAACAGGATTGGGTAACGATTCTGAATTCGCCTTTCGGCCAAATTCCGATGGATCTTAGGACAAGGTATCAGCCAGCCTACTACCTGGAAGGGAAGGACCAGGCAGGGACGTACTTGGCATTCGGGAACACGTACTGCTCGGCCCTCGGCCAATCGGTTCATGAGCAAGGGTACACGGTGTACGACAACGGGNAGGAGGCACTCTGGTGGCTTGGAGCGCCTGCCTCACCGCCAGGGACGGGCACAGTGCCTAAGCCCTGCGGTTAGCACGAAGGCGCGGTTTGTAGCAGGTTCGAAAAAGCGACGGAAATGACATGAAAGTCGCGATGGTAACCCCGTATTGGTTTCCCGTTCGAGGCGGCCTCACAAGCTATGTGTCTTCGCTCACCGACGCTCTGCGGAAGTACTGGGCTATCAAGGTCTACATAATCGCGCGGGAAGGAGAACCGAACGGTGCCACTATCATAGGAGGAACANCGCGCGAGTTCGTCGCTCGAGCCGCTCGAGAACTCGACAGAATTGAACCGGATGCGATTCATGCACACGGGCATTGGTACGCCCTGAGCGCCGCCTTGCGGCACAAGCGTCGGCGCTCCGAAGTCAGGGTCGTCTTCACGATCCACACTCAACTCGATCCAGAGTTAGTCACGCGGCGCCTCGTCCTCGCGCGCCTACTCTCGAAGGCTAACACNCTCACGGCCGTGAGTCAAGACCTCTTGGCTCGGACCAGCGAGGCCTACCGAATCAGCGTCCGAACTCGAGTCACCCCGCCGGGCGTTCTCCTTCGCACCTCCAGTCCGGAGCAAACGCGCGGGTTCCAGATTCGCTACGAGTTGTTGGACCGGCGACCCATTGTCGCGTTCGTCGGTCCACTGACGTATGAGCGCAAGTGCGAAGGAATCCGACAGCTAATCGCAGCGATGACGACGATTCGGAGTCGATTCCCTGGTAGCGTCTTGGTGATTGCGGGCGATGGCTCGTATCGCGCAGGTCTGGAGGCGCACGCAACGAGGAAAGTTCCAGGGGGTGTGACATTCTTGGGCGATGTTCCCGATCCCACCCCGCTTTTGCTTGTGGCGGATGTCTACGCGCACATCTCGTTCCAGGAAGGTTTGCCGTTAGCCCTCCTCGAGGCGATGGCGGCTGGCAAGGCTATCGTGGCATCGCGCGTGGGGGGCATTCCTGAGGTCATCCGAGACGGGGAAAACGGATTTCTTGTTGATGGCGATTCGACTCAGATAGCCGACCGAATCCTTCGGCTGCTGGCGTCTGAAACCCTGGCTTCGCGTTTCGGTTCCCAGTCTTTGCGGGATGTGTCTTCTCTCTACGGACCGAGGCAGTGCGCGGAACGATTCGTGCCTCTGTATGGGGGGAAGCTGCCTCGTAAGGTCGTTGTTTCAGTCGACCTAGAACGCGACTACCCCGGCCCGCAGGAGACCCACCGAGGCCTTGAAGANGCTGTCCCGAAACTGTTGGANTTGTTTCGAAAGCACGGCGTGACCGCTAACTTCTTCGCGACCTCCGATCTTTCGACGCGGTATGCTGACGTCCTCCGCCAAATCGTCCGAGAGGGGCACGGTCTAGGCTGCCACGGTGAAAGTCACAGTGTCTCATATCTGTCGGCCCGATCGTTCGACTGGCAGCTCGAATCGATTAAGCGGGCCACCGAGTCGATACAAACTTCTACCGGCATTCGGCCACGCGGGTTCCGGGCACCCAACTTCTCGGCGAATGGATCAACGATTCGAGCCCTGAAGCGGCTCGGATATTGGTACGACTCATCGGTGCTCCCCGGTCGACGTGTGCGAAAACTGCGGACTTTCACTTTGCTAGACACGAGACCGGCACCAAGCGATCCCTACCGTCCTTCCCAACAGAATGTTGCCGTTCCCGGAACATCTGGCGTGATTGAGTTCCCGGTCACGGAAAATCCTATGAGTCCAGGTGGCCCGATTAGCCTTGGGTTCCTTCACACCGCCGGGCTCGATCAGACTTTGGAAGCCATCGCAACGTCGGCATCCGACGTGTGCGTATTCCTAATCCACCCTTGGGAGCTTCTGGATCCACCGGACCGACGAGTGCCAAAATGGATGCTCGCTGGGTGTCGATCTGACTCAACATTGCTCGATGGATTTCTCAAGCAACTCAAAGTGGACCACGAGCTCACGACCTTCGAAGCCCAGCTGGAAAAAGTACATTTTCTTCCTGCGCATTCAGAAAAGCCAGCAATGATTCAGGCATTATCTGTTCCACGGCCTGGCCTGCCCCAATGATTCTATGACGCCTCTTGATTTGTCGCCTACGTTTAGGAGAAAGTCGAGAGCTGAGAGGTCCGGAACGAAGGGTCCCCAGAGTTGCGGATATTCTGGATGGTGGAACTCTTGGACGAGTAATTTCACTTCGCCGAACTCGTCTGGCTCGAGGTAACGAGATGCGCCACGACCGCTGAGGTACGCATCACCTCCTGACCGACGCACGATTTCTGCCAGCTTTGCTGACGCGGATAAGTTCTCGATAGCGCCGAGCTCTGATGCTCGCCTGATTGTTGGAGCATGCCCGAACGCGGCGGCAATGAACCGGATCAATGCCTCGTTTGCGAGGGAAAGTTGTCTCCAATCCTTTGAGTAAAGATTCTGAAGGTCGCGCGAATACGAACCAAAAAAAGACGAGCGCGCATAATTGGATTGAATCGTTCTCCAGTGCAAAGACTTCCAACGGTTGCCTGAGATTTCCACGTTTCGAATCGCCTGAAACGCCGGACTACGGACCGGTACCGTCAACCATAGAGGCCCGCGAGGTGTCTTAATTCGATTCCGGTTTTGGAATTCATTCTTTGAGAACTGGGCGGTGTCATAAAGAACGAACAAGTCAGCTAGCGCGATCTTGTGAAAGAAGCCCAGATATGGCAGGTAGTTCGGCTGATGAATCGCGACGATCAAACTACATTCCTTCCACCCTTTGAGACAGAAGCCCACCTCGCAACTGCCTTCTCCAGGAAATGCCGCGAGAGAATAAGCTACCGGTCTCAACAGACCCGCTGAAAGAGCTTCCAGAAACGCCGCTTCTAGTCAATTCTGTGCGTCTCTGGATCGCGCATCTTGTTCCATCTGTTGACTGGGACAATTGCGGAGGCGCACTCCTTGAATTTTCCCGCATGGCGTACGAAGAGCGCATGGATTTCAATCATCTCCACTTCAATCTTGGCCCGATGTCTGCCAATAATCTTTACCAGAACATCTTGTAAAGAACGAAGCCCTCGGCGTAGGGGACCCCTGACTGCGCGCCGCGGGTTCGTGCGAGGCTGCGGAACGATTCGATATCGAAATACGCCCTGTGCGCGAACTGGCTCTCGTAGCATTGAAGAGCGTCGAGCTTCTGATTCAAGGCCGTCGTAATGTCGATAAACAGACTTGGGGTGAACGAATGACTGCCGTATCGTAAAATTTCGTACTGGAGAAGCGTCTCGTTGCTCCGGAACGTGCGCACTGCAGCGTTGCCGAGCGTGCTGTGGTCTTGGTGGGGATCATCCAGAAAAGGGAAGAACACTAGGTCCGGTCGAAGCTCGGCTTGGAGCTCCTCGAGGATTTCCATGACTTGCATCCTGTGCTCCGGGAATTCGCGGTTTGGAATAGAGAACACGTGCGGCCTCGCGCTCGTCACCTCACAGGCCCTAATGAATTCATCCGCGCGAAGCTGCTTCGCATCTTTCGGGGCCTCGTCCTCACAGTCGGACAGCACGACGGCATTCACCTCGACGCGCACTCTAGAAGCGAGGACCAACGTCCCCCCGCACCCTAGCTCGACGTCATCAGGGTGTGCGCCGAGGGCAAGGACTCTTTTGTATCCTCTTAGGGCTGGTTCGGCGGCTTCAGCAAGCGGTGGTTCGGTCCGGACTTCGGATTTTCGTCGGGCCGCTGCAATCACTCTCGGCTTCTTCGACGTAAAGTGCCACCCGCGCTCTCAGGGGCGAGATTTTGGGTTTCTGGCCGCATCCGGTACCTGGCCTGCTTAACTCTTCGCCTCTGATTCCCCGGTCCGGTAACAGAGTCCTCGGTTACAAACTCCTGACCGAGCCAACTCGCCGGTGGCCCGCCGATTTCGGGCTTTCTGTCTTCTTATCTCAAGGGCGATGCCCAGGTCGGACACTTTATTAGTTTGATCCTGGCATCGACGCTCGAATGGCGGATCCTCTTTCGGAGAGCCGGTACGCTGGACAGTCGGTTGGCTGTTCCGCGATCTGTCCTTCCGTTCGCCACATCGGTGTTCGCAGTGAAAGGCCAGCCCGGGGCAGATGAACTCGGCGAGGCAAGGCTTCGCCTCCGAAAGATCGCCTCCTATGCCACCTACTCTGGCGTCATTCCCGCTCCAACCCGCTTTCGCCCCTACGGAATCTCCGCACTCGTCACAGCGAGGAATGAGGAAGATTGGGTCGAAACGAGCATTGTGTCGGTCCTGAATTTCGTTGACGAAGTTTTGGCGGTTGACCACGCGTCAGAAGATTCA
>JGI25385J37094_10000535_pt1 | contig 10433 bp, 10 predicted proteins | sample GraSoi013_1_40cm_FD_37094 | JGI IMG/M metagenome (IMG submission 37094) | reverse complement strand
AGAGCGGCAGCCGCATGGCGTTCGTCACGCTCGAAGACATGGTCGGTACCGTCGAGGTCACCGTCTTCCCCGAGCCCTTCAAGGCGGCGGCCGAGCACCTGCGGGGACGGCAACCCGTGCTCGTGCGCGGCCGGATCGACGACGCCGACAAGGGGCGCGTAGTGCTCGCCGACGACATCCGCCCGCTCGAGGCGGCGCTGGCCGCCGACGGCCGGGGGGCGGTGAAGTCGAGCAGCGAACCAAACGCCGTGCGCGTACGGATTCGCCCGGCCGGTGACCCTCGAGAGTCTATCGCCGCGCTCAGGACGATCTGCGGGAATCACCCCGGTCCCGTGCCCGTCTTCGTCCATCTGCTCCTGCCCGCGCAGGAGGTCGTCGTACGGACACGCGGCCTCGCCGTCGACGCCGCTCCCGACCTGGTGGCCGAGCTGAACGAGCGCTTTGGCGACGGCGCCGTGACCGTGGACCATGCCTGAGACGCTCGAGTTCGAACAGCCGCTCCTCGAGCTTGAGACGCGCATCGCCGAGCTGCAGGCACTCGACGATCCGGCCCAGCGCGAAGAGATCGGAAAGCTCGAGGAGCGGCTCCAGCGTCTGCGCCAGAAGGTGTTCTCCAGCCTCACCGCGTGGCAGACCACCCAGCTCGCGCGCCATCCCCGCCGCCCGCACACGCGTGACTTCTGCAAGCTGCTGTTCGAGGACTTCCTCGAGCTCCACGGCGACCGGCTCTTCGGCGACGATCCGGCGATCGTGGCCGGCCTCGCCCGCTTCGAGGACCAGAGCGTGGTGGTCATCGGGCACCAGAAGGGGCGGGAGACGCGCGAGAAGATCACGCGGAACTTCGGGATGCCGCATCCCGAGGGCTACCGGAAGGCGCTGCGCCTGATGCAGCTCGCCGACAAGTTCCGCAAGCCGATCATCACCTTCATCGACACGCCGGGCGCCTACCCCGGCATCGGCGCCGAGGAACGCGGCCAGGCCGAGGCCATCGCCCGCAACCTGCGAGAGATGTCGGCGCTGCGCGTGCCCGTCGTGGCCGTGGTGACCGGCGAGGGCGGCAGTGGCGGCGCGCTCGCTATCGGCGTGGGGAACCGCGTTCTCATGCTGCGCTACGCGGTGTACTCGGTGATCTCGCCGGAAGGCTGCGCGGCGATCCTGTGGGGCGATGCGGCCAAGGCGGCCGAGGCGGCGGAGATCATGAAGATCACCGCGACCGATCTGCAGAAGCTCGGCGTGATCGACGAGGTTGTGCCCGAGCCGGCCGGCGGAGCACACCGCGACTGGGACGTCACCGCGCTCAATCTCAAGGCCGTGCTGGCGGACCACCTGCGGTCTCTGCGAGGGAAGACCGAGGACGCGCTCGTCAACGAGCGCCACGAGCGGTTCCGGCGCATCGGCGCCTTCGAGGAGGAGTTCCGGCCTAGTTCTTGAGGACGGCCGCCGCCACGTCCTCGTCGGTGACGAGCACGTTGCAGAAGCGGCCGAGCAGGGCGCCCCGCACCGCCGTCACTTTGGCCTTGCCGCCGGCCACGGCGATCACCGTCCGATCCTCCTGCCGGCTCAGCTCGCGCAGGCGGTCGCCATCGACGGCGAGCATGCGACGCATGAGCACGCGCAGCTCCGGGTGGTCCACCAGGTGGCCCTCGACGTCGAACGGCTGGTAGTTGATCTCGCCGACCACGCCCAGCTCACGGAGCCGTCGAACGCTCACGCCGTAGGTCTCGGCCAGCGAGCAGAAGCCCGGCGTCTGCTCGGCGATCTGGCCGATGCCGACGAGCACCATGTCCACCGAGCGCGCGGCCTCGTAGATCTTCCGGACCTCCGGATCACGGAGCAGGCGCCGTCGCTCGCGCTCGATGTCGCGCAGGGAGACGAGGTGCTGGACGGGCAGGGCGTAGGCGGTGACGTGGGGCCGGTACTTGGCGGCCATCATCCCGACCAGCGTGTTGGGCGAGATGTCGACGAGCTTGAGCGTGCTCTCGCCCGACAGGGGGTAGAGCGCGAGATCGCGGAAGCGGCGCTCGTGCAGCGCGCGAATCGTCTGATAGAGGGTGAAGCCGCAGGAGATGCCGATGCACAGGCCGTTGTCGACAACCTTCTCGACGTAGGCGGCGGCGGCCAGACCCAGCTCTTCGCGGACGTCGGCCCGCCCGCCGGCGCGGACCACGACGGCGTCGCGCAAGCCGAACCGCTCGGCCAGCGCGGTTTCGAGCTCGGGCGTGCGGGGCAGGTCGAGCTCCACGCGGACCAGGCCCTCGTCCATGGCCCGCTTGAGCAGACGCGACACGGTGGCCGCCGACACGCCGAGCGCGACCGCGATGTCCTTCTGGCTGCGGCCCTGCCGGTAATAGAGCTCCAGGCACTGCACCATGAGCCTGAGCTCCCCGCCGTGACGTTCAGAAAGTAATTTCATGACCGTAAATATCTTGCTTGACGGCCCCAGTGTACGCCGTTAGACTCCGACTGTCGGATTTTTTTACAGCGGCTGACGAGGCGAAGGGAGGCGTGCATGGCAGCCAAGCGCTACGGCCCCATTGACGGGAAATCCCGCCCCGGGCTCGCCGACTACCACCAGTCCAAGGACGAACTGGCCGGGCTTCCCCAGACGGTGGCGGAGAAGATCCCCGTCACCAATACCCCGAACATCTTCTCCTACAAGGCCTACGTCTTCGCCAAGAACCCCGCGCTCGTCCAACGCTTCATCAAGGCCACCAAAGCCGACGTGGGCGGGGTCGGCGGCCACGTCGTGGCGGCCGACGAAGTGAAGTCGATCATGGCCAAGTTCGTCCTCGACAACAATGGCTACCGCGGCGAGCCGATCTTCACCTCGTTCATTGTCACGCACACCGGCGACGACGTCGCCGTCACCGGCATCATGTCCGAGGCGACGCCGATGAGCGTGGTGGACGAGCTCATGTGGGACGCCCTGCAGGAGGNCGCCAGCAAAGCGGCCGAGCTCGGACTCTATGGTCCCGGCCAGGACCTGGTGGCCGACGCCTTCACCGGGAATCTGCGCGGAGCGGGCCCGGCCACCGTGGCCTTGCCGTTCCCGGTGCGCAAGGACAACGCCTCCCAGACCGTGCTGGTGTCGTTCGCCGACAAGACCGAGCCGATGGCGTTCAACTACTACGCCACCGGGGCCTACATGCTGCCCCGCTTCAACACCGGCCTCATCATCGCCGCCTCCAAGATGAAGCGCGGTTACATCATGGACATCGTCGACCTCGACACCAAGGCGCAGGCGATCGAGGCGGGTGCCCACCCGCGCGATCAGAAGGCCCTCGACGGCAAGATGGAAGAGCTGGCCAAGGGACTTCAAGAGAAGGTGATCCGCTTGCGCTCGCCCGAGGACCTCTACGACATCGAGGGACTCACGCGGTCGTCCCGCTTCGTCATCGCGCGGATCTGGTCGCGGGACGACAAGGGCGAGGCGGATCAGCTCGGCTACGTCGTCTCGGCCGAACGGCTGCACAACATCAAGACGAAGAAGGGCTTCACCTACGGGGGCAAGGACGATCCGGTGCTGCTCGCCTTCGCCCAGGGCGACTGGCCGGCGCCGGGCGAGATCACGTCGCCGTGGGCCTCGTGCCCGATGGTGGCCGGCGACTGCCGCGGCAGCCACAACCTGCACATTCTCCCGATGCCGATCAACTCGCAGACCTCGTACTGGTCGGGTCCGATCCTGTCGGCCATCACGCTGTCGTGCAACATCCACACGGGCCGCATCGGGGCCATCTCCGATCAGTTCGCGCTCGGCACGCCCTGGGATCAGGTCCGCAAGCAGGCCGGCGAGCTGGCCATCCAGTTCAGGCTCGCTCACGGCGTCAAGCAGCCGGCGACGCTGCACGAGGACGAGCTCGAGTACCAGGAGGGCTGGAAGGAGCGGCGCGCGCGCCTCGAGCGCCAGTTCCGGGTCTCGCCCCCGCTCACGTTCGGCAACGGAAACGGCAACGGTCACCAGGGCGCTCGCGCGGCGAAGGCCGGCCGGGGCGCCGGTCGAGCGGACGAGATCGATTGATCTGACCTGACCGGAACCGGATTCACCGTTCACGACACGGAGGGGTCGCGAGGCCCCTCCGTTGTTGTATTGGCCGCCCGATGGTGCTCGTCCTCCACGCATTCCGTGCGCCGAAACTCCGCGTCATGGTTTGACTTGCCAGGGGGTGGGTGCTACGGTCGAAGCAACATCGAGCCCTGATACTCATGGCAAAGCTCCACCTGATCACGTACGGCTGTCAGATGAACGAGTACGACTCCGAGCGTGTCGCGGGTCTGCTCAAGGCGGACGACTACGAGCTGACCGACAGCGAGCACGACGCCGACCTCATCCTCCTCAACACCTGCGCGATCCGCGAGAAGGCCGAGGACAAGGTGTTCTCGAAGCTCGGCGAGCTCCGGGCGCTGAAGCGCGCGCGCCCCCACGTGATGGTCGGGGTGATGGGCTGCATGGCGCAGCTCCACAAGAACGAGATCCTGAGACGTGCCCCGGGTGTCGACCTCGTGTTCGGCTCACCGGCGATCGCACGAGTCGGCGAACTGGTCGCGCGCGCGCGCCGCGAGCGGCCCGTGCTGGAGACCGGCGAAGCGCCGCTGGTGAAGATCACGGCCCGGCCCGACGGCGCCTCGCGCCTGAAGTCCTTCGTGACCGTGATGGAGGGTTGCGAGAAACACTGCACGTTCTGCGTCGTTCCCGTGACGCGGGGCCGGCAGCGCAGCCACACGCCCGCCTCGGTGCTCGACGAGATCGAGCGGCTGGTCGCCGACGGGTGCCGTGAGGTGACGCTCCTGGGCCAGACCGTCGAGATGTACGGCCGGGACCTCGACCCGCCCACCGATCTCGCCGCGCTCTTGAGGGCGGTGAACGACGTGGAGGGCATCGCTCGCATTCGCTTCACGACCTCCAATCCGTTCAACTTCACGTCGCGACTCATCGCCGCGATCCGGGACCTGCCCAAGGTCTGCGAGTACGTGCACCTGCCGCTCCAGTCGGGCTCCAACCGGGTGCTGGAACGGATGAACCGCGGCTACACGCGCGAGCGCTATCTCGATCTCATCGCCGAGCTGCGTGAGGCTGTGCCGGACGTCGCGCTCTCCACCGATCTCATCGTCGGCTTCCCGGGTGAGACCGACGCCGACTTCGAGGCCACGCTGGAGACGGTCGACCGCGTCGGGTACGACAATGTGTTCGTCTTCCGCTACTCGCCGCGCCCCGGCACGCCGGCCGCCACCATGCCGGATCAGGTGCCGTTGGCCGTGAAGGCGGACCGCAACAGCCGCGTGCTGGCCGTCACTGGCCGGTCGGCCACCACTCGNAGCGCACGGCTCGCTGGGCAGACGGTCGACGTCCTGGTCGATGGCCGCGCGAAGAAGAACGGCGAGGAGCTCTGCGGCCGCACCCGCTGCAACCGCGTCGTCAATTTCGAGGCGGCGGCCGGCGTGGCCATCGGCGACGTCGTCGCCATTCGCATCACCGACGTGCTGCCGCACAGCCTGCGGGGGACCCTCGCTGCGCGTGTCGAGGAGGCCGTATGTTTGTCGAGATGAAGGTCCGCGGGCTGGCGCTGGATCCGCTCTCCAACATGCCGATCATCATCCTGCGCGACGAAGACGACAAGCGGTCGCTGCCGATCTGGGTTGGCATCTTCGAGGCCAACGCCATCGCGCTCGAGCTGGAGAAGATCTCGACGCCGCGGCCGATGACGCACGACCTCATCAAGAACATCCTGGAGGCCATCGAGGCCCGCGTCGTCAAGGTGGCCGTGACCGACCTCAAGGAGAACACGTTCTTCGCCGTGCTCCACCTTCAGGTCGCGGGCGCCGAGTACCAGGTGGACTCACGGCCCTCCGACGCGATCGCGCTCGCGCTGCGCGTGGGCGCGCCCATCTACGTCGACGAGGACGTCGTGCGCAAGGCCAAGACCCTCGACGTGGCCACGCCCAAGGAAGCCGACACGCTCAAGGCCGACGACCCCGAGCGCGTGCGCGAGTGGCTGGGCAGCATCAAGCCGGAGGACTTCGAGAAGTTCAACAAGGCCTGACGGGCGGGCCGCCGACGGTGCGCGTCGCGCTGGTCACCAACAACTACCTGCCGTTCTGCGGGGGCGTCACGACGTCNGTTGAAACGCTGCGCCGCGGCCTCGAAGTCCGTGGCCACGAGGCGTGGGTCCTGGCGCCTCGCTTCCGCACTGAAACCGCCGACGGCCCCCGCGTCATCCGGTATCCGTCGATTCCGGCGGCCACCTATCCCGAGTTCGCCCTCGCCGTGCCGTTCGCCCCGCGCATCACCCGGCGAGTGCGCCGGCTCGAGGTGGACGTCTTTCACAGCCACCATCCGTTCCTGCTCGGCCCGGCGGCGCGTCGCCTCGCGCGCCAGCAGCGCCGCCCACTCGTCTTCACCTATCACACGCGCTACGACAAGTACGCCCACTACGTCCCGTTCCGGCGCAGCGTCGTGGAGGGCCTCGCGGTGCGACTCAGCACGCGCTTCGCCGCGGGGGCCGATGCCGTCATCGCCCCATCCTGCGTCATCCGTGACGAGCTGATCACGCGCGGCGTGCGCACGCCGATCGCGGTGGTGCCAACGGGCGTGGACCTCGTGCGCTTCCAGCCCGGCGACGTGGGGGCCGCGCGCCGACAGCTCGGCCTCGACCCGCGCGACATGATCGTGCTCTACGTGGGCCGCCTCGATCGCGAGAAGAGCGTGGACCTGATCCTGCTCGCCTTCGAGCGCGTCGCCGGCACGGTGTCGCGGGCGCGGCTGGTCCTGGTCGGCGACGGCACCCAGCGTGAGGAGCTTCGGCGGCGCGCCGCGCGATCGGCGGTGAGCGAGCGCGTGACGTTCCTGGGCGTCCGTCCTCACGACACGCTGCCGACCTGCTACCAGGCGGCCGATCTCTTCGTCTTCGCCTCCGAAACGGAGACGCAGGGCCTCGTGCTGGCCGAAGCGGCGGCCTGCGGCCTGCCCGCCGTGGCCGTGGCGGCGCCCGGCTGCAACGAGGTCGTCCGCGACGGAGAGACGGGNGTCCTCACCAAGGGCGATCCCGGCGGCCTGGCCGAGGCNGTGATCGGTCTCCTCGTCGACGTCGAGCGCCGCCGCGTGATGGGCGCGCGGGCGCGCGAGGTGGCCGAGAGCGAGTTCGACGTGCGNCTCCAGNTCGACCGCACGCTGGCGGTCTACGAACGAGCGCGCTCGCGCCTCGTGGGACGCCGGCGGTGAGCGNCGACGGTACTCCGGACGGCGCGCCGCCGCGACGGATCCTCGTCCGCCTGCGCGACGAGTGGGCNGGCGAGCGCGGNTTGTTCGCGAGTGATCCGCGCGTGCGCACGCTGCGGCGCGTGCTCGTGAGCTATCCCGAGGTCCGGCACATCCTGCCCGACATCATCAGCCTCGAAGGCGTGGTCGATGCTCGCGTCGTCGACACGATGACCCAGTTCCTCCAGCGCCAGCAGTGGCTGGTGAAGTCCGTCGACTTCGAGTGAGCGGCCGAACCGGCGAGAGCCTGCGGCGCACCGAGGCCGAAATCGCGGCCGAGAAGGCCGCCACCCTCGGCCGGGCCGGTGAACGTCTGGAGGAGGCGCTTCGGCTCGCCCGCGCGGCCCTCGCCCGGCTCGACGCCGCCGACGGCTCGGAGGAACGCCGGCAGCGTCTGGCCGAGTACGAGCGGGTGCGCGAGCGAGCGGCCCACGAACGCCTGATCCTCATCATCCAGCGCGAGGCCGTCGGGCTGCGCCAGCATCGCGTCGTCGATCAGCAATTCCCGGAGCCGCCGCGGCGGTCGTGACGGCCTGATCGATGATCTGGAATCCGCGTGCCGAGGCCCAGTCGCCGGGTGACCGGGCCGCGCTCCAGCTCGCACGGCTCAAGGAGACGCTCGCGTGGGCGATCGGCCGCGTGCCGTTCTACTGGGAACGTCTGGGGGCCGCGCGCGTCGAGCGGCTCGACGNCCTCGCCCGCCTGCCGTTCACGCGAAAGAGCGATCTGCGCGAGCACTATCCGTTCGGCCTCTTCGCGGTGCCGCGCGAGGAGATCGTCCGCATCCACGCCTCGTCCGGGACCAAGGGCAAGCCGACGGTGGTCGCCTACACGGCCGGCGACATGGAGGTCTGGCGCGAGGTCATGGCGCGCACGATCGTGGCCGCTGGCGGCCGCCGTGGCGATCTGTTGCAGAACGCCTTCGGGTACGGGCTCTTCACGGGCGGCCTCGGCTTCCACCAGGCGGCCGAGCTGATCGGCATGACCGTGGTCCCGGCCTCGTCCGGCAACACCGCGCGTCAGTGCCTGCTCCTGCGTGACTTCAAGCCGGCGGCACTGTGCGCGACGCCGTCCTTCGCCCTCCACATCGCCGAGACGCTGGCCGAGCAGGGGAGCAAGCCGGAGCAACTCGGACTCCGCTACGGGATGTTCGGCGCTGAGCCCTGGACCGACGGCGTTCGCCGCGCGCTCGAGGCGGGCCTCGGCTGCCCGGCCTACGACATCTACGGGCTCAGCGAGATCATCGGCCCCGGGGTCTCCGGCGAGTGCGAGGCGCGCGAGGGCCTGCACATCGCCGACGACCACTTCCTGCCGGAGATCGTCGACCCGGCGACCGGCGAACCGCTGGGGGCGGGTGAGCAGGGCGAACTCGTGCTGACCACGTTGACCAAGCGCGCGATGCCCGTCGTCCGCTATCGGACCGGCGACGTCACCACGCTCACGACGGCGCCGTGCCGTTGCGGGCGGACATCGGCGCGAATGGGCCGCCTCGTCGGCCGGGCCGACGATATGCTTATCATCAAGGGTGTGAACGTGTACCCGTCGGAGGTCGAGGGCGCCCTGCTGGGGGTGGCGGACCTCGTGCCCCAGTACCTGCTGGTCGTCGACCGGACCGCCACCCTGGCCCGCGTCGAGGTCCAGGTGGAGCCGGCGCCGGCGTTCCTGGAGCGATGCGGCAGCATCGAGCCCGATCACCCGGAAGTCGGCAAGCTCCGGGGCGAGGTGGCGGCGCGGCTGCGGGCCGCGCTGGGACTGGACGTCGAGGTCACGCTGCTCTCGCCGCGGACGATCCCGCGCTCGGAGGGCAAGGCCGTTCGCGTGGTGGAACGAACGTGACGGAGGACGAGCCATGAGCAGCCTCGAGCACACGATGATGGGTAAGATCACCAGCGGCGACCGGCTGGAGTCGGCCGGCGAGATGACTGCGGAGTATCGGGACAACCTCGTGCATCTCATGACCATGCAGGCCGACTCCGAGCTGTCCGGCGGGTACGGCTACGTGCCGTGGATCATGAAGGCGCCCGGCGTGGAGGAAAAGCACGTCGTCGCCCAGATCGTGAAGGACGAGCTCCGCCACGCCNCCGTGATGTACGGCCTGCTGGCCGATCTCGGCGTCGAGGTCGACCGCCACGTGGCGGCCCACGACGAGATCCTCACGATGCGGATCGAGGCCGACCGCGACATCGGCACACAGCGCATCACGAGCGACAAGCGCGTCAACATCTTCTATTACCCGATCGACACGTGGGCGGACTTCGTGTTCTTCAACTTCTGCATGGACCGGGGCGCCGGACATCAGCTCGAGGACGTCCGCCAGTGCTCCTACGGCCCCTGGGTCCGTGCCATCGAGGGCATCTTCAAGGAAGAGAAGTTCCATATCCGCCACGGCGAGTTCTGGGTCAAGAAGCTCAGCGAGGACCACGCCACCCACGACGAGGCGCAGACGACGTTCAACAAGTGGTACATCCGCACGATGAACATCTTCGGCCGGCCGGGCTCGCCGAAGAACCAGCGCTATCGAGAGCTGCGGCTGAAGCTTCGCGACAACGATGACGTTCGCCAGGCCTTCGCGCAGGAGGTGGCCAACCTCTGCGAAAAGTTCGGTCTGACGGTGCCCGAGTGGAAGCCGAAGTGGGGGGAGTTGCCGGAAGAAGCGCACATTCCGGGCTGATCTGGCACCGGCGCTGGCGCGCTGCGCTGAAGTTTACATAATGCCTCTTATCGGCGAATCGCCCGGCTCGGGCTACGCTGCCGCGGCGCGATCCGGCGCCGCTCCGGCCACCATGCGCCGCGCGGCTTCAACGATCGCCACCCGCCCAATCCCGTAACGCTCGAGGAGCTTCCGAGTTGGGCCGCTGCGCGGGATCTCACGGACCGCCAGGCGGCGGTAGGCGTCGACGCCCCACTCGAGCATCGTCGAGCCCGATTGTCCCAGCCCGTTGACGTCGACGATGGCCACGAGCTGGTCGACGTGGTGGCCGGAGCGGCGCCGGATCGCGCCGCGGCAGCGTAACCCGAGCCGGGGCAATTCGCCGATAAGAGGCATTATGTAAACTTCAGCGCAGCGCGCCAGCGCCGGTGCCAGATCAGCCCGGAATGTGCGCTTCTTCCGGCAACTCCCCCCACTTCGGCTTCCACTCGGGCACCGTCAGACCGAACTTTTCGCAGAGGTTGGCCACCT
>JGI25385J37094_10000534_pt1 | contig 10437 bp, 11 predicted proteins | sample GraSoi013_1_40cm_FD_37094 | JGI IMG/M metagenome (IMG submission 37094) | reverse complement strand
ACGGAGTGGATCGAGACCGTGGAGGACGGCTGGAACGCGCTCGTCGGATCGGAGCCGGAGGACATTCTCGACGCGCTCGAGAAATTCAATCCCGCGGGCACCAAGTCGAAGTCCTTCGGCGACGGCCACGCGGCGGAGAAAATCGCGCGGATTCTCGACAAGTTCGTGTGATCGCCCACGCCTCTTAAGTTCTTCGGGGAGGATGGCGGGAGGTGGAGCCGGCGTCGCTCGCAGCCGTCGCCGTCATCATCCTCGCGACCGGGTATGCACTCGTCCGGAAGGCGCCGCTCTCCCTCGTATATGGCGTCGCAATCCTCGCGGTGTACGCCCTCGAGGTCACCACGTCGTCCTTCGGATTTGTCCAGTCTTCCGGGGTCGTGCGGGATCTCGGCTTGGCTTTCCTCCGAGGCGACCTGCCCGCTCCCTGGTCGTGGATCACCTTCGAGTTCGTCCATGCCTCGGAGCTCCACGTCTTCCTGAACCTCCTGGGTCTCATCCTGATCTCGCCGACGTTCGAGGAGCGGGTCGGCACCTTCCGGTGGGCGATTCTGTTTTTCGCGGGCGGCGCGTTTGGAGCGCTCGTCTTCGTCCTCGTCCACCTCGCCGGACCGGTCCTGCTGGTCGGGGCGTCCGCGGGGATCTTCGCGACGTTCGGCGCCTACGGCCGACTCTTCCCGCGGGACCGTGTGACCCTGTTCCTCCCAATCCCGGGAATCCCGTCCCTGCCCGCCCTCCAAATCGTCGTTCTCTTTCTGATCGTGGAACTCGTACTGAGCGCCTTCGGCCCGACCGGAATCGCCTGGGAGGCCCATGCAGGCGCCCTCGTGTTCGGATTCGGGGCGGGTCCGTTGACCATGCGGCTGCCGCTACCCGGCGGCCGCGCTCGACTCGTACCCGTTCGCGGGCTGCGAGATCTCGCGACAACCCCGGACCTGCGCAGGCTCCTCGACGAAACGAGCGGGCCGACCTCCCAGAAACCCGCGAGGCGTGGGTCGACGCGTTCGTCCGAACCGCCCGCTGTCCAAAGTGCGGGGGACCCCTGCGCCGACGGTTCGGGCGGATCGTCAGCGACTGCGGCTGGCGCGTCCGGCTCTAGCCATCGCAAACCCTTTTCCCCCTCCTCGCGTTCGATGAGGCCGTGGCGGCCCCGAGTGCCCTGGTCCTGCGGTGCGAGACGTGCGGCACAGAGGCTCCGCACCGTGTGCTTCGCGGCAAGATCGCGGGGAAGGACGAGCTCGTCTTCGAGGGTACCGTGAAGTGCCCGACCTGCGGCCACGTCTCGGCGGTCGTCATGCGCGAGCCGAAGCCGATTCACGTCCCGCTCATCGTGTCCTGGCTCGAGAAGTCCGAGCGGACCTCCCTCGAGTTCTCGCCGGACGAGGAGGTGGCCGTCGGACAGAAGCTCGATCTCGGGGACACGCGAATCGCCATCACCGCGATTGACTCGGGCGGGCGCCGCGTTGCCGGCGTCCGAGCGAGGGACGCCGACACGCTATGGGCGAAGCGGGTCGACCAGGTGCGCGTGAAGTTCAGCGTGAACAAGGGGAACCGCACCGTGCCGCACGAGGTCCTCGCCGCGGCGGACGAGGAGTTCGAGGTGGGAGAAATCGTGGACCTCGGAAGACACCGCGCGGTCGTGCACCACATCCGAACCCCGCATCGCACGGTTCGCGAAGGACGGGTCCGCGCGGACGAAATCGTCCGGATGTACGGCCGCGTCGTGCGGGAGCGGATTTCCCGCTGAGGACGGCTCGAGCATAAGGCATATCCCCGAGATGGGCCTTCGCCCTGAGGGAGGAGTCCAGGTGTCGACGTCGACCGGGGAGCAACTCAGGGGTGTCCTCCCCTCGGCCCGCCTGGGCTTGACGGACTACGACCTCATCGTCACGGACCGGAGGATCGTGGGAGCGAAAGTCGGGACCTCGGGACTCGCGCAGGCCGCGGGGGGCCTTATCGGCGCGGTCGTCTCTCTCGGCTCCCAAGACTCGCGCCGGACCGCGTACGCAGGAATGTCGGTCGAGCAAATCCTCGCCGTGAACAAGAAGAATTTCGAGATTCCCCTTGCCTCGATCGAGCGAGGAGAGTTCAACGCAGGAATCAGCCGGATAACGATGCCGACCCTCGCCCTCTGGGTCCACGGGAAGAAAATGAGGTTCATGTTCACCCACAGCATCTGGAAGAAAGACGAGGCCCAAGTGGGCTATGCGAAGGATCTTCTGTCCGCGGCGTTCCCGGGGCGAATCGAGTTCAAGCGCGTATAGGCCGCAAAGCGTTATAGTCCGGCGGCCGTTCGTCGACAGGGATGATCACGCTTCTCGGCGTCGGCCACGTCTTTGACATCGGCCGAGCGGTCCGAGCGGAGATCCTTGCCCGCCGTCCGAAGGTCGTCGCCCTCGAGCTCGACGCGGCGCGGTATCAGGCGTTGATGAGCCCGCAACCCCGGCCCCACGGCTTCTCCGTCCTCGGACTCCTGGCCCAGTTCCAAGTGCGGATCGCAAACCAGTACGGCGTTCGGGTCGGGGACGAAATGGTCGCCGCGGCGCGAGCCGCCCGGGAAGTCGGCAGTGAGGTCGCCCTGATCGACCAGGACTCGGCGGTGATCCTGCGGCGCGTGTGGCGCGAGATGGCCGGCCGCGAGCGATTGCGGCTCCTGGTTTCGACGATCGGCGGATTCTTCACCCGGAGGGAACGCGTCGAGGCGGAGCTCCAGCGGTTCTACCAGGATGAGCAGGGGTTCATCCGCGAATTCGCCCGGGAACTCCCGACCGCGAAGCGCATCCTCATCGACGAGCGGGACGCGGGCATGGCCCGCAGCTTGCGGCAGCTCGCGGAGGCTCGCGGGGATGTCGTGGCGGTGGTTGGCGAGGGCCATGTGAACGGGCTCCTGAGTCATCTCGAGGGTGCACCCGTCCAGGTTGTCCATCTGGAGCAGCTGAGATCCTCCCCCGCGGGCCCGAACGCCAGCGTGAACGTCTCCGTTCAGCTCTGACGCTTCGGAATCCGTGGGATCCAACGCGGCACCGAGGCGCGATAGGTGCGATATGCGTCCCCGAAACGCGACGCGAGACCTTGTTCTTCGCGACGGACAACGAGATCGGCGGGGATCCCGAGCAGGAAGGTAATCGCGACGGCCGCGGGCGAGCCGACGATGAGGGCCACGCCGAGGACGGCGAGGAAGTGCGACCCGGCGATCGGATTTCGAGTCCAGGCGTACGGGCCTGCCGTGACAAGTTGTTCGGGAGGCATCACGGGATTCGGAGTGCCACGAGCCCTGGCAAAGAGGGCGAAACACCAGAGGAGTCCCGCAACGCCAACGAACAGCAGCGGAGAACCGACCAGTCGAACGGCAAGCGAAAGCGGGCTGAGCCCGACGGTGCGATCGATTGCGAGACCTGCAAGCGGCACGCCGGCATACAGGGCGGCGAACAAGATTGCCGTCCCGAACCAAGCCGCGATCCTCCGATCCATCGACGCACACAGGCGGATTCACGTTTTTCCGGTTTGGCTTCTTCGAGGTCGTGGAGGTCGCGCGTGCCGGACCCCTCCCCCGAACGCTTAAGGGCACGACTCGGATGAGAGCTTGCGATGGCCGCCGCGGACGCCAGTAAGGAAGCGACAAACAAATTCCTCAAGGCCCACTTCCGGCGATACTACGAACACACTAAGCCAATCCTACCAGATCGGTTTGGGCGCCGGGAGTTCGGTTTTATGTTCTGGACGGCAGGGATCGTCCAGCGGCATCTCGGATTCTCTCGGGAAGACGAACTGAAGTCGTTCCTGGCGAGTCGAGTGCCTGCTCACGTGTATTACTCGTCGGCGTACTATGAGAAGCCGAACGCGTCGACAATGGAGGAGAAGGGTTGGCTTGGAGCCGATTTGGTTTTTGACCTTGACGCCGACCACCTCCCGGGTGGGAAGAGTCTGTCCTACCCGGAAATGCTTGAGGCGGTCAAGCGTGGAATCGTAAAACTCTGGGACCGGTTTCTCCAGACCGAACTGGGTTTTGACGAGAAGAGAATGAGAATCGTCTTCTCTGGCGGACGGGGCTATCACATCCACGTCTTCGACGAAAGAGTGTTGGGGCTGGGGAGTCACGAGAGACGGGAGATTGTCGATTTCATCACAGCCAAGGGCCTCGATCCTCAATTCATCTTTCGTACGGTCCCTTTTGACAAGACCGAATTCAAAGGGTCGGTCCGTGTCAAGAAACTTCTCAAAGCACCTTCAAGGCTGGACCCGGGATGGGCCGGCATCATCGCGGGCGGCATTGAGGAATTCCTTACCGAGCTTGAGGCAATGGATCAAGACACGTGCATCGATCTNCTTTCTTCCTATCCTGGGATAGACGAGGAGTTAGCAGCCTCCCTCTACGACAACCTCTTCAAGGTCCGTGTGAGCAAACCTCGCCCGATACGGGGAATTGACAGGGTTCGTGAGGGTAAGATCGAGGCTCTCACAGACAAGAACAGGGACGCGCTTGCGAGGATTATTGTGACGATGGAGCAGCTGCCGCTCGATGATCGGGTAGCGATTTCGCCGGAGGAAATCCGAAAATGGGACGAAAGGCGCCGTCGCGGCGAGACAGACGAACCGGTGACCTCGGACATCAAGCGGCTCATCCGCTTGCCGTCCTCCCTGCACGGCAAGACCGGCCTCGAGGTTATCCCGATGACGCGCGACGCGCTCGAGGACTTCCGGCCGCTCCGCGACGCGGTCCCGAAAGCGTGGACCGACGACGCCGTGCGGATGAATCTCAAGAACAAAATCAATCTGGAGATTCGCGGCGAAGCGTTTAATTTGGCTCCTGGGGTAAACGACGTTCCGCAGTTCCTGGCCATCTTCCTCGCGGCCAGGGGACTCGCCAGCGTCGTTTCCGAGGCCTAGTCCCCCATGCATGGGTACCAAGAGCGGATCCAGGGAGCGGACCGAGTCCTGCGAATCCGCCGCATCCGAAAGGTCGTGTTCGCCGGCCTGCTCGCCCTCACGGTCGTCCTCATCGCCGCGCGGCTGGGCGGGGAAGGCGCGAGCCTGAAGCCGTTCTTCTTGCCGGTCAACGGGATCCTTGAGGTCTCTCTGATCATGGGCCTTGTGGCCTCCATCATCAGCCTCTACCTACGATACCTCGAGATCCGGAACGCCCAGCGGGACAATCAGCGGTTCCTGATGGCAAAGTCCTCCATGACCCGCTCGGTCCGGACCGCCGGATTCGCGATCGGGGTCGCGGTCGCCTTGCTGCTCGCGATCACGCCGATCGTCGCAGCGTCCCTGTTCTCCGACCCGCTCCAGGTCGTCCGGGTGAACCCCTCCAGCACCGAAGTCGTGTCGTTCACGAGCCCGGATTCCCTCGGCGTCACCTTTGTGACGCAGGCGGTCGTCTCCGCGACGGCTGGGAACTTCTCCGTCGCCGTCGTGCGGAACAACGTGACCCTGAACACTGTGTTGCTCACGGGGCCGAATCAAATCACCGTAGACATCGAACCAACGATGTGGGCCGCGTACGCGGACTGGTCAATCGTCTTCCGGAACCGGGATCCGGTCATCGGCTACGTCCGGTTCATCCTCCAGAAAGGGGTCGTGCCGACCCTGTTCTCGACCGTCCCCTTCCTCGTCTTCCTGTACGCCGCGACGCAGGTCGGATGGTGGGTCCTCCTCCGCCCGATCCGGGAGCGGACGAAAGAATCGAGCCGTCATGCGGTCCGGGAGCTCGAGGCGGGCGAGCGATTCTACGACCCGTCGATGTCGGCCACGGATGGGGCGCCGATGGATACCCCAGAGGTCACGAGAAAGAGTTTCACGTCTCCGCCTCCGCCGCCTCCCGTGCGCCCGGAACCACCGCCCCCTCCGAGTCCCGCTCCGGTGGCCCGCGCCGTGAAACCCGAGCCACCGAAGCCCGCCCCCGCCCCGCGCCCGGTGGTGCGGGAGCCGGAGACAGCCGATAGCCTCGTCAAGAAGGCCGGCGGACTCGTGGCGTCGGGCACCTACGAAGGCGCGCTCGCAGCGTTCGAGGACGCCCTGCGGTTGGAACCCGGCCACATCCTCGCGCTTCAAGGCAAGGCGACGTGCCTCCTCCGACTGAACCGGCGGTCGGACGCGTACGACGTGTATCGACGGATCATCGCGAATTACCCGAAGAACCTCGAGGCTCACCGAGCGTGTGTCCGCTTGTATGCGGAAGACCGTCGGTGGCGCGAGTGCCTCGAGGGGGCCGAGAACCTTCTCCGAGTCCGGGCGAACGATGCCGCGGGGCTCGAGCTGAAGGGAGACGCCCTCACGAACCTGGGCCGTCGAGCAGAGGCGTTGGCGGCGTATGAGGCCGCCGCCGCGGTTGATCCCGCAAACGAGAACTTGCGGCAGAAGATCGAAGAGGTTCGCGTGGACGTGCCGGGACTCCTGAGCCGCGCGCTGATCGCGAGCGCGAGCGGCAACTACCGGCAGGCGCTCGCTTCGTTCGACGAGATCCTCGAAGTCGAGCCGAGCAACGTGAACGCCCTGATCGGCAAAGCGGTCGCGTACCGCCGGAGCGGGAAACCGCAGGAGGCGTTGAACTGCCTCGATCTCGTGCTTGGCGTGCAGCCCGTCAACGCGTCCGCGATCCTGAACCGCGGGAACATCCTTGCTCGAGGAAGGCGACCAGGAGGGGGCGCTCGAGGCGTTCGATCGGCTCACGCAACTCTACCCGAACGACGAGGAGGCGTGGGCGGCCCAGGCCGAAGTCCTCGTGAAAATGGGGCGGGACGACGACGCACAGCGGGCGTTCACGGAGGCGCTCAAGGTCAGCCCCGGCAATGAGGCGATCCAGCGGAGAATCCTGGAACTCGCGGCGGCGAAGCTGGTCGAAGGCGACATCATTCAAACCCTTCTCTCCATCAAAGGCATCGGCCAGGCCCGGGCGAAAGCCCTGTTCGATGCGGGCTTCAAGACCGCGGAGGACTTCGCCAAGGCGACGCCGAAGTCCCTGATGGCCGTGAGGGGCGTCACCCGGAAGGTTGCGGAAGACCTCCTGGAGCACTTCAAGTCGGCGGTGGAGCCGAAGGCCACGCAATGAACCGGCTTGGGTTCGACGGGACCACACCTCCACGGCCAAGTTCTTAAGTATCGCGGTCCCTTGCCACGCCGTTTCGATGAAAGCCTTTCGAATCAGCGGCCGCTTCCGGATGGGCCGCGGGTGGCAGCCGTTCTCGAAGGAACTCGCGGCCGCCGACGAAGCCGCGGCCCGCGAGAAGCTCCTCTCGATCTTCGGGAGCCAGCACGGGGTGCCCCGGAAGTACATTACGATTACGCAGGCCACGGAGGTTCCTCCGGACCAGGTCGAGGACCACGTGGTCCGCTATGCGCTGGAGGCTCGCAAATGAGCGCGGGCGAAACGGAACTCCGCCGGGGGATCGCCGTCCTCGATCAATACCGGGCGAACATCGAGACGCTGGCCCAGCAGCAGGAAATCATTCGCGTCTCGCTCGAGGAGCACCTGAGGGCTCGTGAGACGCTCGTCCGCTATCAGGAGGCGGGCAAAGCGGCCGAGATCCTGGTGCCAATCGGGGCGAATTCCTTCCTCGTCGCGCAGTCGCGGGAGGTGGACAAGGCGTTCGTCTCGATCGGGTCCGACCTCCTCGTGTACGACGGCACGGCCAAGCAGCTCGAGCGGCTGGATGCGCGGATCAAGTCGATCACGGACGCGGCGAACGCGATCGGCCAACGGCTCGGACAGCTGCAACGGCGCGCGGAAGCCCAAGGCGAGGCCGTGCAAGACCTGTACGACCGCCTTCAAGGACGCTCCNCGGCGGGCGAGCGGAGTTAGATGTTCAAGTCGCTCCGGGAACGGCTCGGCGGGTGGAAGGAGAAAGCCGAGGCGGAGGTGGGCTCCGAGGCGATCGGCGAATCGGGCCGTAAGATCAAGGAGGACAAGCTCGAGGAAATCCTATACGACCTGGANATCGCGCTCCTCGAATCGGACGTCGCCTTCCCGGTCGCAAAGGAGATCGTCGACCGCCTCGCGGACGATCTGCAGGGGAAGCGAATCGCCCGGGATGTGAGCCTCGAGAAAGGCGTCGAGGGGGCCCTCCGGGACGCGATCACGAAGGCGCTCTCCGTGCCCCCGTTGGACTTCTTCGGGCTCCTCGAGAAGAGCCCGCGGCCGTTCGTCGTGATGTTCGTCGGTGTGAACGGCACGGGCAAGACGACGACGATTGCGAAGCTCGCGTACCACATCCAGAAGAAGGGGTACACGTGCGTCGTCGCCGCGGCCGACACGTTCCGCGCCGGAGCCATCGAGCAACTCGAGAAGCATGCAGAAGCAGTCGGGTTCAAGTTGATCAAACACAACGCGGGGGCGGACCCCGCCGCGGTCGCCTTCGACGCGGTGGAGCACGCCCGGGCCCGGGGTCGCGACGTCGTGTTGATCGACACCGCGGGGCGGATGCAGACGAACCAGAACCTGATGGACCAGATGAAGAAGATCAAGCGGGTTTCGAAGCCGAACTTGATCTTGTACATCGGGGACGCCCTCGCGGGGAACGATGCCGTCGAACAGGCGAAACAGTTCCACGAGGCAGTCGGGCTGGACGGGATCGTCCTCACGAAAATCGACGCGGACGCGAAGGGGGGCGCGGCGCTCTCGATGGCCAAGACGATCGGGAAGCCGGTCGTCTTCGTGAACCTCGGCCAGACGTATGAGGACATCAAACGGTTCAACGTGAAGTGGATGGTGGACCGGATGCTCGGAGAGGCGTAGGATGAGTTTTCGCGATCTCCTGGAGAAAGGGCAGATCGCGGAATTCCCGGCGCTCCAGCTCGCCCTCGGGGCGATCAAGGGACACATCGACCGGATCACCGTCGCGTCCCTCGGGACGGGGGGTTCGAAGGAGGAGTTCCCGCTCCTGGAGATCCTCGGCTCGCCGACGGAATATCGACTGCGGGTGTTGGAGGATTCCCCGGAATACCTCGACTGGCTGAATTCCGCGTTGCTGTGCGCGGGCTTCGTTGAACCGGTCGGACTCACGGCCATCGCGCGCCGCCTCGCCGAGTACGAGGACATCATCCTCGGGGTCGACACGAACATCCTGTACGCGTCGATCCTGGGGGAACACCTCCTCGACGAGTTTCACCGGATCCACGTGCGGCCGTACAAGGAGAGCATCAACTGGATCCTCCTCGTGATCCCGGGCGTCGTGATGAAGGAACTCGAGAACGCCGCGAACATGAAGAAGGGAGGCCGGCTCTCCCACGCAGGCCGCCGAGGCTACCGGGCGTTGCAGGAGATCACGACCCTCAAGCGCACGGAAGGGTACCAGGGCCTCAGCGTGCTCGTCGTCGGCCCCACGAATCCGGAGCAACTGCACCTCTCGCCGGATGGGCTCACGATCGTCAACGCGGATTCGATGATCCGCGATCAGTTCAAGGCATTCCTCCGGGGGATCGACTTCCGGAAAGGGGTGTTCTTCCTGACGATGGACAAGACGAACGCATCCCTCGCCGCGGCAGAGGGACTCACCGCGCTGCGGATCCAGTACCCGCGACGGTTGCGGAAGGGGGAGGAGCTCGCGATGTTGCCCGAGGGGTCCGTCCTCCTCGCGCGCCTCGTGTATGAGCTCGCGGTGGAGTTCGGAACCGTCCGGGTGACGTGGGAAGACCACGGACCGCATTATATCGACCTGGAGGGCTCGTGGACCTGGAAGTCGATGGAGCATTGGGAAGCTTGGCAACTCCTCGCGTCGGACTTGGACCCCGGATTCCACAAGGCGCTCAACCGCTATGTGGACGGTGCGTTCGACGCACGACGTTTCGTGAGGGAATGGCAGAAGCTCGCGGAAATCCTCGCGGAGTGATCAGTCCGTTCGCGGGACCCAGTCGACCCGCTTACGCGCGAGCCAAATGAGGTTCTCCGTCGCATCGCGGGTGCTCCGAATCTTCTTCGTTCCGACGCGCGGACGGTAGTCGATCGGAATCTCCAGGAACCGGAATCCCGCGCGGAGGACCTCGAGCTTCAACTCCTCCGAGAACGCCATGCCATCGTGGACGAGGCGCAGCCGCGGGAGGATCGACCGTCGGAACGCCCACATGCCGGACTGGGAGTCCCGAATCGAGGCGCCGTACAGGCGGCGGAAGGCGAGATTCAGGATTTCGTTTCCCACTCGGTGCATCCCCGACATCGCGTCGGCCGCGAGCCCGGTGATGCGATCCCCCGACACGAAGTCCGCGCGGTCCTCGGCCAGCGGGAGGAGAAGGTCTGGGAACCGATTCGCGGGGTACGTCGAGTCCGCGTCCAGCGTCGCGAGGTACGTCCCCCGCGAAGCCGCGAACCCCGTCTTGTACGCCCGGCCGTAACCCCGGCGCGGCTCCGCGACGACCCGGGCTCCCTTCCCCGTCGCGATGTCCCTCGTTCGGTCCCGCGAATCCGTGTCGACGATCACGATTTCGATGTCCCGTCCTCGGAACGCCGCG
>JGI25385J37094_10000529_pt1 | contig 10453 bp, 9 predicted proteins | sample GraSoi013_1_40cm_FD_37094 | JGI IMG/M metagenome (IMG submission 37094) | reverse complement strand
CTGTGCCGCCCTGTGCCGCCCGTTGCCGCCTACTGCCGCTGAAACTCCGGTCCGCCGATCGCCAGGCCGATCGCCAGCGCTCGAGCCTGCACAGGATCGCTGACGTCTGATATCTGACGTCTAATGACCGCCTTGGTGTTCTCCGACATAGTACCGCCCAGGATCCGCTCGTTCACCGCGGCGACCAGGTCCTCGCCCTCCGGCGTCGCGGGCACGATCGAATCGAGGCTCACGGTCACACCGGGCAATTTCCCGGCGGCGAGCGCCACCGCCGCGTTCATCCGGTCGAGTAGCGCGCCGCTGTTCACCCACGCCTCTTCCCGCTCGGGATAGCCGTCGGGCGCGACGTGGAGATAGAGCGGCTCGCCGAGCCGCGCCACGACCTGAGCCAGACGGGGCGTCGTGTCCGGGTCGGCGGCCACGGCGCGCGTGGCGCTCACGACGAACTCGAGCGGCGTCTTGATCTTGGCGCGCGCGTTCTCCGGGGCCCAGAAGTCGGGCGACCGGAAGATCGCGCGCAGCACGTCGCGGATGTCGCCGTGCGAGCGCCGCCACGCGGCGACCGCGTCGTCCACGCAGCCGTCCGGGGGGTCGTCGTTCACGAATCGCTGGCACAGCTTACGACTCACGTGGTGCATGGTGGCGGCGTGGTCGGCGAGCAGCTTGAGCAGGCGCACTCCCTCGTCCATGCCATGGCCAGCGGGGAACGTCACGCCCAGCACCACCTTCTCACCGTAGTCGTGGGCCCAGTCGTGGAACTCGAAGTCGCCGCCCTGTTGCGGTCGCCGCACGCTCCAGCCGGTGAAAATGCGCGCGACCGCGATGACGTCCTGTTGAGTGTAGCCGCCGTCTACGCCGAGGGTGTGCAGCTCGAGCAGCTCACGCGCGTAGTTCTCGTTGATGCCCTTCGGCATGCGCTCGGCGGCCTGCCGGCGCAGCGAGTCGGCGCGCATCGGATCCCGCCCCGGATCGAACAGCGGCGGGCGGCCGAACATCGGGCGCGGGCCGAACAGCGGCCGGGCACGCAGCCGCATGGCTTGCGGCGGCATCGAGCCAGGGGCCACGCTCTCCCAGTTGTCCAGGTAAAACAGCATCGCGGGGCTCTTGGCCGTCGCGATCAGGAGGTCCTCGAACTTGCTTAGCGCCCGCGGCCGGATCGTCTGCTCGATGTAGGAGGGCGTCAGAAACCGGTCGGCGCCCTTCGCCAGGAACACGTTGAAGTGGTTGGTCCAGAAGTCGACCATCACCTCGTACAGCTGTCGCTCGGAGAGGGCGGCGCGCACGACCGCCAGGTCCGCGAACTCGCCGCCGAGGCGACGCTCCCGCTGCGCCACCGGGTTCTGGTCCGGTCGCTCCGCGCTGTCCGCGCCGGCGGCGCGCTTGCGCTCGCGACGTTCACGCTCCGCGTCGAGGTACAGCTTGGCCAGATCGCCACGGTCGTAGTCGAGGATGTCGAAGGCCCGCTCGCGCTCGGCGAGTGCGTGATCATCAATCTTGGAGGGGGAGAGCTGCCGGTCGATCCACTGCATCACGCCCGCGGCCGCCACGCGGTCGACCTCTCCCGGGCGGGGACCGTAGGCGAGGCGGTTGAGCGCGTGCAAAGCCGAGTCGCGCGGCGTGAGAATCGGGGTTTGCGCGGTCGCCCCACGCAGGGGCCACGCGGCCAATACCCCGCACACACACGCCAGGACCCGGGTCTTCATACGGTTATATTGACGCACAGCCTCCGCGAGACGTTAAGGTACTGACCGCGCCACGCTTCACCCCCCACGGTATGCGCATGCCCCGACGGAGCTTACTGTCGGGCGAGGACGGCAAGCCACCCACCTGGGACGAGCGGCTGCAGGCGCTCAAGTACGTCCCACCGCTTCTCAAGTTCGTGTACCAGACCCACCGTGGCTATACCGTCGCCATCCTGGCGCTGCGGGCGGTGCGCTCGTTGGTGCCGCTCGCCGTGCTGTGGATTGGGAAGTTGATCATCGACGGGGTCATCGGCGCGGTACGGCTGCGAGCGGCCGGGGAAATCGTCGACTGGTGGCATCTGGGCGGTCTGGTGGCGCTCGAGCTCGGCATCGCCGTGGCCGGGGAAGGACTCGCTCGGCTGTCCTCGCTGCTCGAGAGCCTGCTGGGGGACCTGTTCTCAAACCGCATCAGCGTGCGCTTGATGCAGCACGCTGCGACNCTCGACCTCGCGCAATACGAGGATGCGGAGACCTACGACCACTTGGAGCGCGCCCGGCGCCAGACCGTCGGACGGATCGGGCTGATCGCGCTGCTGCTCGCGACGGGCCAAGACCTCATCACGCTGGCGGCGCTGGGTGGCGTGCTGCTGGTGCAGCTGCCCTGGCTGCTNCTCCTNCTCGTCGTCGCGGTGCTACCGTCGTTCGTCGGGGAGACGCACTTCGCGGCCCTCGGCTACTCGCTGCTGTTCCAGTGGACGCCGGAGCGGCGGCTGCTGGACTATCTGCGCTACGTCGGCGCCTCCGACGAGATGGCCAAAGAGGTGAAGCTCTTCGACCTGTCGGACTTTCTCATCGGCCGCTATGCGAAGCTTTCGGACGAGTTCTACGAGGCGAACAAGCGGCTCGCGGTCAAGCGCAACCTCGTTTCCACGCTGTTCGTGACCATCGGGACGCTCGGCTACTACGCCGCCTACGGCGTGATCATCTACCTCACCGTGCTGGGCCGCTTCACGATCGGCGCGCTCACGTTCCTGGCGGGCTCGTTCCGCCAGAGCCGCGACCTGATCCAACGCGTGCTGCTCTCGCTGTCGCAGGTGTGGGAGCAGAGCCTGTATCTGTCGGACCTGTTCACATTCTTCGACGTGCGTCCGCGGGTGACGTCCCAGCCGGGNGCACGGCCGGTGCCTGTGCCGATCCGCGACGGCTTCGAGTTTCAGGATGTGGGCTTCCGGTACCCGGGGTCGGATCGGTGGGCGGTACGGCACCTGTCGTTCACGTTCGATCCGGGTGAGCGCATCGCGCTGGTGGGGGAGAACGGGGCGGGAAAGACCACTCTCGTGAAGCTCCTCGCCCGGCTNTACGACCCGGACGAGGGCCGCATCCTGCTCGACGGCGTCGATTTGCGCGACTACGACTTGGGCAGCCTGCGCCGGAACATCGGCGTCATCTTCCAGGACTTCGTCCGCTACGATTTCATCCTCAAGGAGAACATCGGGGTGAGCCAGGTCGAGGCGCTGGACGACGAGGAGCGAGTGCGCGCGGCGGCGCGTCGCAGCCTCGCCGATTCGGTCGCGTCCCGGCTCGAACAGGGTTACGATCACATGCTGGGGCGCCGCTTCGAGGGCGGGGTGGAGCTGTCGGGGGGCGAGTGGCAAAAGGTGGCGCTGGGGCGCGCCTACATGCGCGACGCCCAGGTGCTGATCCTCGACGAGCCGACCGCTTCGCTCGACGCCCGCGCTGAGTACGAAGTGTTCCTGCGGTTCGCCGAGCTGACGAAGGGGCGCATGGCCGTGCTCATCTCGCACCGTTTCTCGACGGTGCGGATGGCGGACCGGATACTCGTGTTGCGAGGCGGCGAGCTGGTCGATCAGGGGACGCACGAGGAGCTGGTAGCTCGCGGCGGGCTGTATGCCGAGCTGTTCAGCCTCCAGGCGGCGGGGTATCGCTAGGTGCCACCGTGGTTGCAGCGACTCCCGGCCCACGTGGCAGGCGGAGGCGGCGCGTGGAGTAGCACAGCGCCGCCAGCAGGCGCAGGCCTAGGTAAGCGAGCGGCGAGTAGATGGCCAACTCAACCTCGAAGCCCTGCGACAGCTTCGCTATCGAGACGAAGGTGCGAACGAGAGTTTGCTTCACGGCTGCCTCTTATAGGCAGGTACGGGCTGCGCGGTGCGGGAGTTGAATACCGCTGCAGTCCGCAACGGCCGCAGAGCGATTCGGTCCCAGCGGTGGAGTATTACGAGACGTCAGGAGGACACATGCGCACGGTCAGGTTGACACTGGTCACACTTGCGGTCGCGGTGCTCGCCGGCGGCGCGCCGCTCCGCGCACAGCGGCGCGGCAACGTCCTGAGCACGGAAGAGATCGAACGGGCGAAGTCCAACGTCGGCACCGCGTATGACCTGGTGCAGACGCTGCGGCCCCGTTGGCTCCAGGTGCACGAGCTCACTCGTCTCCCCGGACGGGCCGACGAGCCGGTCAGGACCACGCCGGTGCACGCCTACGTCAACGATGTCGATATGGGGCAGGTCGACTACCTAAAGACGATTCCGGCTGAAACGGTTCTAGAGATGCGCTGGCTCAGTGCGAACGAGACGGCGAGCCGCTACGGGCCCACCGATGGTCAGACCGCGGTCGTCGTTCGATTGAAGCGGTGACCCTCGGCGACGCTCAGCGCGTGGTAATGACCTGGATCGCGCCGTGCAGGTGCCCGGGGCCGAAGCGGGCCTCCGCTTCGGACGCGCTGTAGTGGCGCACCACGGTGACGCCGGTGACCTGGATCGTGCGGAGCGATTCAGGGCCGCCGAGGCGACTCTGGTCGAGGTACACGACGACGTCCCCTTCCGCCTCGGGACGCAGCGTCGTGGGATTGCGCCGGAACCAGATCGGTCGTAGTGCGCGCAACGCTTCGAACAGCGTGGAAGAGCTGGAAACCTTGGCGAGTTCCTCCATCGTCACGGCGTCACTGCTGCGCACCGGGGCCGGGGCCCCGGGCCCTCGCGTGCCGCGGCTGGCACTGCCGCACCCCTCCAGGAGGAGGAGCGCGCCCAGCGCCAGGGTCAGCGATCGAGCGTACATTGCCGGCTCCTGCAGTGATCGTTCCCCGTCGAAGCTACGCGCCGGGCGCGGAGCGTGCCACCGGCAGGGCGGCGTGAGCGCCGCGGGGTCCCGCCTCCGGGTTCTGTTCGCCGCGACCCTGTTCTCCACCGGCGGTGCGGCTTTCAAGCTGTCCGGGTTCACCGGTTGGCAGGTCGCGGGGCTGCGCGGTGCAGTGGCGGCGATCGCCGTGTTGGCCATGGTCCCGCAGGCGCGTCGCGCCTGGACGTGGCGTGCGGCGCTGGTGGGCGGCGCCTATGCCGTCACGACCATCCTGTTCGTGCAAGCCAACAAACTCACGACGGCCGCGAGCGCGGTGTTCCTGGAGGACGCGAGCCCGCTCTGCATCCTCGTGCTCGGGCCGTGGCTGCTGCGCGAGCGCGTGCACCGCGCGGACTTGGCGTTTCTCCTCACCGTTGCGGTGGGAGTGGCGCTGTGCTTCGTGGGCGTCGAGCCGCCGCGCGCCACGGCGACCAACCCGCTGCTTGGGAACGTGCTCGCGGCAGTCAGCGCGGTGACGTTCGCGCTGGTGGTGATCGGCTACCGCTGGCTGACGCAGCGCCCCGGCGGCTCGGCCGCGTCGGTCGCGGCGGCCGCGGTGTCAGGGAACGTGCTGGCGTTCGCCCTTTCGCTGCCGTGGATGTTTCCGGTCAGCGGCCATGCCGTCGACTGGTTGATCGTGCTCTACCTCGGAACGGTGCAGCTTGGCCTCGGTTACGTGCTGCTGTCGCAAGCGATGCCCTACGTCCCGGCGCTCCAGGTGTCGCTCTTGCTGCTGCTCGAGCCGGTGCTCAACCCGATCTGGGCGTGGCTGATCCACGGGGAGACGCCGAGCGCGTGGTCGCTCGCCGGAGGGGCGCTCATCCTCGGCGCTACGCTGATCCGGATGATGCACGACGCTAGACGGACGACGGGTACGACCGGCGGGTGAGCGGCTGCGCCGCCCCCGGCCGGGTCGTACCCGTCGTGTGGTCCTGCCGCTACTTGGTGCTGTCCTTCTTCTCTTGCTGGTCCTGGTGCTGATCCTTCCGGTCCTGGCGCAGGTCGCGGCGATCCGAGCGCGTGTCGCGCACGTCGTGCCGGCGGTCGCGGCGGTCCTGCCGCAGGTCGCGGCGGTCACTCCGGAGATCGCTCCGGTCCTTCCGGGCGTCCTTCAGGTCGCCCTCCTTGACGTCCTGCCGGATGTCCTGGCGGTCCTGGCGCAGGTCCTTCCGGTCCTGATGAATGTCTTTCGAGTCGTGCCGGATGTCCCGGCGGTCGCCGCGCAGCTCGCGGCGGTCGTGGCGGACCTCCTTGCGATCCTTCTTGCCAGCGGAATCCCCCGCATCCTGAGCTGACACGACGGCGGGCAGGCTCAGGGCAAGCGCCACAGCGGTGAGCAGCGCGAAACGGCCTCGCATAANTCGTCCTCGGTAAAGGTTCACAGATGAGACCCGACGACCGGGGCGACGTTAACAGGACACCCCGCGGTCATGGTGACGAAGGTCACATCCGCTAGATTGCAGCCCGCATGCCCGCGACCCGCTCCCGCCTCGGCGTGATCTTTCTGACCGTCCTGATCGATTTGATCGGGTTCGGNATCGTCNTGCCGATCCTGCCGGTCTTCGCCCAGCGGTTCGGGGCGCAGGGGATCGGCTACGGTGCCCTCGTGTTCGTCTTCTCGGCGATGCANTTCCTCGCGACGGCGTTGCTCGGCCGGGTGTCGGATCGGATCGGGCGCCGGCCGATCCTGCTCACGACGATGCTGTTCAACGCCGCNGGNTACGTGTTGTTCGCATTTGCCCCTTCCTACGCGGCGCTGTTCGTCGCCCGGGTGATCTCGGGCTTCGCGAGCGGCAACATCTCGGCGGCGCAAGCGTATGTGGCGGACATCACGTCGCCGGCGGAGCGCGCCCGGGGGATGGGGACGATCGGCGCGGCATTCGGGATCGGGTTCGTCCTCGGTCCGATGATCGGCGGACTCGCCGACCACTACCTCGGGCACCTCGCGCCGGGNCTGATCGCCGCGGGGCTCTCGCTGGTGAACTTCGTCTCGGCGAGTGCCATCCTGCCCGAGTCGCTCGCCGCCCAGCACCGCACCGTGCGGCCGGTGTTCGACTTCGGCCACATGGGCGAAGCGCTGGCGCGGCCGGAGCTCCGGCCGCTGATGCTGGTCTGGCTCATCGCCCCGTTCTCCTTCGCGGGTTACACGGTGGCGCTGCCGCTGCACGCGACCAAGGCGCTGGGGTGGGGAGCGAAGGAGCTGGGCTGGCTGTTCGTCGTGATCGGCACGATCGCCGCGGCGGTGCAAGGCTTTCTGTTCGGGCGCATCGAGCGACGCACCGGCGCGCGCGCGCTGCTGATCGTCGGGCTGTTCGGAATGGCGGTCAGCATCGCCGTCGTGCCTTATGCCACCACCAGTATCCTGATCTACGCCTGGACGGTGCCGCTCGCCTTCGCGAACAGCCTATTCGCGCCGGCCGCGTCCGGACTGGTCTCCATCTACGCCGATCCCACGGAACAGGGCACGATCCTCGGGGCCGCGCAGGCCTTTGCCGCCCTGGGCCGCTCCTTCGGGCCGCTCGTCGCGGGCTGGGCGTACGATGGTCTGGGACAGCGGACCACATTCTTCTTGGCTGGCGCGGTGATGCTCCTGGGGGGAGTGGCGGGGCTGCGGCTGCGCAAGGCCGGAGGGGTCGCGCTGTCGCGGTCGTCCTGATCGCCTAGCCGTCTGTTTCCGGTGTCGGCATATTTTCTTCCCCCCGGCCCGAGCCGTGCATGCGCGTCTACAAGACAGGAGAAATCCGCAACGTGGCCGTCGTCGGCCACGGCGCGAGCGGCAAGACCTCGCTGGTCGACGCCCTCGCGTTCGTGGCCGGCACGAGCAAACGCCATGGGTCCGTGAAAGACGGCACCGCCCTCACCGATTACACCCCCGACGAAATCGAGCGCAAGTACTCCATTAACCTCGCCATCGGCGTGGCCGAGTGGATGGACACGAAGCTCAACGTGATCGACACCCCGGGCTACCTCGACTTCACGGGTGAGGCCCTGGCGGGCGTGTATGCCGCCGACGGTGCGGTGGTCGTGGTCTCGGCGACGGGGGGCGTCGAGGTGGGCACGGAGAAGGTGTGGGACTACTGTGAGGCGCGCGGCGTCCCGCGCCTCTTCTTCATCTCCCTGATGGACAAGGAGCACGCCGGCTTTGAGAAGGTGTACGGCCAGATCAAGGACCGACTCACGCCGAAGGTGATCCCGGTGGAGATCCCCGTGGGCGAGGGCCCCGACTTCCACGGGATCATCAACCTGTTCTCGAAGAAGTGCCACATGTACAAGAAGGGGACCAAGGCGGGCGAGTACGAGGAGGTCGACGTTCCCGCGGAGTACGAGGCGCGGTTCGAGCGATACTCGAAGGAGTTGATCGAGCGCATCGCCGAAACGGACGANACACTGCTCGAGCGCTACCTCGGGGGCGAGGAGATCGGGCGGGACGAGGCGATCAAGGCNATGAAGGCGGGGATGGCGAAAGGCGAGCTCTTCCCCCTGTTCTGNGGGGCGGCGGAGCTCACCTACGGGACGCGGGCGCTGTTGTCCAAGATGGTGGAGCTGCTCCCGGCGCCGCACGANCGCCCGCCCGTCGAAGCCCAGAAATGGGGGAGCGCCGAGCGGCTCACGCTGCGGGCGGAAGACGGCGGGCCGTTCGTTGCCCAGGTGTTCAAGACGATATCCGAGCCGCACGTGGGAGACGTGACCTATTTCCGCGTGTATTCCGGCACGGTGAAGAACGGGCAGGACGTGTATAACGCCCCACGGGCGGCGGTCGAGAAGTTGAACCACCTGTGCGTCAGCATCGGCAAGGACCGCTCGGAAATCGCCGAGCTGCACGCGGGGGACATCGGAGTNGTGGCGAAGCTGCGCGACACGCACACCAACGACACGCTCTCCACTCGCGAGGNGCCCATCGTGCTCCATAAGATCCCGTTCCCGGAGCCGGTCATCACGGTGGCAATCGAGGTAAAGCAGCGCGGCGAGGAGGAGAAGCTCTCGAACGGGCTGCACAAGCTGCACGAGGAGGACCCCACGTTCCAGCACGAGTACAACGCCGAGCTCGGGCAGACGCTGATCCGTGGGTTGGGCGAGCGTCATCTCGAGATCATCGTGGGCCGCCTGGCCCGCAAGTACGGCGTGCACGCCGTGACCACCAAGCCGAAAGTCGCCTATCGGGAGACATTCCGGGGGAAGGCGGAGGGCCAGGGCAAGCACAAGAAGCAGACCGGCGGGCGCGGCCAGTACGGCGACTGCTGGATCCGGATCGCGCCCTTNCCGCGGGGCTCGGGGGTCCAGTTCGTGGACGAGATCGTGGGCGGNGTGATCCCGCGGCAGTACATCCCAGCGGTGGAGCGCGGGATCCAGGAAGCCGCGGCGCGGGGTCCGGTGGCGGGGTATCCGGTGGTGGACTTCAAGGCGGAGCTGTACGACGGCTCCTACCACGACGTCGATTCCAACGAGATGTCGTTCAAGATGGCGGGCATCCTCGCGTTCCGAAACGTGAGCCCCAACTGCAAGCCGGTGCTGCTCGAGCCGATCATGGAAGTCGAGGTGTGGACGCCGGACGAGTATCAGGGGGCCGTGATGGGCGACCTCTCCTCTCGGCGTGGCCACATCCTCGGCACGGAGAAGGACGGCCGGCTCACGAAGGTGAAGGCGCTCGTCCCGGAGGCGGAGCTCGACCGCTACGCGACCACGCTGCACTCGCTGACGCACGGGCGGGGGACGTACCGCGCGAAGTTTCACGTGTATCAGGAGGTGCCGCCGGAGGTGGCGCACAGGGTGATCGAGGCGCGAAAAAAGGAGCTGGAGGAGGCCAAGGCGTCGTGACGGCATGCACCGAGGAGGGCCAGTGCTGATGAGACTGACATTGCTATGCGCCGTTCTCGCGGCCGCGGCCTGCGAGCGGATGCCGAGGAGTTCCGGGCGCTCTGACACGGCGGCGGCGCTCCCAGACTCCGAGGCAATCGCCGGGCAGCCGCCCGTTCCGACGCCCATGGTCCAACCCGCTGCGCCGCCAGCCCCGGGCGCCACGAAAGTCACGGTCGTGGAGGGATTCCTCACGCCGGAGTCCGTGCTGCACGACTCGGTCCAGGACATTTATTTCGTTTCGAACATCAACGGCANCCCGACGGCGAAGGACAACAACGGCTTCATCAGCCGCGTCAAGCCGGACGGGGCGGTCGAGAATCTCAAGTTCATCGAGGGTGCGCGGAACGGCGTCACACTCAACGCCCCCAAAGGGCTGGCGCTCCAGGGCGACACGCTGTGGGTGGCCGATATCGATGTGATCCGCTCGTTCAATGCGAAGACGGGTGCCCTGATCGACAGCGTGAGCCTTGCCAAACTCGGCGCCGTGTTCTTGAACGACCTCGCCGTCACGCCGACCGGGGCGGTCTACATCACGGACACCGGTATCCGGTTCGACGACGTGGGCAACGTGCTGCACCCCGGGCCGGATCGAGTCTTCCGCATCGGCCCGGATCGGACGGTCAGCGTAGCGGTGCGTGGCGACACGCTCGGTCGACCGAACGGGATCGCGTTAGACCCGGTGGGCAAGCGCTTCGTGATCGTCGAGTTCGGCGGCAAGTCGGTGCTCGCGTGGAAGCCCGAGGACAAGGCGCCGAGCGTCATCGCCAAGGGCGCGGGAG
>JGI25385J37094_10000522_pt1 | contig 10493 bp, 12 predicted proteins | sample GraSoi013_1_40cm_FD_37094 | JGI IMG/M metagenome (IMG submission 37094) | reverse complement strand
ACTACATCCTGTACGGCCACCAGCCCGCCCAGGACGAGCTGACGCGGCTGCGCGCGCCCAACCTGCACGCGCTGACGGGCAACGCGATGTTCATCGAGAGCCTGCCGATCCACGCGGAGATCACGAAGCTCGTGCAGGGCCAGACGAACCATCCCGCGCACTACATGGCCGAGGGCTGGACCTCCGCGATGGTGCTCGAGGCCGGGCTGCGCAAGTGCGGCTGGCCGTGCACGCGCGAGAAGCTGGCGCAGGCGCTGTCGAGCGTGAGCGTCGACACCCGGGGGCTGCGCGGCGGGCCGATCGAGATGACGGCTGACAACCACTATCGCAAGGCGACCTACTACAAGGTCTACCGCTGGGACGCGGGCAAGAACGCCATCGTCTCCGTCGGCGGCTGGTCGAAGCTGGACATCAAGTAGATGGCCCAGGCCCTGGCGACGACGCTGGTCGTCGCGAGTCTGTACGCGCTGCTCGGGGCCGGGTACGTGCTGGTCTATCGCGCCTCCCGCGTGCTCAATCTCGCGCAGGGCGACCTGCTCACCCTCGGCGGCTATTTCCTGTTCGCGACGGCCGCCACCTTCCCCGGCGCGCCGGTGCTCGCGCTGCCGCTGGCGGCAGCGCTGAGCGCGCTCACCGGCGTGCTCGTCTACGTCGCCCTCATGCGCCCGATGGCGGGCCACCCGGTGTTCGCGGCGGTGCTGGTGACGGTGACGCTCGGCATCCTGCTGCGCGCGGCCATCGTCCTCGTCTTCACCGACCGCACGCGCCATCCGCTGCAGAACCTCGGGCTCTCGAACCCGCCGCGGCCGCTGGCGGGCGGCGCGGTCGTGTCCACGTTCGACCTCGTGATGGTCGGCGCCGCCGTCGCGCTCTTCGCGGCGCTGTTCGTGTTCCTGAAGGTCTCGCCGCTCGGCATCCGGATGCGCGCGGCGGGTGAGCGCGCGCTGCTCGCCTCGCAGCGCGGCATCAACTTCCACGGNGTNTTCGCGCTGTCGTGGGCGCTGGCGGCCTTCGCGGGCGGNCTGGCGGGGATGATCTATTCGAGCAACGTGCGGCTCGAGCCGTCGCTCGGCATCCTCGGGCTGCGCGCGTTCGCCGTGGCGCTCGTCGGCGGCCTCGACAGCCTCGGCGGCGTCGTGCCCGCCGCGCTCCTCGTCGCCGCCGTCGAGGTGGCCTCCGTGCGCTGGGGCAATCCGCTGCTCTCGGACGTCTCGCCGTTCCTCTGCCTGCTCGTCATGCTCCTGGTTCGGCCGTGGGGGCTCTTCGGGACCAAGGAAGAGCTGGAGCGCGTCTAGTGGCGGCGCTGGGGGGCGGATACTTCAAGACGTCCTACGAAGCCGACCTCGCCCTCGTCGACACGCGGCTCCGGCGCGTCGCCCTCGGCGCCCTCGTCGTCGCGCTGCTCGTGCTGCCGCGCTTCGCCTCGGGCTTCGTGCTCGACCTCGTGAGCCAGGCGGCCTTCGCGGCGATCGGCGCCCTCGCGCTGAACGTGCTCACGGGACTCGCGGGCCAGATCTCGCTCGGCCACGCCGGCTTCCTCGCCGCCGGCGCCTTCACCACGGCCGCCCTCGTCGAGCGCGGTCTCGTCTCGCCGCTCGTGACGCTGCCGGCGACGGCGCTCGTCGGCGGCGTGCTCGGCCTCGTCGTCGGCATGCCGTCGCTGCGGCTCAAGGGCCTCTACCTGGCCCTGGGCACGCTGGCCATGCACCACGTCGTGCTCTACGCGGCCGGCGAGATGCAGGCGCGCGCCGGCGGCAACACGGGCTTCACCATCCCGCCGCCGCGCCTCGGCGGCCTCGTGTTCAGGGGCACCGTGGCGTGGTACTACGCCCTCGTCGTGCTCGCCGCCCTGGTCCTCCTCCTCGTGGTGAATCTGCAGCGCTCGCGCGCCGGCCGCGCGTGGATGGCGATCCGCGACCGCGACGTCGCCGCCGCGTCGGTCGGCATCGACGTCGCCCGCTACAAGCTCTCGGCCTTCGTCTGGTCGAGCGTNGTCACGGCGCTCGCGGGCGCGCTCTTCGCCTACCACCGCGGCTTCGTCTCGGTGGAGGCGTTCGGCTTCTTCGTNGCCGTCGAGTACATCGCCATGATCATCATCGGCGGCCTCGGCTCGGCCCTCGGCGCCGTGCTGGGGGCGGCCTTCGTGACGCTGCTGCCCTACGTGATCGACGCGCTCGTGGCCGGCGTCAGCCCCGACGCCGCGCAGTACTACGTCTTTCCCGCGAAGTTCGGGGCCTTCGGCCTGCTGATGGCCCTCTTCCTCGTCTTCGAGCCGCTGGGCCTCGTCGGCATCTGGCGCCGCGTCCGCAACTGGTTCTTCCTCTGGCCGTTCCGCCACCGTCCGCTACGCGCGTCGTCCTGATGGGGGGCCCCGAAATGGCCCCCCTGATTGTTCAAGCGAAGGGGGCTACGCCCCCCTCGGACTCCCCCGGCCAGCGCTCGGCCGCGCCCCGGCGGAGCCGTGGCGCGCCTCGATGACCGCGAGCCCGGCCACCCCGTTGCTCGAGCTGGAGAACGTGGAGGTCGTCTACCACCGCGTGGCGACGGCGGTGCAGGGCGTGTCGTTGCGCGTGCCAGAGCGCTCGATCGTCGCGCTGCTCGGCACCAACGGCGCCGGCAAGACCACCACCCTGCGCGCGGTGTCGGGATTCCTCGGCGGCGACGACGCGCGCGTGGTGGCCGGACGCATCGTCTTCCGTGGCGAGGTCATCACGGGCCGCATGCCGCACGAGGTGGCGCGGCGCGGGCTGGTGCTGGTGCCCGAGCGCGACAAGGTCTTCGAGACGCTGACGGTGGGCGAGAATCTCGACGCGGTGGTGCCGGGCCGGCGGCGGGTGGTGACGCGCGAGCAGGTCTTTCACTATTTCCCGGTGCTCGCGGAGCGGAGGCGGCAGCTCGCCGGGTATCTCTCGGGGGGCGAGCGCCAGATGCTCGCGCTGGCGAGCGCCCTCCTCTGCCAGCCCGAGCTGCTGCTGGTCGACGAGCTGTCGCTCGGCCTCGCGCCGGCGATCGTCGAGACCCTGATGGCGCTCGTGCGGCGGCTGCGCGACGAGCTGGGCACGGCCGTGCTGCTCGTCGAGCAGAACGCCGCGGCCGCCCTCGCGGTGGCCGACGCCGGCTACGTGCTCGAGCACGGCCGCATCGTCTACGACGGCTCCGTCGAGCGGCTGCTCGCCCACGAGGACATCCGCGAGTTCTACCTCGGCGTCGGCCACCGCACCGACCGCGTGCGCTACACCGACGTCAAGCAATACAGGAGACGCCGCCGGTGGTTCTGAGCGTCGAAGAGGTCACGCTGGAGTTCGCAGGTCTGCGGGCGCTCTCGGGCGTCAGCTTCGCGGTCGAGCAGGGCTCGCTCACCGCGCTCGTCGGCCCCAACGGCGCCGGCAAGACGTCGCTGCTGAACTGCATGGGCGGGTTCTACACGCCGACCCGGGGCCGCGTCACCTTCGAGGGCGCCGCCATCTCGGAGCTGCCGCCGCACCGCGTGGCCGCCGCCGGCGTGGCGCGCATCTTCCAGTTCGTCGAGCTGTTCCGACACATGACCGTGCTCGACAACATCCTGCTCGGTCGCCACCGTCACATGCGGGCGGGCGTGCTGGCGGGCAGCCTCTTCTGGGGCGTCTCGCGCCGCGAGGAGACACGCGAGCGCCGGCGCGCCGAGGAGGTGATCGAGTTCCTCGAGCTCGAGCGCTCCCGCAAGGAGCCGNTCGCCANCCTGCCGTTCGGCGTGCAGAAGCTCGTCGGCGTGGGGCGCGCGCTCGCCATGGAGCCCCGCCTGCTCCTGCTCGACGAGCCGTCCACGGGCATGANTCGCGAGGAGAAAGAGAACCTCGCGCGCTTCCTGCTGCGCATCAAGCACGAGCTNGGCACCACGATGCTGTGGATCGAGCACGACATGGAGCTGGTGGGCGANCTGGCGGAGCGCGTGGTGGTGCTGGACTTTGGCCAGAAGATCGCCGAAGGTCCTCCCGACACGGTGTTGCGCGATCCGCGGGTGGCCGAGGCCTACCTGGGCCGCGCGTGGGACGCACAGAAAGGAGCGCCGTCATGACGCAGGCGCTGCCGAAGCTCCCGACGTCGGTGGTCGGCAGCCACGGGCTGCCGGGCTGGGTGTGGCTCGCGCGCGAGGCGATGGAGGCCGGCCGGCTCGGCGCCATCGACCTGCGCGAGCTGATGGAGGACGCCACGCAGGCCGCCCTGCTCGACATGGAGCGCGCCGGGGTGGACGTCGTCTCCACCGGCGAGATGATGCGCGTGCGCTTCATCATCGGCTTCTACGACCACATCCAGGGCATCAAGACGCTGCCGGCGCCGCGGCGGCTCGGCCAGCCCCTCTGGGACACCAACACGCCGTTCGAGGTGACCGAGAAGCTCTCGGCGCCGCGCGGCCTCGGCATCGTGGAGGAGTTCAAGCTGGCGCGCGAGCTGACGGGCAAGCGCATCAAGGCGACCGTGCCCGGGCCCTACACGCTGCTGGTGCCGCTCAAGCTCGGCGGCGGTTACAAGGACAAGGACACCCTGCTCGCCGACCTCGTGAAGATCGTCAACGCGGAGTGCAAGGCGCTGGTCGCCGTCGGCGCGGACTTCATCCAGATCGACGAGCCGCACCACGGCATGTACCACGGCTCCGCCCACGACGTGTCCAAGGGCATCAACCGGGCCGTCGACGGCGTGGACGCCAAGATCGCTGTGCACGTGTGCTTCGGCAACCTCTACGGCCGGCCGTTCAGCGCCGTGCGCGACTACGCCAACGTCTTCTCCACGCTGCACGAGATCGACGCCTCGCAGATCGTGCTGGAGTTCGCCAACCGCGGCATGGACGACGCCGCGCGCTGGAAGGACTTTCCGCGCGACAAGGAGCTGGGCGCCGGCGTCATCGACGTCAAGGCCTTCAAGTCGGAGACGCCGCACGAGGTCGCCGAGCGGATCCGCGCGCTGCTGCGCCACGTCGCGGCGGACAGGCTCTGGCTCAACCCCGACTGTGGCTTCTGGGAGACGCCGCGCTGGATCGCGAAGCAGAAGCTGAACGCGCTGGTGGAGGGTGCGCGGCTGGTTCGAAAAGAGCTCACGTAAGGAGGCCTCCATGCAGGGGCATGAGCTGATCGTCGATCTCGCGGTGCGATACGGGTTTCAGATCCTCGGCGCCATCGTCATCCTCGCCGCCGGCGCGCTCGTCTCGCGCTGGATCGGCGCCCTGGTGAGCGCGCAGCTCGCGCGACGTCAGATGGAGCCGCCGATGCAGCAGCTCGTGGTCCGGGTCGTCCGCGTGATCGTCATGCTGTTCGCGCTGGTCGTCGCCCTCGACAAGCTGGGCTTCCAGGTCGCGCCGCTGGTGGCCGGCATCGGCGTGGCCGGCCTCGGCATCGGCATCGCGCTGCAGGGGGTGCTGAGCAACGTGGTGGCCGGCATGAACATCATCTTCACCAAGCCGTTCCGCGTGGGCGAGCACATTTCGGTCGCGGGCGTGCACGGCGACGTCGTCTCGATCGATCTCGCGTCCACCACCCTCGTGCACGCCGACCGCTCGCGGGTCATCNTCCCGAACCGCAAGATCGTCGGCGAGATCCTNCACAACTTCGGCGGCTCCCGGCAGCTCAGCCTCACCCTCGCCGTCGCGCAGCCGGGCGACCTGACCGCGCTGCTCCGCGGCGTACGCGACGTCGTGACGTCCAATCCGCGCGTGCTGAAGGACCCGCCGCCGGCGATCGGGATCGCGCAGCTCACGGACGCCGGCGTGAAGGTCGCCGTGCAGCCGTGGGTGAANGTGCCCGACGTCGGCACCGCCGACGGCGAGCTCTACCAGGCGCTCGCCGAGCACCTGCGGGCGCGCGGCGTGGGGGTGACACCGCCGCTGCGCCACGAGGTACACGTGCTGAACGGCAAGAACTGAGTCTCAGCCCTTGTGCTGGGCGGCCGCGCGCCGGCGCAGCTCCTCCGGCGAGAGGTCTTCCTTGTGGGTGGCCACGTGCCACACGTGGCCGTACGGATCGGCCACGCTGCCCGACCGGTCGCCGTAGAACTGGTCCTGCACCGGCCGGAGGACCTTCGCGCCCGCGGCCACCGCGCGGCCGACCACCGCGTCCACGTTCTCCACGTACAGGTGGAGATGGACCGGGGGTGCCGCCGATCGAGCGCGGACTGCGGAAGTCCATCTCAGGGAACTCGTCGGCCAGCATCAGGCGGCAGTCGCCGAGCTGCAGCTCGGCGTGTCCGATCCGTCCGTCGGGCTGCGCCATGCGAAACGCTTCCGTGGCGCCGAACGCCTTCTTGTAGAACTCGATGGCGTCGCTGGCGCCCTTGATGCTCAGGTACGGCGTGAGCGCGTGATGGCCTTCGGGAATGGGCTTGACCTGGCCTGCCATGCCTTCACCTCCACCCTCAGATCCTACCGCTCGAGGCTAGGGCGTCTCGATCGGCGTGACCGTGACGTCGCGGCGATCGACGCCGCGNACCACGGTGACGGTCAGGGGCTCACCGATGGGCGACGCGACGAGCCGNCGATGGACGTCGTCGACGGTCTGCACCGGACGCTCCCCGATCGCGACGACGAGATCCCCGGTCTGCANGCCGGCGCGGGCNGCGGGCGTGGCGGGCTCGAGGCTCACGATCTCGATCGCGCGNGCGTTCGCCAGACCCAGCGCGCGCGCGAGTCGGCGCTCGAGCGGCCGGGACTGGCCGCCGAACCCNAGATANGCNCGGGANACGCGGCCGCGCGCGAGCAGCTGCGGGATCACCCACGTCGCNGTGTCGATGGGCACGGCGAAGCTGATGCCCTGGGCCATCGCGAAGACGGCCGAGTTGATCCCGACCACGCGNCCGCGCGAATCGACGAGCGGTCCGCCGGAGTTGCCCGGATTGAGCGCGACGTCCGTCTGGATGATGTTGTCGATGAGTCGCCCGGTGGTGCTGCGCAGCGAGCGGCCGAGGGCGCTCACGACGCCGGCGGACACCGTCGACTCGAACCCGAAGGGATTGCCGATCGCGATCACGAGCTGGCCGACACGGAGCCTGGCCGATTCGCCGAGGTGGGCGGCGGGCAGCGCCGGCGCGTCGACGCGGATGACCGCGAGGTCGGTGGCCGGATCGTCGCCGGTCAGCGTCGCGGCGAAGCGTCGCCCGTCGGTGAGCGAGACCTCCAGATCGCTGGCCGCGTGCACCACGTGGCTGTTGGTCAACACGTAGCCGTCCGAGGCGATGATGACGCCGGATCCTGCGCCGGCACCGCCGCGCCGCCCGGCCCGGGCGTTCGTGCGGACGCTCACCACCGCGGGGCCGACCGCGTCCACGACGGAGACCACCGCCGCGGAGTAGGCGTCGAGCAGCCCGGCGTCGGTTGGCTGCGCCGATGGGGGGGCGCCCGGCTGCTCGTGGTCGGCCTCGGCGCCGAGGGGTTCGTAGAGTCGGCTCATGATGGCTGAGATGCCGCCGCGTCAGGAAAGGTTTCGCCTGACCTCGCCCAGCCGTGCGAAGGAACCCAGCACCTTCGCGTGATCGGTCGTCAGGTGGCGCACGATGACGTCCGTGAAGCCCATGGCGCCGAGCTCGCGGAAGCGCTCNGTCACCTGGGCGACGGTGCCGGCGACGAGCGCCTTCGGATCGAAGCCGCGGTAGCCCNTGGCGACGGCGGCCTCGAGCGTCGCCTTCGCCTCCGCCTCGGACTCGCCGACGTAGACATCGCGGCGGATCGCGATCACGCCCGGCGTGCGCCCGTGGGCCTTGCAGCGGTCGCGGTAGTAGCCGATCTTCTCGCGCGCGCCGGTGAACGTGAGGCCGGGCGAGCCGAGCCAGGCGTCCCCGAGCCGCGCGGCGCGATCGATCGCGGGCGGCGCCGTGGCGCCGATCCAGACGTCGACCGGCTCGGCCGGCTTCAGCGCGACGCGCGCCGAGTCGAACGAGAAGAGGCCCGACGCGGTCACCGTCTCGCCGGCGAAGAGCCGTCGCAGCGCCGACAACGACTCCTCGAACGCGGCCACGCGGCTCTTGAGCTGCNCCCCCATGGCGCGGAACTGGGCGTCGTCGTCGCCGAGCCCGCACTGGAAGATGAANCGCCCGCGCATGATCGCGGCCAGCGTGCCGACCTGCTCGGCGATGAGCACCGGNTTCCAGAGGGGCAGCAGGAACAGGCAGCCCGCGGGCTTGTCGCTCCACTCCGCGAGCAGGCGCCCGAGCATCGGCACGTTCTGGTAGTACTTGCCCGGCGTCGCGTGATGGTCGCCGACGAACAGCGAGTCGAGGTCCGCCTTCCGGGCCGCCGCGGCACGCTCGATCATCCAGCGCGCGCCCGCGCGCGGGTCATCCACGGTGTGAGCGCTCGTGAGCGAGACGCCGACCTTCATTGATGCCCCCCCTGGGGGTATCGGTGGACCTCCAGCTCGGTGCCCAGCGCCTCGTTGAAGCGGTTGGTGAAGTTCGCCGCCGCGATGCTCAGCGTGAGCTGCACGAGCTGCTGCGGCGTGAGCNGCTTCTTCANCGCCTCCACCAGCCCGCCGTCGACCTGCACCCGCGTCGTCATCTGCTCGGCGTAGCGGATCACGAGACGCTCGAGCTCGTCGAAGAGCGGGCTCGTCTCGTACTGCGGCAGCGCGTCGAACTTCTCCTTCGGCACGCCGGCCCTCTGACCGAGGGCCGTGTTGTGGACGGTTCAGTACTCGCAGCGGTTGAGCTGCGAGGTCTTCACATAGGCGAGCTGGCGCAGCCTGAGATCGAGCGGGCCCTCGCGCGTGGTCCGGTACCAGGCCTGGAACGGCGCCACCGTGGGCGGATGGTAGGCCATCAGCCTGGTGATGTTGAGCACGCGGCCGGTGGCCTGCTTCGTCTCCTCGTAGACGGGGACGAGCTCGGGCGGCGGATCCTCGACGTAGGGTAGCCGGGCGCTCATGTACTTGGCCCTCCCTGGGGGTGACCCCTCTGGGGGGACGGCAGCATCTCCAGCAGCGGCTTGAGCTGGCCCGGGTCGGGGACGAAGCGCGCGCCGCGCGCGCGGTAGAGGTCCACGACCTTCTCGTTGAACGGCGTCTTGACGCCGACGCGCCGGCCTTCACCGACGACGAAGCCGTTCAGGTGATCGATCTCGGTGCGCCGTCCGCGCATGACGTCCTGGAGCATCGACGGCCGGCCGCCCGCGCGCGCCGTCGCGTCGCGCACCATCTCGGCCTCGACCGCCTCGAGCCCACGGCCCTCGGCGGCGTCGACGAACCGCTGGGCCGCGATGCCGAAGGTCGGCTCGACCTCGAAGCCGCAGGCGCGGCCGACGCGGACGACCTCGGCGCCCAGGTGGACGGCGATCCGCCGCGGCCCCGGCTCGGTCCGGCACTCGGCGGTGCCGAGCCCGCTGAGCCCCGCGAGCGGATTCAGCATGCAGTTGACGGCGAGCTTCGACCAGCGCTCGCCCCAGAGGTTCGTGGTGACCTTCGCGCCCGCGACGGCGGTGAGCAGCTCGGCGATCCGTCGCGCGCGCTCCGTGTCGCGGCCGTCGTGCTCGCCCACCTTGAAGCCGAGCTGCCCCGAGTCGGTGCGCATCGCCACGCCCGGCTCGTACATGCCGGCGCCGATGGTGATCACGCAGCCGAGCGTGCGGTGCGCGCCGGCGACCGCCGCCACCCGGTGGTCGTTGATCCCGTTCTGGAAATCGACGACGAGGCCGTCGTCTTTCAGATATTGCACGCCGAGCCGCGTGGCCCACTCCGTGTCGTACGACTTCACGGCGACGAAGAGGAGGTCGAACGGCTCCGCGATCGACTGCGCCTCGTGCAGATGGAGCGCCTTCACGGCGATGGTGTGGTCGCCGCAGGTGCCGGTCAGCCGGAGCCCGCGGCGGCGCATCGTCTCCACGTGCTCGGGCCACTGGTCGATGAGGGTGACGTCGTGCCCCGCCTTCGTCAGCAGCCCGCCCACCACGCAGCCGATCGCGCCCGCCCCGATGATCCCGAGTCTCGTTTTCATGGTCCGATAGCGTACACTTCTTCGCCAATGTCCGGGATCCAGTTCGACCACATCGCCATCGCCGCCGAGCGTATCGCCGACGCGCCGCCCTACCTCATGGGCGTGCTGGGTGGCGTCCCCTACTTCGGAATGTCCGCGGACGTGTTCCGGTTCGGCCAGTGGGAGTTCGACGGCGGCGGCCGCGTCGAGGTCCTCGAGCCACGCGGCGACGATGGCTTCCTGCATCGCTTCCTGACCGCGCGCGGGCCCGGCATCCACCACGTCACGTTCAAGGTGCCGAGCCTGCGGGAGGCCCGCGCGCGCGCCACCGGCCTCGGCTACGGCGTCGTCGGCTACAACGCGACGGTTCCGCGCTGGAAGGAGGCGTTCCTGCATCCGAGGGACGCGCTCGGCGTCGTGGTGCAGATCGTGGAGTCGCCGGACGAGCCGCCGCGCGGCCACTGGCGCAAGCCGCCGCCGATGCCGGCCGGCCCGCCGCCGCCCGTCCGACTGCTCGGGCTGCGCCTGCGCGCGCACTCGGCGGAGCGCGCGCGGCGCCAGTGGTCCGC